>Ga0265313_10002385_pt1 | contig 16299 bp, 12 predicted proteins | sample 4123metaG_FD_203122 | JGI IMG/M metagenome (GOLD analysis project Ga0265313, IMG submission 203122) | Rhizosphere microbial communities from Carex aquatilis grown in University of Washington, Seatle, WA, United States - 4-1-23 metaG | ecosystem: Host-associated > Plants > Roots > Rhizosphere >...
GCTCGACAGCGATCCGAAGAAAGTCCGCGGGCAGCACTACGATGTCGTCTTGAACGGCACGGAACTCGGCGGCGGGTCGATCCGCATCCACCAGCCGGCGTTGCAGAAAAAGGTTTTCGAGGACGTGCTGAAGATTCCGGCGGACGTGGTCGAGAGCCGGTTCGGCTACATGCTGAAGGCGTTCACGTATGGCGCGCCGCCGCACGGCGGCATCGCATTCGGGCTCGACCGCGTCGTCGCACTGCTATGCGGCACCACGAGCATTCGCGACGTGATTGCGTTCCCCAAAACCCAAAAGGGCCAGGACCTCATGGCGCAGAGCCCGACGCCGGTGACCGCGCGGCAGCTCAAGGAGCTGCACATTCAGACGGTGATGCCCTAGGTTTTTGGCCCAGAGGAGTCTAAATTTTCTGGGCCGCGCGCCGCGCGCGCCCTTTGGCACAGGCCGTGCTGGAGAAATTTTGCTCATCGCGACGATGATCTCCCCGTTAAGATCTCCCAACCAACTCATGCCAGTGCCTATGAAACTATCGTTCAGGCCCCGTGGTGGGCCGTTCAAATCAATCGGTTTGGCCATCGTGTCCGCCCCGGCAGCGGCACCGGCCATCGCCCGACGGGCGATGGCGGCACCTCCAGCTTTCGACCTCGAAGAGCAGCGCAGCGGAACTTCCCCGTTCGCCAACTGACACCTGTATTCCGGCTGGGTCGCGCGGCAGCGGTTTTCTCCTCCTAGCCCGGCCAGCCACCAAATTCTCATCCTTACATCTTATCTCGCATGAAACTCATCATTGCCATCATCAAGCCGTTCAAACTCGAGGAAGTGAAGGCCGCTCTGGCCGAAATCAACGTCGAGGGCATGACGGTGACCGAAGTCAAAGGCTTCGGCCGGCAGAAGGGGCACACGGAAATCTACCGGGGTAGCGAATATACGGTCGATTTCCTTCCAAAAGTGAAAATCGAAATCGTCACCACCGATGACTTGGTCGGCAAAGCGGTGGACGCGATCGTGAAATCCGCCAAGACCGGCAAGATCGGCGACGGCAAGGTCTTCGTCCTCCCGATCGGGGATGCCATTCGCATCCGCACCGACGAGCGCGGCGACGCCGCGATCTAAACGGCGCACTCGAACCGCCCGCTCCGCACACACCTGGCCGGCCCCGGCTTTCGGGGCCGGCTTTTTTTTGTTCGGCGATTTGGTCTTCGCTTCGGATCGAGCGATTGAAGGCCGTGGCGCCACCATCGTGCTTGCGATCAGCGTCAGGTTGTCATCCGCTATGTTGTCAAAGTCGTCACCGGCGCGCGCCCGGCTCCAGGGTTGGGCGCACGGACCTTGACATCAACGCAACGGTGAAGAGGGCTACGTCAGCCAAACCCCAATCGACCTCCCATGAAACTCATCATCGCCATCATCAAGCCCTTCAAGCTTGAGGAAGTGAAGACCGCCCTCGCCGCGATCAACGTCGACGGCATGACGGTGACCGAAGTGAAAGGCTTCGGCCGGCAGAAGGGCCACACGGAAATCTATCGCGGCAGCGAATATACCGTCGATTTTCTGCCGAAGGTGAAAATCGAGGTCGTCACCACGGACGCCGTCGCGCCGAAGGCGGTTGACGTGATCGTGAAGACGGCGAAGACCGGCAAGATCGGCGACGGCAAGGTGTTCGTGCTGCCGGTCGAGGACGTGATCCGCATCCGCACCGACGAGCGCGGCGAAAGCGCGATCTGAGCGCGCGGAATATTTTCCGAACAAAGCAAAGGCCGCTTCAAAAGAAGCGGCCTTTTGTTTTGGCGGATTCAGCCGGCGCCGGCGCGTCGGGTTATTTTTTCGCGGGCAGCGCGCGCGTCGCGACCTCGCTTTTCAGCTTCGCGAGAAACGCGTCGGCGCCGGTCACGCCTTCGTCGCCGCGGGCGCGCGAGCGGACCGAGACGCTGTTCGCCTCGGCTTCCTTCTGGCCGATGACGAGCGTGTAGGGCACCTTGTCGAGTTCGGCGCGGCGGATTTTCGCGCCGAGCTTGTCGCTGTGCTCGTCGAGCGTGGCGCGGAAATTTTCGGCTTTCAGTTTCACGAGCAGCGCGCGCGCGTAATCGGCGACCTTGTCGCTGATCGGCACGAGCCGCACCTGCTCCGGCGCGAGCCACGCGGGAAAATCGCCCGCGAAATGCTCGATCAGCACGCCGCAGAAACGCTCCATCGAGCCGAACGGCGCGCGATGGATCATCACCGGACGGTGCGGCTGGTTGTCCGCGCCGATGTAGGAGAGGTCGAAGCGCACGGGCAGGTTGTAGTCCACCTGCACGGTGCCGAGCTGCCACTCGCGGCCGATCACGTCCTTGATGACGAAGTCGATTTTCGGCCCGTAAAACGCCGCCTCGCCCGGCTCCTCGGTGAACGGCACGTCGAGCGTCTGCGCGGCGGCGCGGCACGCGGCCTCGGCCTTGTCCCAGTTGGCGGCGTCGCCGGTGTATTTGTTGGAATCGGGATCGCGCAGCCCGACGCGCACGCGATAGTCGGCCATGCCGAGGGTGGTCAGGATGATTTTCACGAGTGCGAGGCAGCCGATGAGTTCCTGCGGCACCTGCTCCTCGGTGCAGAAAAGGTGTGCGTCGTCCTGCGTGAAGCCGCGCACGCGCGTCATGCCGTTGAGCTCGCCGCTCTGCTCCCAGCGATAGACGGTGCCGAACTCCGCGAGCCGCACCGGCAGGTCGCGATACGAGTGCGGCTGCGACGCGTAGATTTTGATGTGATGCGGGCAGTTCATCGGCTTCAGCAGGAAGCCGTCGAGCAACTGGTCGTCGGGCCGCACGCGATCGGCGGTGATGGTGTCTTTGCCGGTGCGCGCGTTGATCTGCTCGCGGAGATTCGCGGAGACGGCATCGAGCCGCGCAAACGCGTCGGCGCACGAGCAGTTTTCGCCGAGCGCCTTCGCGAGCGACTCGTTTTCGAAGACGGGCGTGAACTGCGCGTCCTTGTAATAGGGGAAATGGCCGGAGGTTTTGTAGAGCTCGAGCTTGCCGATGTGCGGCGTGAACACCTGCGAGTAGCCCTGCTTGCGCAGCTCCTCGCTGATGAAATTCTGCAGCTCCTGCCGGATGACCGCGCCGTTCGGCGTCCAGAGCACCAGCCCCTGGCCGACGTCTTCGTCGATGTGAAACAGCTTCAGGTCGCGTCCGAGCTTGCGGTGGTCGCGCAGCTTCGCCTGCTCGAGCTGCGTGAGGTAGTTCGCGAGTTCGTCCTTCGACGGAAACGCGGTGCCGTAGATGCGCTGGAGCTGTTTGTTGTGCTCGTCGCCGCGGTGATACGCGCCCGCGATCGAGAGCAGCTTGAACGCCTTCAGCTTCGAAGTGTAGCGGACGTGCGTGCCCGCGCAGAGGTCGATGAACTCGCCGTTTTGGTAGAACGAAATTTTTTCGTCCGCCGGGATGTCCGCGAGGCGGCCGAGCTTGTAGCGCTCCTGCCCGATGCGCTTGATGATCTCGGTCGCTTCGTCGCGGGAGACTTCCCTGCGGAGGAACGGCTGGTTCTCGTCCGCGACTTTTTTCATCTCGGCCTCGATCTTAGCGAGGTCCTCGGTCGTGAGTTTGTGGTCGAGATCGATGTCGTAATAAAAACCCGTGTCCGTCGGCGGCCCGATGTCGAGTTTGGCATCGGGGAAGATGCGAAGGAGCGCGGTCGCCAGCACGTGCGAGCACGAGTGGCGGAGTTCTTCGAGCGGAGTCATGGCCATGGCGATGGTGATTGTGGTCCTGCCTACGATTGCAGGGCCGGAAGGATAAGCCCGCCGCTAAAATGGATTCGTGTCAACGCGCACGGCGCCGAGCAGCAGGTGCTGGTAGCGCGCCGGCGCCCACGTCGGATCGTTTCCGCCGTAGAAGACGTTGTGCATGTATTCCGTCAGCTTCCAATTCTGGCCGGGCGCGAGAAACCGCACCGGGCGCTCGACCCGCAGCGCGCCGTCGATCCACAGCTGCACGGTGCCGTCCGCGTCGGGCGTGCCGAGATCGACGCGGAGCTTGATGCGATACGTGCGGCCCGCCTCGACCGGCTGCGCAAAAAATCGGTCGCCGTATTTTTCCTTCTGGTCGTGCCAGTAGAGGTAAAGCTCGAGGTAGTTTTGCGGCTCCGCCGAAAAACGTGTGTCGCGCCGCCACATCGGCCGCGCGCTCATCCCGTCGGGCTTGCCGTGGCCGCCGGACGGATGCGAACCGCCGCTGAGGCCGGGCAACTTTCCACCGCCGTGGGGCGGCAAGTTATCTCGGCTGAATTCCCAGTCGGTGGGGAAATGCACGTCGTATTCGAGCGTGTAGCTGTTGTGCGGCGCGAGCTCGGCGGCAAATTTCGTTCCGTGCGGCCCGCCGCCGAACGTGCCGGGCGGAAAGCCGGCTTCGAGCCAGTGCCGGGCCGAGCCCGCGGGAAATTCGCGGATGTGTCCGTCGCCGGGTTCGTCGAACCATCGCAGCGTCGGCCAGTCGCGGGCCGCCTCGGCCTTGCCGTAAGCGTGGCCATCGGGCCACTGCGAGTAATCGACCAACCGCGCGCTCGGGGCGTTCTCCGCGGAAAATGCGGTCACGGCTCCGAGCAGGGCAAACGCGAGGAGCGAAAGGTGCGGAAGCAAAGACGAAAGCATGAGGTTTGAATCGAGCCGATGGACGGAACCGGCTACGCTTTTTTCGCCGGCTCAAGCGAATAGCCATCCTTGCGGTCGAGCATCGACCAACCGGCGGCGGCGAGTTCCTTGCGCAACGTATCGGCGGTGGCGAAATCTTTGGCTTGTTTCGCGGCCCAGCGCTTTTCGGCGAGGGCGTTGACGTGATCTGGAATCATTTCTGCCACCCTCACAATGGTCGACAATTTTACACCGAAGACATTGCCGATCTCTTCGAAAGCGAAAAAATCCGATGCTGTGGCTTCCGATGGATTGAAATGATTTACGATTGAGAAAAGGGCTCCCAATGCTGCCGGAATATTTAGGTCATCTTGCAGCGCAATGTAGACGCTGATGAATTTGTCGCTCGGTTGTTGCCAAGGCGTGTGAGGAAACTTTTGGAGAAGTTTCAGACGAAACGCTGTAAGTGTTTTTATCGCACTCTCAGCTGCGTGCAGCGAATCGAGCGTGAAGTTGAGTTGCTTGCGCGGATGGCCGGAGAGCAACGCGTAGCGCAGCGCCATTGGCGAAAAGCCTTTCGCGGTGAGGTCGTCGAGCGTGTAGAGGTTGCCGAGGCTCTTGCTCATCTTCTTGCCGTCCACGAGCAGGTGTTCGCTGTGATACCAGTGGCGCGAAAACTGGACGCCGTTGCAGCACTCGCTCTGCGCGATTTCGTTTTCGTGGTGCGGGAAGAGCAGATCGACGCCGCCGGTGTGCAGGTCGATCGTGTCGCCGAGGAGCGCCTTGTTCATCGCGCTGCACTCGATGTGCCAGCCGGGGCGGCCCTCGGCGGCGCCGCGCGGGCCGGGCCATTTGTTCGGGCCGTCGTCAGGCTTCCACGCTTTCCAAAGTGCGAAATCGCTGCCGTCCTCCTTTTCGTCGGCGTCGGCGGCGTGGGCCTTGAGCGCGGCGCCGAGCTGAAGCTCGCGCTCTTTCACGCGGGAGAGTCGGCCGTAATTCGGAAACGAGGAGACCTTGAAATAGACCGAACCATCCGCCGCGCGGTAGGCGTTTCCTTTCTCCATCAGCACCTCGATCATGTTCACCTGATCGCGGAGATACGCGGGATCGGCGGCGCGCGGCTCTTCGTGCGGAGGGAGGCAGTTCAGCGCGGCGCAGTCGGCGTGGAATTTGTCGGTCCACTGCTGCGTGACCTCGGCGAGCGGACGGTTTTCGTCGCGGGCGCGCTTGATCGTCTTGTCGTCAACGTCGGTGAGGTTGCGAACGTGTTTGACCTTCGCCGGGCCGAACTCGAGCTCGAGCAGCCGGCGGATGACGTCGTTGACGATGAACGTCCGGAAATTGCCGATGTGCGCGGGCGCATAGACGGTCGGGCCGCAGTTGTAGAACCGGAAGACGCCATCGGGGTGCGACGGCTGGAGTTCGCGGATCTCCCGCGTGAGCGAGTCGAAGAGCTTGATGGGCATGAAGAGCGAAGGAGCGTGAAGGGTGGCGGAAATTTCGCCAGAGCGGAACTCTGTTTTTTTGGTCGAAGACGGAGCGACTCGCCGCCGGTCGCACTGTAGCGGCGGGCGATTGCGCCGATAAGAGGAGGGCGCAGCAATGGACTCTCCTGCCGCCCAGCCACCTCCCGGACCGGCCGCCCTGCCGGCCAAAGCACTCGTCGCGTCGCGATGGACGCTGCCGCGTTTGCCGCTGTTGATCAGCGTGCTCGGACTCGGCGCGGCCGTGACGACGGGGACGCTGATGAAGCGCCGGACCGACGCCCGGCAGCAGGCGGAGGCATATGCGATCCGGGTGGAGGTGGCGGCGTTGCAGGCCGAGGAAGCGGAGTATCACGGACGATTCGAAAATTTGAAATGGCGGGCCGCCAAGTTTCGCGCTCGTGCGCAGGCGGCGACGGCGGAGCCGATGCAGTCGTGGACGCACGAACAATCGCGGCGATTCGACGAACTGGTGGCGGCGATCGATCGCAGCACCGACGAAGAGGCGTTCATGCGTTTGAGCGGCGAAATCGAGGAACTCTGCGCGCGCGGCGAAATCGCGGCGGCGCGCGAACGCGTGCAGCAGTTGCCCGAAGTGAAGTTTCCGCCGTCGGCGGAGTTTCGCCGGTTGCAGTCGGAACACTATCTGGCGCCGCTCGCGCAGTTCAGCCGGCAGAATCCCGGCTATTATCGGGCGTTTCAACACGACGAGCCGGAGGCGGCGAAGGAGGACATCGCCGCGCTGCGCAGTGAACTCGCGGCGGCGGGAATGGACGAGGTGACGCCGCAAACGATGCTCGGGTTCGAACTGTTGGGGGCGGTGGCGCCGGACGATCCGCTGGTGGCGGACTGGGCGACGCTTGCGTCCGCGACGGATTTTTTTGACAAGCCGGATGCGGCGACGCTTTCGCATTGGCGGCGCGCACAGCAGGCGGTCCGCGCGCAAGACTGGCAGACGGCGGTGGCGCACATGCAGTCGATCGCGCGCTCGAAGGTGCGCACGCGGCAGCCGTTTCGCGCGGCCTACGGGAAGGCGATTTTGAAAAACACGCCGGACCGGAGCGGCACCGCGTATCCGCTGATGCAGGAAGCGGCACTCGGCGGTGACGCGGCGGCGCGGGCTTGGATTTCGCAGGACGACTACGCGAAGGGGCGGTTCGAGTCGGCGTTGCGGTGGTTCGAGGCGCGCGCGGGCGATGGCGAGACGGATGCGGTGGCGCCGATGCTTGCGATCTACGCGATGGATCGGAAGGCGGCGCCGCGCGACGAAGCGCGCGAGCTGGCGACGCTGGAAAAAATCACCGTGACGCCCGATGCACCGCCGCTCGCGTGGATGTTGCTCGCCCGACTTTACGAAAACGGCGGCGGCACGGCGAAATCGGCCGCGAAGGCGTTCACGTGTTACGTGCGCGCCGCGGAAAAACAATTCGAGCCGGCGTGGACGCAGGTCGCGCGTTGCTGTCTCCGCGGCGCGGGCACGCCGGCGGACCCCGACGCGGCCTGCGCGTGGGCGGCGAAGGCGTTCGCCGCGGGCGAGCGCGAGGAGTCGGTGCCGATCCTGATCGAATTGATGCGGCGCGAGCCCGACTGCGCGGCTTCCGCGGTCGAGGAGCTCTTCGAACACGAACAGGTCGCGGCGCCCGCGGGATTCGTGGACATTCGCAGCGCGGGACCGAGCGTGGCTGAGTTGCAGACACTGTTGGCGCGCTACTTCGACCAGAAAAAACAATTCGCGCAGGCGGCACGGTTTTACGGAAAATCGGGCAGCCACGATCCGACGGTGGTGAATCGATTTGCGGAACTCACCGCCGCGCACGCGTGCGAGACGTGTGGCGGCACGGGAAAACTGCAGACGTCGGTGCCGTGTCCTACCTGCGGCGGAAAGGGCACCGTGATTTGCAGCGCGTGCGATGGGCGCGGCTACATTCTTGTTCCCGGCGCGCCGCCTTGCACCATCTGCGGCGGGACGGGCGGCGTGGTGCAGGACGGCCGGGCGGTCGTGTGCGCGGCGTGCGGCGGAACGGGGAAGGGCAAGAGCAGCGTGACCAAGCAGGATTGCACGCAATGCTCGCGCGGCCGCGTGCCATGCCGCGCCTGCAAGGACGGGCGGATCAACTTGACGAAAGAATGTCCGGCCTGCCACGGCACCGGCTCGCGGGCGTTGGCGGATTCGTGAGTGGGGAACGCGCGCGTTCGCGCCGGCCCGCAAAAACTGTGGCGGGACGGCGGGCGCCTGTGGTAGGGTGGCGACTTCACCCATGCCCGACTCCTTCAAGCTCGATCTCACCCAACGTCCGCGCCGGCTGCGGCGGACCGCCAGCTTGCGCGCACTCGTCGAGGAGACGGTGTTGCGGCCGGCGGATTTCATCGCGCCGCTCTTCGTGATCGAGGGCAAGGGCGCGCCGGAGCCGATCGCATCGATGCCGGGCGTGAAGCGTTTCAACATCGCCGATCTCGTGAAGGAATGTCGCGCGCTGGCGAAGCTTGGCGTGCCGGCGGTCGCGCTGTTTCCGAAGCTCGATGCGCGCTTGAAGGACGACGAAGGCACCGCCGCGCTGCACGAGGACGGGCTGATCCTGCGCGCCGTTCGCGCCGTGAAGAAAGCGGTGCCGGCGATCACGATCATGACCGATATCGCGCTCGATCCTTACACGACACACGGTCACGACGGTGTGCTGAACGTGGCGCGCGACGATGTCGAAAACGACCGCACGGTCGGCATTCTCACGAAGATGGCCGTGCTGCACGCACGCGCGGGCGTCGATCTCGTGGCGCCGAGCGACATGATGGACGGCCGCGTGGGCGCAATTCGAAAGGCGCTCGATGCGGCGGGCCACACGGGCACGGGCATCATGGCTTATTCGGTGAAATTCGCGTCGGCGTATTACGGACCGTTTCGCGACGCGGTCGGCAGCGCGCAGGCGGCGGGCACGCATTTGTTGAGCAAGGCGACCTATCAGATGAACCCGGCAAACCGCCGCGAGGCGCGGCTGGAAGCGCAGCTCGATTCGCACGAGGGCGCGGACATCATCATGGTGAAGCCGGCGGGGCCGTATCTCGATATCATCCGCGACCTGCGCCACGCGACGAACAAGCCGATCGCGGCCTATCAGGTTTCGGGCGAATACGCGCAGCTTCAGGCGGCGGCGAAACTCGGCTGGCTCGATCTTCAGAAAACGCGCCGCGAGTCGTTGATCGCGATCAAGCGCGCGGGCGCCGACATGATCCTGACGTATTTTGCGAAGGAGATGGCGGCGGAGCTGAAGGGCTGACGCTCCTGCTAGAACGGCGAGCGCGGCACCTGGATCGAATCGCCAGGGAGCAGGCGCGGGTCTTGCGAGGGATTTTTCTGCGCGAGCTTCACGTTGAGGTCGTAGGGCTTTTGGTCGCGCACGAGGCTGACTCGCGTTTCCTTGGCATAGAGCGTGAACCCGCCGGCGGACTGGATCGCCTTCGCCGCGGTGAGATCGGGCGTCCAAATGATCCGGCCGGGGTGGGCGACTTCGCCGCCGACATAGACGTAGCGCTCGGTCACGCTCACGGAAACATCGACGGTGTGGTAGATTTTTTTGGCGAGATAGGTTTCGCGGATGCGCTGTGCGAGCTCGCCGGTGTTGGCGCCGGCGGCGGCGATCGGGCCCAGATAGGGCAGGCTGATATTGCCCTGGTCGTCGATCTGAACGGCATTGGTGGTCGGATCCGGCACACCTTGCAGCACGATGGTGAGGCTGTCGCCGGCGCGCAATTGCGCGGTCGAGTCCGCAGCGGGAATCGACGGACTGGCGCCGGCGTTTGTGCCGCCGTCGGTCGCGCAGCCGGCCACGAGACCCAGGAGCATCCCGATAAAACCAAACAGCGGTGCGCGGCGAATATCCATGCGGCGAGGCTGGGGGCGCGGCGTGGCAAAGGCAACTTTGCGATTCCTCCTGCATTCGTTGACGCTGGCGACAATCCGCGCTTCCCTGTCCTGTTTTCCACCTGATGGCCGTTTTTCCTTCCGACAAACCCTCCAATCTCGACCGCGCCTTTCTCATCGGCGTGCAGACGCGCGACATGCCGCCCGGCGAGGGCGCCGAGTTGCTGGGCGAATTGAAGGAACTGGTGGAAAATCTCCGCCTCACGGTCGTCCAATCGACGCTGATCAATCTGCGCGCGCCGACGCCCGCGCTGCTCCTCGGCAGCGGCAAGGCGCAGGAACTCGCCGAGCTCGCGAAGGCGGCGAACGCCGGCGTGATCGTTTTCGACGAGGAGCTTTCGCCGGCGCAGCAGCGCAATTGGGAGGAACTCACCGGCATCGCTGTCATCGACCGCGAGGAAGTGATCCTCGAGGTTTTTGCCGATCGCGCCCACACCCGTGAAGCCGTGCTGCAAGTCGCGCTCGCGCGCATGGAGTATTCGCTGCCGCGCCTCACGCGCGCGTGGACGCACCTCTCGCGCCAGCGCGGCAAGGGCTCCCTCGGCGGCGAAGGCGAGACGCAGCTCGAGCAGGACCGCCGCATCGTGCGCGACCGCATCGCGCACTTGAAGGCCGAGCTGGCCGAAGTCGTCCAACAACGCGCGGTTCAGCGCCGCCGCCGGCTGCGCGTGCCCGTGCCAACCGCCTCGATCGTCGGCTACACCAACGCCGGCAAATCCTCGCTGCTCAACGCCCTCACGGGCTCGCATGTCCTCGCCGAGGACAAGCTGTTCGCGACGCTCGACCCGACCACGCGCCAGCTCCACCTGCGCGGCAACCACAAGCTGCTCGTCACCGACACGGTTGGCTTCATCCGCCGCCTGCCGCACGATCTCGTCGAGGCGTTCAAGGCCACGCTCGAGGAAGTCGTCGTCGCGGATTTCCTGATTCACGTGATCGATGTAACGAATCCGAATTTCGAAAAGCACCACGCCACCACGCTCGGCGTGCTCGCCGAACTCGGCGCGGCGGACAAAATCATTCTCACCGTCTTCAACAAGCTCGACCTGGCCACCGACGCGCAGCTTCGCGCCGCGCGCCACCTCGTGCCCGACGCGCTTTTCGTCAGCGCACGGACGCGCGCCGGGCTCGACGCGCTCGAGGCGCGTTGCGTGGAATTGATCGCCGACGAATTCGGCGCGACCGAGCTGCTCGTGCCGCATGAGCGCTACGACGTGATCGCGCGGCTCCACGAATTCGGCGAAATTCAGGAGCAGGAGCAGATCGACGGCGCCGTGCGCATCAAAGGCCGGTTTCCGCCGACGCAGGCCGGATTTTTTGCGCCTTTCGTCGTGACGCGGTGACCCGACCGCAGCGCGATTTTACTCCGCGTCGTAAATCTGCAGGTGCGTCCAGAATGTCTTGAACCGTGCCACGAATGCCAGGTGGATTGGATCGACCTGATAGGCGTCGTGCGCGGCGACGTCTTTGGCGATCACCGTGAGCGCAACGTCGTAGCTGCGGTCGATAATCGGGCGCGGCTCCGTCGCCGCCGGCGCGCCGACAAAGACTTTCTCGGCGGATTTGATGCCGGCGAGCGACTCGACGCCGCGGCGAAAATCCGCGCGCTGCGCGGCGGTGAGTTCGGGTTTCAGCCAGAAGAAAACGGTGTGGACGAGCATGGTTCCGGGAGCTTCGCGTGGCGGCGCGCGTTGACGCAAGTTCCGACTTGCCCGGCTCGGCGCGCGACACACGCTGCGCGGCATGTTCGCCGCCGCCACCGCCGACCTGCGCGTGCTTTTCGCGTCGCGGCTGGTGCGCATGTTCGCCTACGGGCTGCTCGGCGTCGTGCTGGTGTTGCACCTCGTCGCGAGCGGGCTCAACCCGTCGCGGATCGGGCTGCTGCTTTCGCTGACGCTGTTCGGCGACGTGGTGATTTCGCTCTGGCTCAGCACGCACGCCGATCGTTGGGGACGGCGGCGCACGCTCGTGGCGGGCGCGCTGCTGATGGCGCTCGGCGGCGCGGGCATGGCGGCGACGCGGGATTTTTTTCTGCTCACGCTCGCGGCGACGATCGGCGTGATCAGTCCGAGCGGCAACGAAGTCGGCCCATTCCTCGCGGTCGAACAGGCCGGGCTGGCGCAGGAGCTGGCCGATCGCGACCGGACGGCGATCTTCGCCTGGTATAACCTCGCGGGCTATTTTGCGACCGCGGTCGGCGCGCTCGCGGCCGGCGGGTTTGCGCGACTGCTCCGCTATGAAAACGTGAGCGCGGTCATGACCTACCGCACGTTGTTCTGGATCTACGCGGCGATCGGCGTCGGAGTCATGGCGCTGGCGCTGCGGCTTTCGCCGGCGATCGAGGCGCCGCAGGAAAAAACGAAGCGCGCGGAGCCGGCGCTGTTCGGGTTGCGCGAATCGCGTGCCGTGGTGCTGCGGTTGAGCGGACTGTTTGCGCTGGATTCGTTTGGCGGTGGTTTCATTTTGCAAAGCTTCGTGGCGTGGTGGCTGCACGAGCGGTTTGGCGCGCGCGAGGCGGCGCTCGGCGCGATTTTTTTCGGCACCAATTTGCTCTCCGGCCTTTCGGGACTCGCCGCCGTGCCGCTCGCGCGGCGCTTCGGCCTCGTCAACACGATGGTCTGGACGCATCTGCCGTCGAACGTGCTGCTTATCCTTGTGCCGCTGATGCCGGACCTGCCGCTCGCGGTCGTCGTATTGCTTGCGCGGCACCTGCTTTCGCAGATGGACGTGCCGACGCGCCAGTCCTATGTGAACGCGATCGTGCCGGCCAACGAGCGTTCCGCCGCGAACGGCGTGACCAGCACCGCGAAGCAGCTTGGCACCGCGCTCGGCCCGCTCGTCGCCGGGCCGGTGTTTGGCGCGGCGATCCTGACCGGGCTGCCATTTTTTCTCTGTGGCGGAATCAAGATCGCCTACGACGTGCTGCTCTGGCGCGCGTTTCGGCAGCACAAACCGCCCGAGGAAAAATAGCCCGGCGTCCGCGGGCGGCGACGCGCCGTTTCAAGTTTCGACCAGCCGGTAGCCGATGCCCGCCTCCGTGCGCAAATGTCGCGGAGCGTGCGGATCCTTCTCCAGTTTTTGGCGCAAGTGCGTCATGTGCACCCGCAGGTAGTGCGTGTTCTCCTCGGCGTTCGGGCCCCACAGGTCGCGCAGGATTTGCCGGTGGGTGACCACGCGGCCACGATGCGCCACGAGCAGCCGGAGCAGCGCATACTCTTTCGCCGTCAAATGCACCTCCGCGCCGCCCCGGCGCACGATCCGCGCCGCCTGGTCCAACTCGATCTCGCCGAATTGCACGACGGCGGATTCCTCGGGCGTCTGCGCGCGGCGCAAAATCGCCCGCACGCGTGCGAGCAGCTCGCGTCCGCCGAAAGGCTTCGTGAGGTAGTCGTCGGCGCCGGCGTCGAGCGCCGCGATTTTGTCGTTCTCGTCGGCGCGCACCGACAACACGAGGACCGGCACCCGCGTCCACTCGCGCAGCCGCCGGATGACCTCGACGCCGCCAATGTCGGGTAGGCCGAGGTCGAGCACCACGCCGTCCGGCGCTTTTTGTGCGATTTCATTCAAACCGAGCTGCCCGGTCTCCGCTTCGCGCACGCGATAGCCGGCGCTTTCCAGCGTGACGCGGAGCAGGCGGCGGATTTGCGTTTCATCGTCGATCACCAGCAGAGTCGTTGCGGTGGTTTCATTCATTCGGGAGAAGTCTGGGGCGCGAGGTGCGGCAGGTAAATCGTGAACACAGCGCCGCCGCCGGGGTTTTCGCCGACCACGATTTCGCCGCCTTGCGCCGCGACGAAGCCGCGCACGATCGAAAGCCCCAGCCCGAGGCCGCCGGCGCGCGCCTCGTCGCCGCGGACAAATTTCTTGAACAACCGCTCGCGCATCTCCGGCGGAAAACCAGGGCCGCGGTCGGCGATGGTGAAAAACATGCGCTGCCCGCCGCGCTCGAGGCCGGCGGTGAGCAGGATCGGCGTTGCGGACGGCGTGTGCACCGCGGCGTTGAGCAGCAGATTCGCGAGCGCCTGCTCGGTCAGCGCGAAATCGGCGCGCACCGACGGCAGCTCGTCGGGCACGAGGATTTCGAACGGATGGCCGGCGAGCAGGTCGCGCACGCCGTCGGCGGCGGCGTTGACGAGGTCGCGCGCGTCGCACCAGTCGAGGCGCGGTTTGAGCGCGCCGCTTTCGAGGCGCGTCTGGTCGAGCAGATTGCCGACGAGGCGGTTCAAGCGGTTCGCGGCGGCGCGGCCTTCGACGATCAATTTCGCCCTCGTTGCGTCGTCGGCCTCGGCGAGATTTTCGAGCGCGGCCGTGATCACGGCCAGCGGCGTGCGCAGTTCGTGCGACACGCTGTCGAGCAGGGTGCGGTGAAGTTTTTCGGATTCGGCGAGAAGTTTCTCGCGTTCGCCGGCGGCGCGGAAATTTTCGCTCTCGACGAGCAGGGCGAGCTGGGCGGCAAAGCTCTCGATCATGTCGCGCTGCGCGAGCGTCAGCGTCGCATCGGTGGGCACGCGCACGACGAGCACGCCGAGCGCGACATCTTCACGAACGAGCGGCGCGTGAAACCCCTCGGCGGACGGCAGCGTGTCGGTGAAGCGGCCGGCGCTTTTGCGGTTGTGCCACGCCCAGTCGGCGACGCCGCGCTCCTTGTCAGTCAGCGTGAGCGAGCCGGCGAAATGCGGGCTGAGCGCGCCGTCGTGAATGAGCAGCAGGGCGGATTGCGCGTTGAAGAGCTGGTCGGTTTGGCGAAGCGCGGCGAAGACGCCCTCGTCGAGCGAAGGTGCGGCACTCAGGGCCCGCGTGAGGTGAAACAGCGCGGTGGCACGTTCCTCGCGCAGGCGTTCGTGGCGCTCCTGAGCACGCACGCGCGCGGTGAGCTGGCCCGCGACAAGCGCGACGATGAAATACGTCACGAACATCAGCGCGTCCTCGAATTTGGAAATGACGAAGGTGAACAGCGGCGGAATGAAGAGGAAATTCCACGCGAGCGCACTAACGGCGCCGGCGACAAGCACGGGCCAGCGGCCGACGCGCAGGCTGAGCGCGATGACCGCGAGCAGGTAGAGCAGCCCGATCGTGACGTAGCCGGTGTGCGGCGCGAGGAACCAGCCGGCGAGCGTGAGCACCGCGAGCACGCCGAGCACCTCGCCGTATTCATGAAACGGCGCCGCCTCGAACGGCTGCCAGTCGAGGCGCGGGGCGACTTTGCCGGCGGCGCGTTCCGGCGGGACGACGTAGAGGTCGATCGTGCCGCTGAACCGGAGCAGGCGATCGACAAGGCTGCCGCCGCGCAGCGCATTCAGCCAGCGCGGCGTGTGGGATTTGCCGACGACAATCTGCGTGGCGTTGTGCTGGACGGCGACGCGGACGAGCGCGTCGGCGACATCCTCGTCATGCGTGACGACGACCTCGGCGCCGAGTTCGCGGGCGAGCGCGAGGTTTTGTTCGAGTCGCCGGCGGCCATCGGGCGCGAGCGCGCGCGACGACTCGACGCTGACGGCGATCCACGCGGCGCCCTGCGCGGCAGCCATGCGGCGGGTCCAGCGCACGAGTTGCAGCGAAAACGGACTCGGGCCGACGGCGACGAGCAGCCGCTCGCCGGAGCGCCAGACCGCGCGCGGTCCGCCGGTGGCGCGAAGTTCGCGCAGGCGTTTATCGACGCTCTCGGCGACGAAACGGAGCGCGAGTTCGCGGAGCGCGGTGAGGTTGGTGTCCTTGAAAAAATTCTCCGCGGCGGTCGCGGCGCGGTCGGCGACATAGACTTTGCCCTCGGCGAGGCGTTCGCGCAGGGCTTTCGGCGTGATATCGACGAGTTCAACTTCGTCGGCGAGTTCGATGATGGAGTCGGGAACCGTCTCGTACACCGGCGCGCCGGTGATCTGCCGCACGGAGTCGGCGCGGCTCTCGATGTGCTGAACGTTAAGCGTGGAAAAAACGTCGATGCCGGCGTCGAGCAGCTCGATCACGTCCTGGTAGCGCTTCGGGTGGCGCGAGCCGGGGGCGTTGGTGTGGGCGAGCTCATCGACGAGCGCGAGGGTGGGCTTGAGCGCGAGCACGGCCTCGAGGTCCATCTCGCCGAGCTGCGTGCCGCGGTAGTCGATCTGTTTGCGCGGGACGATCGGCAGGCCGGCGAGAAGCGCCTCGGTCTCGGCGCGGCGGTGCGTCTCGACGACGGCGACGACGACGTTGACGCGATCGGCCAGCTCGTGCTGCGCGGCGCGGAGCATCGCGTAGGTTTTGCCCACGCCCGGGCACATGCCGAAAAAGATTTTCAGCCGGCCGCGGCGCGCGCGCGCCT
>Ga0265313_10002387_pt1 | contig 16292 bp, 20 predicted proteins | sample 4123metaG_FD_203122 | JGI IMG/M metagenome (GOLD analysis project Ga0265313, IMG submission 203122) | Rhizosphere microbial communities from Carex aquatilis grown in University of Washington, Seatle, WA, United States - 4-1-23 metaG | ecosystem: Host-associated > Plants > Roots > Rhizosphere >...
CTCTTCGACCGCGCCATCGCCGCGGCGACCCGGCGCTCGCGCGAGCTCGCCAACTGATGGCGGCGCAATCCACGCTGCGGCCGGCGGCGGCGCGGGTGCAGCGCCTGCTGGCCGAGCGCGGCCTCGAGACCGAGGTGATCGAGTTCGCCGAGACTACCCGCAGCTCGGTGGAAGCCGCGGCCCAGATCGGCTGCGAGGTGGCGCAGATCGCCAAGTCCCTGGTGTTCCGCGCCAAGACCTCTAACCGCCCGGTCCTGGTCATCGCCAGCGGCGCCAACCGGGTGAGCGAGAAGGCGATCGAGGCCTTGCTGGGCGAGAAGATCGGCAAGGCCGACGCAGAATTCGTGCGCGACAAGACGGGCTTCGCCATCGGCGGCGTGGCGCCCATCGGCCACGACACGGAGGCGGCGACATTCATCGACGAGGACCTGCTGCGCCTGGAGACGATCTGGGCCGCTGCCGGTACGCCCTTCGCCGTGTTTCGCCTGACCCCGGCCGATCTCTTGCGCATCACCGGCGGGCGGGTGGCGAAGATCGCGGAGGACGGGCGAAAGGGCTAGACTGGGCGGGAGGCCTTTTCCAGGGGGTCGCTGCTGCCTATCTCTGGATCACAGTCTCATGGAGGCGCGCCATGGCCAAGAAAGCCGCCCGCAAGTCCGCAGCCGGCGAATCGCGCCGGGATACCCTCGACGTCGCGCTGTCTCTCGCGGCCGAGAAGGGCTGGCGCGACCTGGCCCTGGCGGACATCGCCGAGGGCGCCGGGCTTTCCCTGGCCGAGCTCTACGCCCTCTACCCGTCCAAGCAGGCGATCCTGAAGGCCTATTCCCGGAAGATCGACATGGCCGTGCTGGCCGAAACCGAAAAGCCGGAAGGCCCGGCCAAGGACCGGCTGTTCGACGTGTTGATGCGCCGGCTCGACAAGCTCGATCCGCACAAGGCCGGGCTTCAGCGCATCACCGAGGATACCGCCCGCGATCCCCTCGCCATGGCCTGCAGCCTGGCCCGGCTCGACCGTTCCATGGCCGCCATGCTCGAGGCGGCCGGCATCCCGGCGGCCGGATTTGCCGGCCTCTTGCGGGTCAAGGGCCTGTCGGCGGTCTACCTGCAAGGCTTGCGGGCCTGGTTCCGGGACGACAGCCCGGACAAGGCCAAGACCATGGCCGCTCTCGACCGGGCGCTGGGCCGGGCCGACCGATTGGCCAGCTGGGCGCAGCGCCGGGGAAAGCGCGCTGCGGCGTAGAGATTACGATTATGTTTCAGAGCCTTAGTGAATCTTATATTGCAGTGCAATATTTTCCTTGACGGCGGGCAGGCGGACTCCTATATCTCCGTCATATTGTGCAGTGCAACATAGCCCTGCGCGAGCAACCCCGAAAGCGGAGGTTCCCATGGCCAAGAACACGAATTTCTTCGATCCCGAGTTCCTCAAGACCCCGGACATCGCCCAGTGGCAGTCCGAGTTCAATCGCATGTTCACCGACTTCAGCAAGTTCTGGACCAACGGCAAGGCCTCGACCCTCGATGCCAACTGGCTGCTGACCTTTCAGCGCAAGAACATCGAGGCGCTGACCGCCGCCAACCAGCGCGCCTTCGAGGGCGTGCAGGCGATCGCCAAGCGCCAGGTCGAGATCGCCCGCGCCGCGGCCGAAGAGCTGACCAAGGCGACCAAGGAGTTCACGGCAGCCGGCAGCACCGAAGACAAGCTGGCGAAGCAGGCTGACGTGGCGAAGGACAGCTTCGAGACGGCCGTCGCCCAGCTGGAAGAGCTGGCCGGCATTGCCCAGAAGTCCCAGGCCGAGGCGTTCGAAGTGATCCGCAAGCGCGTCGTCGACAACTTCGACGATGTGCGGGCCGCGTTCGAGCCGAAGCATGTCGCCACGCCGACCAGGAAGGCCGCCTAACCACGACTAGGCGACCCTAAAGAACCGATCAGGCGGCCTCGAGCCCTTCCCCCAAGATCGAGGCTGCCCGACGAAGGCCGTTGCGCTCCCCCCAGCGCGGCGGCCTTTTCTTTTGGCCAGCGCGCGTCTAGCGTCGAAGCATGAGCGACAAGCAAGCGCCCGAGCCGCCGGCTCCGCCAATCACCTACGATGATTTTCGCCGGGTCGATATCCGCGTCGGCACGATCGTCGCGGCCGAGCATTTTCCCGAGGCGCGCCGGCCCTCGATCAAGCTCAGCGTCGATTTCGGCCCCGAGATCGGGCTGCGCCGCAGCTCCGCCCAGATCGTCAAGCATTACCCCATCGAGCATCTCGTCGGCCGGCAGGTCGCCGCCGTGGTCAACTTCCCGCGCAAGCAGATCGGCAAGTTCATGTCCGAAGTGCTGGTGCTGGGGTTTCCGGATGGCGAGGGAGAAGTCGTTATGATTGGGCCGGATAAGCCGGTGCCGAATGGGGGAAGGTTGTTTTAGGGAGCGACGGCCTTCCGCGCCGCTATCGATTCGCTCGCCCTTCGGTTCCGTCTGGACCCCTCGACGTCGAAAGCGGGCCAGGCGACGCAAGTCACTCCGTTGCCGCCCTCGACCCGTCGACGAATTGCGAGATCCATTTGTTTCGCCGCTTCACCATGTTGCGGTACATCGCCTCGTATTCGGCCGGCGGGAAGCTGTGGTTCGATGGACGCTCGGCCAGGGCGACGGCCCAGGTCTTGAGGCGCGGGAACTTGTCGATATGGCCGATCTTTCTGATCCGCTCCAGAAACAGATGGCGCTGCAGGAACGGTGCGTAGGCTGCGTCCACCAGGGAATAGCGGGCGCCGTTGAAAAAGGGACCGCCGCCCTGGCGCTCCAGCGCCTTCTCGAGTTTCTCGAAGGCGGCCGGAACCAGCGAGGCCGCCTCGTCGAACTCGGCCTCGTCGCTCGCATAGGCGTGGGCGGAGGTGATGTCCACGAAGGTCGGCATGTATTCGATCCAGGCGCGGTTCACGGCGCGCGCGACCGGATCCTCAGGATGAAGGCGCGGCAGGGCCGTCTCGTCCAAGTATTCGGCTATCGCCCCGGATTCGAACAGCGACACCCGATCGTCGAGGCGCAGCACCGGCACCTTGTTGTGCGGCGAAATGGCGCGGAACCAGTCGGGCCGGTTGTCGGCCTCGATGTGGCGGAACTCGAAGTCGATTTTCTTCTCGCGCAGCACGATCGCGGCGCGCTGCACCCAGGGACAGGCCTTGAAGCTGACCAGCACATATTTCGCCATAGCGGCCTCGCTTGAACTCTCGGGGAAGCGCCATGGTCGCATGGCCGGGCGCTTCGATCAAACCATAGGGCGTCACGCGTGCCGAGGGATCCTCTTGTCCCGCCCGACGAGCCTCACCCTTTCGCCACCGGCAGCACGCTCCTCGCCACCTTCGGCCGGTCGGCCTCCTCGACTTGTCCGAACGGGGCATATCCGAATGTCCTTCGCAACATTGGCTCAAGACTCTTGGACATAGCGGATATGCGACAACTTGCATAGATATGCGAGATTGAGCATAGTATGCTTATGAAGCCGGTGTTATGGATGGGCAGCAGCAGAGAGGATCTAATTGCCTTTCCGGGCGATGCCCGTCGAGACGCCGGCTATCAGTTGGACAAGTTGCAGAGGGGCGGGGATCCGTCGGACTGGAAGCCGATGCCGGCAGTCGGGCCTGGCGTGCGGGAGATCCGCCTCCACGAGGAGTCTGGCGAATTCCGTGTCCTTTTTGCGAGGCGTCCTGAGGGGATTTATGTTCTGCACTGCTTCGGCAAGAAGAGTCAGAAAACCAGTCAGCAAGACCTCTCGCTCGCTGTGAGACGGTTCCGGGCAATTCCCAGATCGGGAGACGCGCGATGAAAAAGAAGCGAGTGGCAAGTGGGCATGGACTACGTCACGTCACGCCTGCCGGACGTAGCGTGTTTCACAACCTGTTCGAGGCCGAAGAGGCCGTGGAGTTGGAGATTCGCTCGATCCTTCTCGGTGGTCTCGAACAGTGGTTCGCCGGTTCAGGCATGACCCAGACGGAGGCGGCGAGGGTTTTGGGCGTCACCCAGGCGCGGGTCTCGGACATCAAGCGTGGCAAGATCAGCGCGTTCAGCTTGGACTTGCTTGTGCGGCTCGCGGCCAGGGCCGGACTGCGTCCGAAGGTCAAGCTCGTGGCCTGACCTTTCGAGCGACGGCACGCCAGGATAGCGGCGGCTCGTTACCCCTTCGCCACTGGCAGCACGCTCCTCGCCACCTTCGGCCGGTCGGCCTCGTTGATCAACCCGAACAGCACCTTGCGGAATCCCTCCACGGCGTCGGCGCCGGCGGCGCGATAGGCCTTGGCGATGAGGGCGCGCTGGTCCTCGGTCAGGCGCCGTTCCAGCTCGGCGCCCTGGGCCGTGAGGTCGAGCAGGCGCTGGCGCCGGTCGGGGCCGGGGCGCTGCTGGACGAAGCCCTGGCGGATGAGCTGGCCCAGCACGCGGGACAGGCTCTGCTTGGTGATCTTCAGGATGTCCAGCAGGGACGAGACCGGCAGGCCCGGATTGCGGCCGACGAAATAGATCACCCGGTGATGGGCGCGCCCGAAGCCATAGGTCAGCAGAACCTCGTCGGCTTCGGCTGTGAAGTCGCGATAGGCATAGAACAGCAGCTCGATTCCCTGGCGCAGCTCGTCCTCGCGCAGGAACAGGGGATTCGCCTGGGGGCGGATGTCGGCCATATTATGTCAGCTATGTTGACTTAATTTCCGGAAACTGCTTTGCTTCGTCACGGCGGCTCGCCGCTAATATAGCGCCTCCGCCTAGAGCAAGATCGGGTCAGCTTCTATCAAACAGACCCGTGAATCTTGCTCTACATGTTAGGAGTAGAGCCTGATTCACGTCTCAAGCCGAGCAGGATTGAGACGATCAGGCTCTAGAGCGTAACCCTTTCCGGAGCTCTGGCCCGATGAGCACCCCCACTTTCGACGACCGCGACGGCGTCATCTGGTTCGACGGCCAATTCATCGACTGGCGCAGCGCCAAGGTCCATGTGCTGACCCATGCCCTGCACTACGCCTCGGCGGTGTTCGAGGGCGAGCGAGCATACAGTGGCAGGGTGTTCAAGCAGACCGAGCACAGCCAGCGCCTGATCCGCTCGGCCGAGATCCTGGGCTTCAAGATCCCCTACAGCCTGGCGGAGATCGACCGGGCGACCGAGGAATGCGTGAAGCGCTCGGGCTTCGCCGATGCCTATGTGCGTCCCATCGCCTGGCGCGGCAGCGAGCAGATGGGCGTTTCGGCCCAGAACTCGAAGATCCATCTCGCCATCGCCGTGTGGCAATGGCCGGCCTATTTCTCGCCGGAGTCGCTGAACAAGGGCATCAAGATGGCCTTCGCCAAATGGCGCCGGCCGGCCCCCGAAACCGCGCCGACCGCGAGCAAGGCGGCCGGGCTCTACATGATCTGCACCCTGTCGAAGCATGCGGCGGAGGCCGAAGGCTGCGCCGACGCCCTGATGCTCGACTGGCGCGGCCAGATCGCCGAGGCGACGGGGGCCAATGTCTTCCTCGGCATCGGCGGCGAGCTGCACACGCCGAAGCCCGACTGCTTTCTCGACGGCATCACCCGTCGCACGGTCATCGAGCTGGCCCGCAAGCGCGGTATCAAGGTGACCGAGCGCGCGGTGTTCCCCGAGGAACTGGCCAAAGCCGACGAGGTCTTCATCACCGGCACCGCCGCCGAGGTGACGCCCGTGGGCGAGATCGGCCCTCACAACTTCCAGGTCGGGCCCATCGCGCGCCAGATGATGGCGGACTACGGCGCCGTGGTCCGCGGCCAAAAAGTCGCGGCCGCCTGAACGGGTTTCCCGCTTTCTACAACGCCGGCCTTCTTGCCGCGGTGTCGAGCCAGGGCTGCGCCCGCTCGAAGGCGGCCGCGGCGCGGAACACGCTGACGTCGTCATAGGTCCGCCCGACGACCGACAGGCCCGTGGGCACGCCGCTGGACGCGCGGCCCGAGGGGACGCTCATCACCGGGCAGCGGCTCATCATGTTGAAGCAGACCGTCATCAGCCAGTGGACGATGCTGTCCTGGGGCTTGCCGTTGATGTGGACCTTGTCATCGACATAGTCCTCTCCGGCTTTGACCGAAGGCAGCGGCAGGGTCGGGCAGAGCAGCAGGCGGTAGCGCTGGAAATGGGCGCCCAGCTTCGCATACATGCGGCCCTCGATCTCCAGGCTCTCCAGGAAGTCGGCGACGCTCACGCCCTGGCTGCGCTCGGCGAAATCGATGGCATAGGCGGTCATGCTGTGGCGATGCTCCGCCAGCACCCGGGCGATCCAGGGCCCGAAGATGCTGCCGAAATGGGCCCAGGTGGCGCGCACGATCTCGGCATGGTTCCAGCCGATCTCGATCTCCTCCACCGTGGCGCCGAGGGAGCGGAAGACCTCGACGGCGGCGGCGGTGTTGCGCGCGACGTCCGGTTCCACCTCGAACCCGTCGAGAGTGGGGGAATAAGCGATGCGCCAGCCCTTGAGATCGCCTTCGAGCCTGGCCGGGATCTTCAGCTTCGGCCGGATGCTGGCGATGTCGCCGGGATGGGGGCCGGAGAGAACGTTCTGGAACAGGGCGCAGTCGGCCACGGTTCGCGCCATGGGGCCGGCGTGGCAGTAGTGATCGAGGTTGAAGGGGCTGCCCTCGGGATTGCGCCCATAGGGCGGCTTGAAGCCCACGACGCCGCACATGGAGGCGGGGATGCGGATCGAGCCGCCGATGTCCGAGCCGTTGGCGAGCGTGGTCGATCCCGCGGCGAGCGACGCGCCGGCGCCGCCCGACGATCCGCCGGGACTGTAGTCCAGGTTCCAGGGATTGCGGGTGATTCCCCACTGGCGGGAATGGGTGTAGGGCGCGCAGGAGAATTCCGGTGCCGCCGAGCGGGCGTGGATCACGGCGCCGGCCTTGATGATCCGCTCCGCCGCCGGCGCCGTGTAGGTATCGATGTTGTCCTTGAAGACTACGGAGCCGAAGGTCGTGCGCCAGCCCTTGATGGTGGTCTCGTCCTTGATCGCCATGGGAACGCCTTCGAGGGCCCGGGTCCGGCCATCGGTTTTCATGTAGCGCGCCTCGGCCTTCCTGGCCTCGCCTAAAGCCCGGTCGTAGAGCTTCATCGGGAAGGCATTGATCTTGGGATCGACCGCGTCGGCGCGCGCGATCACCGCCTGAAGCAGTTCCACGGGCGACAGCTTGCGCGCCTTGAAGGCGGCCAGCGCTTCGGTCGCGCTCAGATAGCAGAGATCGTCGGGCATGGTGACTCCGATGTCTGTGGGAGAGGAAGGTTCAGCGCCGCTTCCAGCGCTGGGCGGCGAGGTCGTCGGATTCCCGGGCGGCGACCCAGCGATCGCCCGCCATGGCCTCCTCGAGTTTCCAGAACGGCGCCTCGGTCTTCAGCCAATCGATGAGGAACTGGCAGCTCTCGAGCGCGGCCTGGCGATGGGAGGAAGCGGTCGCGACCAGCACGATGCGTTCGCCGGGCGTGAGGCGGCCGTAGCGATGGATGACGAGCGAGGCCTGGAGCGGCCAGCGTTTCATGGCCTCGGCCTCGATCTCGGCCAGGCGCTTCTCGGTCATGGCCGGATAATGTTCCAGGGTCATGGCGACCAGGCGCTCGCCCTCGTTCGTCGCGCGCACCAGGCCGACGAAGCTTGCCAGCCCGCCGATGTCGGTCCGGCCTTCGGTCAACCGGGCGAGCTCCGCACCCACGTCGAAATCCTCGTGCTGGACGCGGATCATGAATGCCATCCGAGTGCGATAGCGGCGGTGCCAAGCTGTTGCCCCACCCGGCGCTGCGCGCCGACCTCCCCCGTCAAGGGGGAGGTGAAGATTGAGGCGACGCTCCGATCAAGCTCCCTCCCCCCTTGTGGGGGAGGGTTAGGGAGGGGGGTGCTCTCACGATGGCAGCGCAATTCAACCTCCCGTCACCGGCGGGAAGAAGGCGATCTCGTCGCCCGGGCGCACGGGATGCTCGGGACCGGCATATTCCTGATTGACCGCGACGCGCAGGACCTTGCGGTCGGAAAGCGCTGCCTTGTGAGCGGGGCTCCGCTCCTCTAGCCAATCGAGCAGCTGGCGCACGGTGGCGATTTCCACCGGCGGCGAGACTTCCTCGGCCGACAGGCCCCGCTTGCTGCGCAGCCAGGCGAAATACAGCAGCTTCATAGGCCAAGCTCGCTGAAGGGCAGGAAATCCACCATGCTGCCGCGCTCCAGCCGGGTCAACGATTCCGGCAGCTCCACCAGCCCGTCGGCCTCGACGAGGGAGCTCAGGATGCCGGCCCCCTCGCGCGGAAAGATGACGGCGGCCTGGCCGCCCTCGCCATCGGGCGTCAGCCTGGCGCGCAGATATTCGCGCCGGTCCTTCTTCTTGCGATGCTCGAACAGGGCCCGCACGCGAAACAGCGCGGGCTCGCTGTCGGCCGCGCCCATGAGGCGCAGCAGGATCGGCCGGGCGATGCGCAGGAAGGTCACCATGGCTGCCACAGGATTGCCCGGCAGGCCGATGAAGGGCGGATGGCCGCTTGCGGCCGCGATCTGGCCCAGCGCGATGGGCCGGCCTGGCTTGATGGCCAGGCGCCACAGATAGAGCTTGCCCTGGGCTTCGATCGCCGCCTTGACGTGATCCTCCTCGCCCACGGAGACGCCGCCCGATGTCACGATCGCGTCGTGGGTTTCGGCCGCCTCGGCCAGGGCTGCGGCGACCTTGTCGCGCCGGTCGGGCAGGATGCCCAGATCCGTGACCGCGCAGCCGAGCTGACGCAGCAAGGCGCCGACGGTGTAGCGGTTGGAATCGTAGATCGCTCCAGCGGCGAGAGTCCGCCCCGGTTCGACCAGCTCATCGCCGGTGGAGCAAAGCGCCACGCGAAGGGGCTTGGCGACCGGCAGGATGGTCCGTCCGATGGCCGCGGCGAGACCCAGGTCCTGGGGCCGCAGCCGCGAACCGGCCGCGAGGATCGTCTTGCCGGCGCGCACGTCTTCGCCGGCGCGCCGGCGATTGCTGCCGCGCTTGATGCCGGGCTTCAGCAGGACGCCTCCCGCTTCCAGGCGGCAATCCTCCTGCATCATCACGGTGTCGGCGCCTTCGGGCATGGCCGCACCGGTGAAGATGCGCAGCGCCGTCCCGCGCGGAAGCGCGCCTGCAAAGGGGTGGCCGGCGGCGGCCCGGCCGATGACTGGGAGCCGGGTTTCTCCCGCGGCATCGAGATCGTCGAAGTGGATGGCAAAGCCGTCCACGGCGGAATTGTCGCCCGCCGGCACGTCGATCGGCGACACGATGGCCTCGGCCAGGATCCGGCCGAGCGCGTGCGCCAGGGGAACGGTCTCGCTTTCGACCACGGAAGTGAGCCGCGGCATGATCGTCGCCAGCGCCTCGGCCACGGTCATCAAGGGACCGCCGGCGGCGAAGCAGTCGTCAGTCAGTTGGGCCATGCGGGCAACCGGGCCATGGTTCAGCGCGCAGCCGACGCGACCCTGGCCTCGAGCCGGCAGTGGGCGACGATGAAGTCGGCGATGGCTTCGATGTCGTCGATGTCGATCACCGGCAGGGGACAGGCGGGCAGGGGTTCGTCGCTCAGCACGGCGACGATATGTGGATCGTCCGGGTAGATGAGGGGCTGGCCGGTCTCGCGCCGGTGAATCTCCAGCTTGTCATGGCCCTCGCGCTTGAAACCCTCGACGATCACCAGATCGACCGGCGTCATGTGGCCCATCAGCTCGGCGGCGCTCGGTTCCGCTTCCCCGCGCTGCTCATGCATCAACGCCCAGCGCGCCGATGAGGCCACCAGCACCTCGGTCGCGCCCGCCTCGCGATGGCGATAGGAATCCTTGCCCGGTCGGTCGACGTCGAAAACGTGATGGGCATGCTTCATGGTCGATACCCGATAGCCCCGGGCGACGAGGGCCGGCAACAGCCGTACCACCAGGGTGGTCTTGCCGCTGCCGCTCATGCCGGCCAGGCCGATGACGCGCAAGGCGGGTCTCACATATGCCTCAGACCGGCCTTGAGATAGTCGTAGCCGGTCAGAAGGGTGAGCGCCGCCGCGATCCAGAGCCCGATCTCGCCGATGAGGCCGATGGGCCAGGATGGCAGCACGCCGTCGCCGACGATGAGAAAGCCGAGCGCCACCATCTGCAACACGGTCTTCCACTTGGCGAGCTGGCTCACCGGCACGCTGACGTTGAGGCCGGCGAGGTACTCGCGCAGGCCCGAGACCAGAATCTCGCGGCAGAGGATGACCAGGGCCGGTAGCACGGTCCAGCCCGCCAGCCGGCGTTCCGCCACCAGGATCAGGATCACGGCCGCGACCAGCAGCTTGTCGGCGATGGGGTCGAGAAAACGGCCGAGCTCCGAGACCTGGCTGCGGCTGCGGGCGAGATAGCCGTCGAAGTAGTCGGTGATGCAGGCCGCGGCGAAAATGGCACAAGCGAGCCATCGCCAAAACGATCCGTCGAAATAGAGCAGGGCCAGGATCAGGGGGATCGCGACGATCCGCGACATGGTCAGAAGGTTGGGCAACGCGGTCATGGCAAAGCTCGATCCCAGAGCCTGATCGTCTCAAGCCTGTTCGGCTTCAGACGTGAATCAGGCTCTAATCCCAACATGTAGAGCAGGATTCACGGGTCAGCTCGAAGAAAGCTGACCCGATCCTGCTCTTGGCCGGGGCGGCATATTAGCCTCTAAGGCGAGCCAAGACCAACCGGCCCTGAGGCTGGGTAACGGATCAATGCGGTCACCTCATCCTTCGACAGGCTGAGGATGAGGCGGGTTTGTTTGACCCTCATGCTGAGCTTGTCGAAGCATGGGGGTCAAACCCACCCAGTACCTGAGGTCGGCCACGGGCCAATTTCAGGCCATCAACTCTGGGCGTGGAAATGGTCGTAGATCTTGCGCGCCACCGCCTTGCTGATGCCGGCGACGGATTCCAGGTCGGCGAGACCGGCCGCCGCCACGCCCCGGGCCGATCCGAAATGGAGCAGCAGGGCTCGCTTGCGTTTGCCGCCGATGCCGGGAACCTCGTCCAGGGGCGATCGCGCGATGTCGGCCGAGCGCTTGGCGCGATGGGTTCCGATGGCGAAGCGGTGAGCCTCGTCGCGCAGCCGCTGGAGGTAGTAGAGGACGGGATCCTTGGGCTCGAGGCTGAAGGCCGGCCGACCGGGGCAGAAGAAGCGCTCGCGGCCGGCGTCGCGGTCGGGACCCTTGGCGATGGCGCAGAGCGCCACGTCGTCGATCCCGAGCTCGGTCAACGCCGCCTCGGCCGCGGCAAGCTGGCCGGCGCCGCCGTCGATCAGGACCAGATCCGGCCATTGGCCGCGCTCGCGTTCCGGATCCTCCTTCTGAACCCGGGCGAAGCGCCGGGTCAGCATTTCGCGCATCATCGCGTAGTCGTCGCCGGGCGCCACCTCGCCGGCGATGGCGAATTTGCGATAGGCGGATTTCATGAAACCCTCCGGACCGGCGACGATCATGGCGCCGTAGGGATTGCGGCCCTGGATATGGCTGTTGTCATAAACTTCGATGCGCTGCGGCATCTGCTCGAGGCCAAGGGCCGTCTGCACGCCTTCCAGCAGCCGGCGCTGGGAGACGTTCTCCGCCAGGCGCCGGCCCAGGGCTTCTCTCGCGTTGGTGAGGGCGTTGTCCATCAGCTTGCGCCGGCCGCCGCGGGCCGGCCTGGCGATCTCGACCTTGCGGCCCGCCTTGACGGAAAGCGCCTCGGTCAGGAGCGGGGCCTCGGCCGGCATGTCGTTGACCAGGACGAGCGGCGGCGGCGGCTTGTTGGCATAGAACTGGGCGATGAAGCCGGCCATGACCTGGGACAGGGCCAGCTCCCGGTCATGGCTGGGGAAATAGCCGCGATTGCCAAAATTGCTGCCGCCGCGGAAGAAGAAGACCTGGACGCAAGTCTGGCCGCCGTCCTGATAGGCCGCGATCACGTCGGCATCGGCCACGCCTTCGACGTTGATGTCCTGATGCGCCTGGACATGGGCGAGCGCTCTCAGCCGGTCGCGAATGGCGGCGGCGCGCTCGAAGTCGAGGGTCTCGCTGGCCGCCTGCATTTCCTGGCCCAGGCGCGCCTGCACGTCGCGGCTCTTGCCCGAGAGAAAATCCTTGGCCAGCTCGACCAGGCGAAGATAGTCCGCCGGGGCGATCCGCTCCACGCAGGGCGCCGAGCAGCGCTTGATCTGGTAGAGCAGACAGGGACGCGTCCGATTGTTGAACACGCTGTCGGCGCAGGAGCGCAGCAGGAAGGCGCGCTGCAGTGCGGTGATCGTGCGATGGACCGCGCCGGCGGACGCGAAGGGACCGTAGTAGTCGCCCTTCCGGTTGCGGGCCCCGCGATGCTTGGCGATCTGCGGCGCAGTGCCGTCGCTGGTGATGAGGATATAGGGGAAGGACTTGTCGTCGCGCAGCAGCACGTTGTAGCGCGGCATAAGCTGCTTGATCAGGTTGATCTCCAGCAGCAGCGCCTCGAGTTCGGTATGGGTGACGACGACTTCGAGGCGGGCGGTCTCGGCCACCATCCGACGCAGCCGCTCGGGCAGCTTGCCGATCTGGGTATAGGCCGCGACCCGCTTCTTCAGGCTGCGCGCCTTGCCGACATAGAGCGCGTCGCCCGACTTGTTCAGCATGCGGTAGACGCCGGGACCCGCCGGCAGGTTGCGCAGCGCCTCGGCGATGACCTCGAGGCCGCGAGCGATTCTACCGCCGGAGCGCGGAATCCCGCCGTTCGCCGCGGCCTCTTCGCCGATGTCTTCCCGCTCGATGTTCATGGTACTGACAGATATCCACGGAATCTGTGGACAACTATGTAGAAAACTAGGCCCGGCAGAGGCCCGACCCCAGCGAATCCTTCGCTTTCATCGTTTTGCACAATTTTTAGGCAGAAAGCATAACTCATTGCAAGGAAAAGAGAATTTTCCTCCGGCGTGTTACAGTTCTGTCATCCACGGATTATGGGGCTTGACTCCCCTAGTTTGCCCTCGGCCGCGGCCCGGTTGTGCAAAACTCCGGCCTCGGGCCGCCCGTTTTACGAGTCCAGACTCGACGCGATTTCAAAGACTTCGAGTCGCGGTCTGAACCGGTTCCAGGCTCGGCTCAGCTGCGCCGGCGAAAACGCTCGATCTCCACGCCCACGCTCTCCGCCTCGGGAAACACGTCAAGCTTCTCGACCCGCACGCGGGCGCTGAGCACGCGGGGGTCGGCGAGGCACATGGCGGCGATACGCTCGGCAAGCGTTTCCACCAGGTTAACATGGCCCGCGCCCACCACATGGCGCACGCCGGTCACCAGCTCGCCATAGCAGACGACCTTGTCGTAGTCGTCGTCCACCGGACCGCTGTCGACCACCGCGAGATCCAGGTTGACCCGGATCCGCTGCCTGGCGATGCGTTCGTGCTGATGCAACCCGATCCGCGCGTTCAACATCAAGTCGCGCACCAGAATGCGGGACTCGCCTTTCAGCGTCGCCTCGGACGGCGCGCCGGCCGGCTTGTCGCGGCCGATCGTCTTGATCTTGGCCATCGCCGATTATCCTCGCCCGTTCATTCCGAAGCAATCACCCCGCGGCTCGGCTGCGCCCAGCCGAGATGCTCGCCGCCGTCGAGCGCCAGCATCTGTCCGGTGAAGGATGGCGAGGCCAGGATGAAGCGTATCGCGCCGGCGATCTCCTCTGGCGTGGCGCCCCGGCGCAGGGGCAGCGCCTCCTGCTGGCGGCGGAAGGATTCGTCGCTCTGGCGCGTGCTGGGCAAGGTCGGGCCCGGCCCGATGCCGTTGACCCGGATGCGCGGAGCCAGAGCCAGCGCCAGAGTCCGGGTCAAGGTCCACAGCCCGCTCTTGGCCACGGTGTAGGACAGGAAATAGGGCGTCAGCTTCCAGACCCGCTGATCGAGCAGATTGACGATGTTGCCCTCGGCGCTCTCGGGCAGCTGGCGGGCGAGGGCCTGGCTCAGCACCAGCGGCGCCCGGAGGTTGGTCTCGATATGGCGATCCCAGGATTCGCGGGTCGCCGTATCCACCTTGTCCATCTCGAAGACCGAGGCATTGTTCACCAGGCAGGTGATGGGTCCCAGCTCGGCCCCCGCCCGGGGCAACAGCGTCTCCACCTCGCTCTCGCGCGCCAGATTGGCGCCGAAGGCCGCCGCACGTCCGCCGGATGCGCGAATTTCCGCCGCCAGCGCATCGGCCTCCTCGCGCGAGTGCCCATAGTGGATAGCCACGGCCCAGCCCTGGGCCGCAAAGTCGAGGGTGATGGCGCGGCCGATCCGCTTCGCCCCTCCGGTGATGAGAACGGCGCCCGAGGTCATGATGGGGCGAAACCAGCGCCAAGCGTCCGCACCGAGGCGAGGCAGTCGGCCCGGCTCTCGGCGCTGTCGGTGATGTCGAAGTAAAGCTTCAGGCTGGCGTCAGCGATACCGCAGTAGTTCATGGTACCGACGACGAGCTGGGCCTGCATCGCCTCGTCGTAGCGGTCCCGCTTGTAACTGGCGGCACTCCCCGACGCGGTGCCGATCAACAGCGCGCGGCAGTGGGGCAGCTTGCGGGCACCGTAAGCCCAGCCGTTGTTCCAGACCCGGTCGATCCAGCCCTTGAGCATGGCCGGCAGCGACCACCACCAGACGGGAAATATCAGCACCATGGCCTCGTTGCGGGCGATGCGCGCCTGTTCGGCCAGCACGGCGTCGCTGTAGCGCTTGCCGGGGTCGTTCCAGTCCGGCTCGTCGGCCTCCGGCATGCGCGGATCGAAGCCCTCGTGATGGAGGTCGGCGATCTCCCGGTCATGGCCCGCTTCTTCCAGTCCGCCGACGAAGCTGTCGAGCACCGCGCCGCAGAAGGATTGCCGGCGCGGGTGGGAGAAGACGATCAGGACCTTCACGCTTTCCTCGGCTTGAATCCAAGGGCGGCGGAGTTGATGCAGAAACGCTGGCCCGTCGGCTTCGGTCCGTCCGGGAAGACATGACCGAGGTGGGCGGCGCAGCGGGCGCAATGAACCTCGGTGCGGGTCATGAAAAAGCTGCGGTCGGTCTCAGATTCCACCGCCTTGTCGTCGGCGGGTTGCCAGAAGCTCGGCCAGCCGGTACCGGACTCGAACTTGGTGGCGGAATCGAACACCGGCGCGCCGCAGCACACGCAGGTGTATACGCCGTCCTCGTGATGGTCCCAATAGGCGCCGCCGAAGGCGCGTTCGGTGCCATGCTTGCGGGCCACCTTGTACTGCTCCGGCGTCAATTGCGCCTGCCATTCGGCGTCGGTCTTGACGATTTTGCCGGGTGCTTCGGTCTTGGAAGGCTCGTTGCCGGGATTGCTGTTCATGGGGCGAAGATGCCTTTTGCGGTTGGGAGCAACTACCAGGGCTTGCCGTCCTTGTGGGTGAAGACGAGCTTGCCGTCCTTATGGACGAGGCGCATGTCGATGTCCGGATATTCCACTTCGTCGCTTTCGGGCCGGCGATCGCCCACCTCGAGATAGAGGGCGTCCCGCTTCGAGCGGTTCACCAGATGATGGCCGTCGGCTTTGCCGGCTGGAAACCCCGCCGCCATGCCGGCGGTCAGGGTCTGGGCGCCGGCATCGCTCACCAGCTCGACCTCGCCTTCGAGGATGTAGACGAATTCGTCCTCTGTGGTGTGCCAATGCCGCTGGGCCGAAGCGGCGCCCGGCGCAAGGCGCACCAGGTTGACGCCGAAATGGGTGAGGCCGACGGCATTGCCGAGCCGTCGCTTCGTCCGTCCCGCGACGACGGCCCGATAGATCTCGGGATACCCGGTGCCGCTGACGGCGGGCAAGGTCTCAGGGTCCAGGGCAGGTAGATTCAAAGAATGCGATTTGGCCATGGCGAGTTCCTCCAGCTGACTACTGCCGACGGCTCCGGCCGCTGGGCCGTCCGCCGCGCGACGCCGGCCGTCCGGCGTTCTTGCCGCCGAAGCCCTGGCCGGTGACGCGCCCGGCCATGCCGCCGGTCGAACGGGCCCGCGGCGCGCCCGGTTCGGAGACGCCCAGGTCGAGGGCTTCCAGGCGCCGGATCTCGTCGCGCATCCGTGCCGCCTCTTCGAACTCTAGGTCGGCCGCGGCCTGGCGCATCTTCTTTTCCAGATCGGCGATGGTGGCCTGGAGGTTATGGCCGAGGCGATGGACCTCGCCGGCCACGCCCGTGTCCACCGTGACCCGGTCGCGCTCATAGACGCTCTGCAGGATGTCGCCGATGGACTTGCGCACGGATTCCGGCGTGATGCCGTGGGCCGTGTTGTAGGCCGTCTGCTTTTCCCGTCGCCGATCCGTCTCGGCCAGAGCCCGCTTCAGGGATTCGGTCATGGTGTCGGCGTAGAGGATGACC
>Ga0265313_10002390_pt1 | contig 16274 bp, 6 predicted proteins | sample 4123metaG_FD_203122 | JGI IMG/M metagenome (GOLD analysis project Ga0265313, IMG submission 203122) | Rhizosphere microbial communities from Carex aquatilis grown in University of Washington, Seatle, WA, United States - 4-1-23 metaG | ecosystem: Host-associated > Plants > Roots > Rhizosphere >...
TGCCGATGTAATTCGCCTCAACATGGTCACCGGTGGTGCCGTCCTTGAGCTCGATGCCAAACATCTTGTTGCCGCCGATGACGTTTGCACGGATAGTCACTTGCGCGGCCGCAACGGTCGCCTCGTCGTTCGCAACGATGATGCCGCCCAGAGAATTGGCAAGTGGCAGGTCTGCGGTCTGATCGACGATGATGGGGGTGGCGTCCTTGTCGGTGCCGATGTAGTTCCCGAGAATCAGCGTGCTGTTCGCCCCGGACTCTAGCTCAATTCCCTCACCCCCATTGCCGGAGATCACGTTGCGCAGGCTTGGATCATCGCCGCCAATTTGAGTAAGTAAGGTGTCCGCCACAAAGATACCAGAACCGCCTGTGTTCGGTAGGGCGGACGTGCCTTGCATCGTCAGGCCGATATAGTTGTTCCTCACGGAATTCGATATGCCCGCTTGCGTAATAGCCAAGCCATTACTGGAGTTTCCCGAAATCACATTTCGGCCGAGGTCTCCGGCCACGCCGATGACGTTGAACGCGGCGCCGTCTGCGATGGTCAGTCCGGCAAGAAGATTCGGCAAAGGCTGCATGCCGTCCGCCGTGGTGCCGATAAAGTTGCCGGCGACGATATTGGCTGTGGCGGTTGAGCCGTGAATGGACACACCGCTCTCGCTATTGCCGGAGATGACGTTCCGTGCCCCGGCTACGGCGCCGCCAATGGTATTGGCGGCAGCGCCGTTGATCTCGACTCCAATGTTGTTGCCGAGGCCCTTCGACGTACCGTCGGTACCCGTCCCAATGTAGTTTCCTTCCACGACGTTGCCGACCGTCAACGTGCCCGTGACCGAAGAGTCAAAGAGGTAAACGCCGTCCTCAAGGCTATTGACGATAAAGTTGCGGGCCGCTGGGGTCGTTCCACCGATCGTATTATTTGCGGCATCGCTGATGTCGACGCTCTCATAATTACCCTTCAGCGCGATTCCAGGTGAAGTGATGCTCATGCCGATGCCATTGCCTATGACTTGGTTCGTCGTTGCGCCGTCTGCAATCGTCACTCCTACCAAGAAATTGGCGGCAATCGTGTTGCCCAAACTCGATTCGACGCCGCCGACCACTTGAGTGCCGCCGACGAAGTTGCCGGAAGCATGGTCCTTGATGACAACTCCGTCGAAATTGGGCAGTGAAACAGATAGATCGGCCGCCACGCCGATCAGGTTTTTTTGCAGCTTGTTGCCGCTGGCGCTGGCGCCGGTGATGACGACGCCCTCCAAGGTGTTGGCGCTAATCACATTTCCGGCGTTCAAATCTCCGATGACGTTTCCGGAAGAGCTGTCGATCACTATTCCGTTCACATTGGGCAGTGGGCCGCGACCATCGGCGGTCGTACCGATTTTGTTGCCTTCGAGGACGTTATCATCGGAAAAATCAGTGATGAGCACCCCTTGTCCTTGGCCAGGAACAGTCCCTGAGGCCGGTGTGCCGTTGCCGGAGATGACGTTGCCCGCTCCCGGAGTGCCGCCGCCGATCGTATTGGCCGTGGGCCCCACCATCTGGCCCATGAGCGCGAAGCCGTCAAGGGCCACGCCGCTGTGAGCGTTTGGGAGTTTTGTATCGCCATTCTTGTTCGTGCCGATGTAGTTACCCTGGACTGTATTGGAAATGACGCCAGGAGATTGCATCAGAATGCCATCGTTGAAATTGCCCGAAATGATGTTTCGGGCCATGACAATCGAGTCGCTCGTTCCGTCGCTTGCATCGTCGCCGCCAATCAGGTTGAAGGCCACCGTGGCCGAGGGATCGCTGGCGAAATTGGCCAGAACGACGCCGTTCTGACTATTGCCGAGCGGGATTTCTCCCTGCTTGATCGCTAGGCCGCCGGAATCAGTGCCGATGTAGTTGCCCTGGACGACGTTGCTTAGGGCACGTTGTTGGGCCACCGGCATGGAGATTAAGTTTTCGCTCGTACCGATGGTCTCGATCTCGACGCCGTTGTAGTTCGCTGAGATGACGTTGCGGCTGTTGGCCTGCGTGCCACCGATGATATTCGCGCTGGCGTCATCGAGCCGCACGCCGTCTTCGCCGTTGCCAACCGGCGTCGAGCCATCCGATCCGACGCCGATATAGTTGCCTGCGATCAAGTTGCCCGACCCGCCTAGAACATAGACGCCATTCTTGGTATTGCCGGCGATGACGTTGCCGCCATCGGGCTCAAATTGCTTGCTGATCGGGTCAAAATTTCCGATGAAATTGTTCGAAGCGAAACCGAGTTGAGAGGAACCGCGAGGCGGACCCAAAAAGATGCCGTCGGTGCCCGTCGCACCTGGCGCCGGCAGCGCGTTCAGGCCGTCGACGTCGGTGCCGATGTAGTTGCCTTCGATGTAATTGTTGGTGTCGGACTGGTCCTCGAGAAAGATTCCGGTCAGACCGTTGCCCGAGATGAGGTTGCCTTCGCTGAGCGGACCCGCGTCGTTGACACCGCCAATGAGATTGTAAGACGACTGGAAGACGTCGATTCCGCCGGCTGCGTTTGGCGCGGCAACCCTTCCCGACGCATCGGTTCCAATGAAATCGGCCTGAATGATATTGTTCAAGCCGGGGCCGTTACCGTGAACAAAGTCATCGGAACCGTCCAAGACCAGACCGAAACCTCCAAAGTTATCCACGACCAGGCCCTTGACGGTGTTTCCGCCGTCCACGAACAGCAGCCCCACGGAATTGCCCACCTGGGTGCCGTCGATCACGATAACGGGGTTTTGAGGAGCGTAACCCGGCTGGCTCGTGCCGTCGATGACGATCGAGTCGGTGATGACCGGCAGTGCTGACAGCAGGCTGATTTTTTGCAGACCGCTGCCAATGGCGAAATCGATCGTGTCGAGTTGACTAGCGGCCGGCGTGCCGTTCGTGACCTGGTTTTGCTCTTGTTGTGTCAGCGAACTGTACGCCATATCGCCGTTGGCGAGCAGGAGGGCTTCCCGCAAGGTCAAGGATCCGTCGCGCGCGTTGGTATCGGCCGGCGAATTGACCGTGAGGGTGGCCAAGAGGGCACGATTCTCCAGCCTTTCGACGAGAAACCGCACCGGGGCACGGCGTTTTTTTCGCCGCGGCAGCACCCGCCGCTCGGCCAGGAGATCGAGAAGGGAATAAAGCGACATGTCGCACGTCCCACTGTAAAGAGAGGTTATTCAACAGCACCCTCTTATAAGTGCGAGATGTGGCAGCCGTTTCCCCAACGAATTTTCCGCGGAACTACCGCTCGCGGAGCTCGACCATGCGGAGCAGCTCCGCTTGAACGTCGGCGGGAAGTCCTTCGGCCTGCTGAATTTGCTGAAACAACTCCGCTTTCTGGTCGCTGTGGGGCTGCCACCGGCGAAGCCACCCCCGCGCCTCGCTCTGGAGGCGCAACTCGGGTGTCCAGGGCAGGGCATCCCAGAGCCGAACCCCGCCGTCGAAGCCGGTTGAGGCCAGTCGCCGGCCATCTGGGCTGAAGGTCACGCTCAAAACCAAAGACATGTGGCCCTTTAAGGTCAGGGTCTCTTCGCCGGTGGCGAGGTCCCAAAGCTTGATGGTCTTGTCGGCGCTGGCAGACGCCAACCGCCGACCGTCACGGCTAAAGGCCACGCTCGACACCCAGTCGGTGTGCCCCTTGAGGGTTAACAGCTCGAGGCCCGTGGCGGTGTCCCAAACTTTGACATCATAGTCAGCTCCGCCCGTGGCCAGACGGCTGCCATCGCGACTAAACGCCACACCGCCAATGCCGGTCGGTCCGGCTCGATGTCCAACGAGCGTACGCACCGCGCGGCCGGTGGCCAGGTTCCAGACCCGCACTGTATGATCGCGGCTGCCGGAGGCGAGCCATTGGCTGTCGGGGCTAAAGGCGACGCAGCTCACTAGTTGTTCGTGCCCGCGCAAAATGGCTGTTTCGTCGCCCGTGGCCAAATTCCAGATGACGACCGAATGGTCACGGCCCGGCGCGGCGATCGCTCGGCCGTCGGGGCTGAGAGCCACACAAGGTACCAGCTCCATGTCTGTTCGCAGCGTATGGACGGCGCGGCCTGTCGCCGCGTCCCAGACTCTTACCGTCTGATCTCGGGCGGCCGAGACCAGACGGGTGCCATCCGTGTTGAATGCGACGGCTGCCACGGCGTCGCCATGTCCCTCAAGAGTTCGCGTCTTTTGACCGCTGGCCGCGTCCCAGATCTTGATGCGCCGGTCGTGGCCAACCGAGGCCAATCGCGTGCCGTCGGGACTGAATGCCACGCCCAGACCCCAACTCGCGGGAGTGGTATCCTGAATCACCTGCACGATGTCCTGGCCCGCGGTGGCGTTCCATACCTTGATGTTGCCGTCAAGGCTGGCGGAGGCCAGCCAGCGGCCATCGGGACTGAAGGATACGCCCGCAACTGAGCCGCGATGTCCTCTCAAGAAGCCCAGCGGTTCGAAGGTGGTGGCGTTCCACAACCTGATTGTTTGGTCAAAGCTGCCGGATACAAGCCGGGCGCCGTCGGGGCTGAAGGCCACGCATACGACTCGGTCGGTGTGGCCGGCGAGCGTTCCCAGGCATTTTCCTTCAGTCGCGTCCCAGACCTTGACGGTACGATCAAGGCTGGCCGATGCCAGCCGCTTGCCATCGGGACTAAACGCCACGCTAATTACCTCGTCGGCGTGCCCCCTCATCGTCAACCATTCATCACCTGTGGCGGCGTCCCATACCTTAACCGTTTTGTCCTTGCTGGCAGACGCAAGCCGCGTTCCATCGGAGCTGATGGCGACACCCGTCACTAAATCGTCATGCGCCTTGAGGGTCCGCAATTCGCGTCCGCTGGCGACATCCCACAACTTGACCTCGCCATCATGGGCAGCCGACGCCAAAAAGTCGCCGTCCGGACTGAACGCCACGCTGGCAACCCATCTCGCATGCCCGTTCAAGATCGACACCTCTGCGCCACTGGCGGTGTCCCACACTCGAACCGTCGAATCGGCCCCGCTAGTGGCCAGCCGCTTGCCGTCTGGGCTGAAGGCGACGCCGAAGACCAGATCCTGGTGTCCCCTCAAAATCTTCACGGGGCAACCAGTGGCTGCGTCCCACAACCTGGCCGTGCGATCGTGGCTGACCGAGGCCAGGAGCTTTCCGTCTGGGCTGAAGGCGACGCCGGCGACTGGGGCCTTGTGCCCTGTCGCACTGACGAGCGGGGTATCGAGCAGCCGGCGCCAGAAATACCATTCGAAGCCGCGCAAGTCGTCTTCATCATCGCGGGAAGGGTGTTTATCCAAGAGCGCCGCCAGTTGGCCCGCCCGGCCGTCTTCCCAGGCAGTTTGCGCCAGATTCATGTGGGCGACATAAGCATTTCCGATCGCGCGCGCCGCCTCTCGTTCAGCGCGGTCGCGCTCGCGGCCCATAGCGCGCTCGGCAAGTGTGGCCCGGTACGCCTGCCAGCCGCTCACGGCCGTGGCCCCGGCCAATAGCGCGGCGAAGGCTCCCATCGCGAGCAGCAGCTTGAGGTTCTTGCGGGCGAACTTGCGGAGCTTGTAAGCCGCCGACGGCGGGCAGGCCTCCACGGGTTCGTCATTCAGGTAACGCTCAATATCGCGTGCCAGGCCGTTGGCCGTCTGATAGCGCCGATCACGGTCTTTTTCCAAAGCCTTCATGACGATCCAATCGAGATCGCCATGCAGCTCACGGGTGAGCCGTTCGGGTGCGAGCTGCCGCTGCGCCGAGATCGACGCCAGAGTTTTTTTGGAATCGCTCAGGCGGGCGCTTGGCTTCGGTGGATCCTCTTCGCGGACCAGCCGCAACGCTTCTGTCATCGTGGCTTGCTTTAGCCGCTCGTGCGTCAGCGGGGTCGTGCCCGTAAGCAGCTCGTAAAGCAACACACCCAAGCTGTAAATATCGGCGCGCGTATCAACATCGCGAGCGTTGAAGTCGGCTTGCTCAGGACTCATGTATTCCAGCGTGCCAATGATGCCGCCAAAGGCGGTAACCAGCGTCCGCTCGCTCAACCGCTCACCCAATGCCTTGGCCACGCCGAAATCAATGATCTTGGGCACCGGCCGGCCGTCGTAGGCGGCGACCAGTACGTTCGTGGGCTTCAGATCGCGGTGAATGACCCCTTTGTGATGCGCATGTTGCACCGCCTGACAAACGGCCGCAAATAGATGGAGTCGCTCGCGGTTGGTGAGTTGCTGCTCGTCGCAATAGCGTGTGATCGGCAGGCCCTTGACTAGCTCCATGACGAAAAAAGGGCGCCCTGAACTAGTCGTTCCTGCGTCGAAGACACGGGCGATGTTAGCGTGCTCCATCAGGGCTAGAGCCTGGCGCTCGGCTTCGAAGCGGGCCACCACCTCGCGCGTATCCATGCCCAACTTGATGATTTTCAGAGCAACAATGCGGCGAATGGGCTGCCGCTGTTCAGCCAGGAAGACGACGCCAAAGCCACCTTCGCCGATCTGCTCGATCAATTCGTAGACGCCGATCCGGGTGCCGGGGCCTTCCTGAGCGGCAGCCGTACAAGGCACGGAAACCACAGCCGGATTCTTCAGGAAGCCGTCGTCCATTTCATACACCCGCAACAATGCCTCGACTCGTGCGAGCAGGTCGTCGTCGCCGTCGCAGGCTTCCTTAACGTAAACTGAACGCGCAGCTTGGGCCTCGATTCGACGGGCCGCGTTAAAGATCAGTCGTTCGTTCTGCATTTGTATGGGCGATCGGCGTGAGGGGTCCATAATCCAGTGCGAGAAATACAGGCGGATTCCCCAATAATTCCGCGCCGGCACGGGTGCTTAGCCACCGGAGCTTTCGCTCCCTTCCATTTCCAGGCGGAGCCAGCTTCGGGCATATGCCCAGTCGTTGTCTGCGGTGGAAGTGGAAACGCCCAACATCTCGGCCGCGCTTTCGATCGTCATGCCGGCGAAAAACCGCAGTTTGACGAGTTGGGCCATTCGCTGGTCGTGCTTTTCGAGCTTGTCGAGCGCCTCGTTCAAGGCCAGCAAGTCAAGGTCGGGCCCGGCCGAAGCCAAAGCAATATCGACCAGTTCGACTCGGTTGTAATCTCCGCCGGCCTTGAGTGTCCGTTTGTGACGGATCCGTTCGACGAGGATCCTTCGCATCGCCTCGGCCGCGGCGACGAAGAAATGACCTCTACTATTCCACAACTGTGGATGTTGGACGTCGACCAGCCGCAAATACGCTTCATGGACCAGGGCCGTCGCCTCCAACGTCTGGCCGGGCGACTCTCTCGCCATTTTCTGCATTGCCAGCCGGCGTAGCTCCTCGTAAACCAGCGGCAACAACTCCTCGGCGGCCTTTGGTTCGCCGGCCTTGATCGCGTCGAGAATGCGGGTGATGTCGATCATCACCTTTGAGGATACTCGCCATGCAAACGAGAATCAAAAGGCAGCCTCGGCCGTCGGCATATTTGAGCACGGAAATGGCCGTGGAACAGCACGACCGGTTCCCCCGCACCCGCGACCAGGTAGCTGATCGAGGTACCGGCAGAATCGAACGCTTCGGTTCGAATGGCGTCGGCCGCCGGAGCACGAGTGGAAGTACAAACAGCGAGCACCATCGAGATCAAAGCTGGTGGTCTCACCGTCGAACTCCGCGGATGCGAGCAAACGAATGGAGCGGGCGATCGACTCTCGAAGCGCTCAGTCATGTTGATCATTTTCCCGTGCCGCGGCGCGGTGCGCAACAGTCGCAGAGGGCAGTGCGAACCGGCCATCTTTGTCATTCTTCAATTTGCAATTCGCCAATAGCGGGCTAAGCTCGTCCGTCGCTCGCCGGGACCCCGCGTGTTACTCTACGGAGTCGCAACGGATGCGAAGACACAACCCCTCCGGGCGGAGAGCGCGCGTACTGGAGATTCTGGCTCAATATCGGGCGTTTACGACAATTCATCTTGATCTTGTGTTTTCTATCGCGAAGAATTCATGGTGCGAACCACGCGGAGGCCGGCGCTGGGAGAAGCGAACGTGGGCGGCAGACCGCTGCGGCTGGCGCTGCGGGCAAGGGCCGGGCGGCTCAAATACGAGCCGCCGCGCACGACGCGGCATTGTCCGTTGGCCGGCCCGGTGGGGTCAACCCGCCCGGCGCCAGGATCAAAGGCCAGCCAGTCATGGCACCATTCCGAGTTGTTGCCGTGCATGTTTCGCAGGCCACGCGGATTGGGCCGCAACACCCGCCGGTAATGCTCTTCGCCGCGTGAATCTCCCTGGAACCAGCCGAATCGCGGCGCCAGGTCGACGTCGCTGCCGAAGCTGTAGGCCGTAACTGTGCCCGCCCGGCACGCGTATTCCCACTCGGCCTCGGTCGGCAGGCGGTAACCGGCACGTTCCGGATGAAACGGCCATTGGCCGTCGGCCGAGCTTTCGCCTGGTCCCAACTCCAAAGTCGCGGGGTCGTCGTAACATTGCTCGCTTTCCGGCAGGCCCGCCGCGGTCGTAAGCCAGCGGCAGAATCGGACCGCGTCGAACCAGTTGAAGGCCACCGCCGGCTGCCAGCCGGCGGGCGAACGCTCGGCGACCGCCTCAATGTAGCCGCAGGCCGCGGCCTCGCCGCGGGTTTCGGCGAGAAACCGCTGGTATTGGTCGCGCGTCACCAGGCGATCCATCATCGCGAAACCACGCGTGAGACGCACCTCGTGCGCCGATTCGTCGTTGTTGCGGTCGAGCTCGGTCGGCGGCGACCCCATGCGGAATGCGCCCGGCGCGAAAACGATCATCGTCTGCGTGAACGGCCCGGCCCGCTCGACAAACCACTCGGCGCGCGACGGCGCCGACGGCTCGCCGCTTGCCGCTGTGGCATCGAATTCGTCGACCTCGCTGCCAAAACCCCAGCAACGCAGCAGCCAACCGCAAGCTCCGTGCATGGCCGAGCTGGGATCGCAGCGGTACCAGTCGACCAGTTGCGCGCTGAACCGCGAGCCGTCGGGCACTTCGGCTGCGGTGAATTCGCCCAAAGCCAAGATCAACCAATACCTGGCCGCGTCGCCGCGCGCCGTGTTCAGGCACCCGGCCAGCGCCGCCGGCTCGAGGTCGTGGTCGCGCACGGCGGCAAGGAACTGCGCCGGCGCGTCGGGGTCGGTCGTGGGCGTAAAGAGCTCACCGATCGTTTCGCGCTCGCCGAGCCGCAGCAGCGTGACCGCGGCCGCAGCCCGACGGCGGCCGAGCACGATGCGCCGCGGCTCCTCGGCGTCCCACTCCAGACGGTGCAGGCCGACGATGTCGAGCAGCGTTCGGCGGGCCGCCTCGCGGTCGGGCTCGGCTGCCAGCGCGGCCATCAGCGGGGCGAATTGCTCGCCCCTGGCGTCGGCCGCAAGCCGGGCTAGAAGCTCCGGACGTCCACGTCCCCAGTCGGCGAGAGCCGTCGCGGCCGCATGGCGCACGTGCTCGCGGCGCGACAGGTCGAGGAACGCTCGTTGAATCGGTTCCAGCAACCGAGCCGAGACCGGCCGCAACAGATCGCGGAGCATGCGCTGGTCGTCGACATGGGCCACCAGCAATTCCTTGACCAGGAAGCTCAGATCGGCCCGTTCCCAACCTTCGGCCTGCGGCGCGTAACCGGCCAAAGTGAGCCCGGCATGAAACCGAGCCGTCGGCGCCGCGGTTGTGTCGCGCAAGGTCTGCCAAAGCAGTGGTTCGATCGTCGCTGCCGAGGTACTGAGCCGTTGGCGAATCAGCGGCAAGTCATCGAGCTCGCAATCGAGCAGACGCGTTGCGAGATGGGCCGCCCGACCAGGTTCGTCGGCCAGCAGCGCCAGGTTAACACGGATCGCCTCGCGCGGCGTCAAGTCGCCGCCGGCCAGCAGCTCGTGCAGGCGGGGCGCCACTTCGTGGTGGAAAGGCCGCAGGTTGTCGAGGATCGCCGGAACGGCTTCCGGAGACGCGTTGCGCAGCAGCTCGACCTGGGCCAGGGCACGCAGTTCATGGGCCTGCTGGGCTTGCAAGCCCGCCCTGTGTACCATTACGGCCGCGGTTGCCGCGACTAGCGTGACAACCAGCAGCGCCGCGGCGCCCGCCTGGCTCCAGGTGCGGTGCCGGCGCATCCATCGCGCCAGCCGCTCGGCGGCGTTCTCGCGGTGGGCTTGCACCGGCGCGTCGGCCAGCCAACGCTCGACGTCCTCGGCCAAGGCCCGGGCCGAGCGATACCGATCGGCCGGTTCGAGGGCCATGGCCTTCAGGCAAATCGCCTCCAGCGGCCGGGGCACCCACGATTGGACCGCCCGCGGAACGGCGAACTCGCCGCGCAGCACCCGCTTTTGAATCGCATCGACGTCGCGCCCTTGAACCGGCGGCTGGCCGGTCAACAGCGAATAAAGGGTCGCGCCCAGACTGTAAATATCGCTGGCGCGGCCGATCAAATCGACCGCCCCCGCCGCTTGTTCGGGGCTCATGTAGGCGGGCGTTCCGATCGCCCGGCCGATACGGGTTACGTCGGAATCGTGTGCGGCCGGCGGCAACAGCCGCGACTCGGCGGCGGCTGTGGCCTGTGCCGGTCGATCGACCGGCTTGGCCAACCCCCAATCGACGACCAGTGTTTCACCGTAGGGGCCGAGCATCACGTTGGCGGGCTTCAGGTCGCGGTGCAGCACCCCGCGGCTGTGAGCGTAGGCCACGGCGTTCGCGACTTCGATGAACCTTCGCAACAGCCCGCGCAAGCGAACCATGCGTTCGGCCGGCTCGCCGCCATGCAGCTCCTCGATCGCCTGCTGCAGGCTTTCGCCTCGGATGAAGCGCATCGCGTAGTACGGGCGGCCGTCGTTGCAAGTGCCCATGCCATAGACGGGCACTACGCCCGGATGTTCCAAGCCGCCGGTGATTTCGGCTTCGAGCAGAAAGCGGGCACGACTTTCGGGATGGTCGGCGTAGCAGGGGCGAATTTCCTTGAGCGCCACTTCGCGGTGCAGCTCGTGGTCGATCGCCACTGAGACTTGCCCCAGCCCGCCGGCCGCGTGCGGTCGTACGATCTCGAAGCGCGAGCCCGTTGAACTGCCGCCCCCCGATTGTGGAAAGCCCGCTTGTCCATCGTGATTGGTCAAAACGGTGGCGTACAGCGAATCGTTCATGCGTTGAGCCTGCCGTGTGTGAGTGTGCGAAACGACAATTGCGGATGCGCGATCACGAACTGCGGGCATTTGGCCGCGAGACTTTTGCGTGGTTTCGCCGCCACTGGGAAAGATAGCTTGCGCCGGCGCGTGGGGGGGCCGACAAGCTGACGAAACCCTTCGATCGTTGCGATCGTCATACCCGACGGTGGGCCACCGCGGGAAGTTGCTTTGTTTCTGCTTTGGCCTGGCTCGATTCGGCCTCATGGCGGAGTTGCTCGACCTCGCACCGCTGTTTTTCAAATTCCGCCTGATGCAACCCAGCCTCAATCCGAAGTTGGTAGACCTCGTGTTGTTTCCATGCGGTACCGCCGAAAAAGGCGGCGACGGCCAGCAAGATCATGAACATCTACTTAAGACCGAATTGAAACCACAAACGACTGTGGTTTTTTGCGGCGGACCGCTGCGGATTTCCATTATTTGCCGGCGTCGGCCGGCTTGCGGCCCGCGGGAGTGAGGACCAGATCATCCATGGATTTCGTCAGTTCCACTTCCACGACAACGTCACTTTCCTGCGGGTCGCGGCGAGCGTAGGTGTGGTGGACGTGGTGTGTCCCCGGACTGAAGTTGCTGATGATGCGCAGGTTACCCGGCCGTAATCCGGTAAGGTGGAACGTCAGTTTGTCTCCCTCGCGCTTCGTTTCCAGCCGCTGTGACACGGCGTACGACCAGGCCGCCATGGGGTTGGCCGTCTTTAGCTCGAACGGCTGGTCCCAATCGGCCGCGAAGTTTTTCAGCTCCTCGGGCGTGCCGCGAATCTCGCCGCGCACTTCCAGCGGGCGGCTCATTGCCACGTCACCCAGATCGGTGCCCGCTCTCACTGGTCCAATGAACCGGCCGGCAAATCCCTCGGATTCGATATACAAGAAATAGACGGCCGGGCCGAGGTCCTCATATCCCTGATTGACCTTCTGCAGCGAGGCGAGTACCACGGTCCCGTCTTCCGCCGACACGGCGTGGATAGGCCCTTGCAGGCCATGCATAGGATACGGACCGCCGCTCGCGTTGTCCGAGGTCTTGTTAAAATGGCGCACCTTGGCGCCGGCAATCGGCCGGCCATCGGCAATCAATCGGAAGCGGGTCGGCTCGGCGGGCCTCAGCTCGAACCGCTTCGTCTCGTCCCGCTTGAGCTCCACTCCTTGAAAACGGGTTTCTTCATAGCCCGGGGCGACAACGGAAATCGTGACCGGCGACGTCACGTCTGGAACTTCGATCGGTCCGGCGTGAATCTCGATCGACTTCGATGCCTCGTACGTTTCGGCGGTGAAGACGCCGGCATCGACGGCCTTTCCGTCCTTTGCCACAAACTCCACGCGGCCGGTGAAGTGCCTGGCGCGCTCGGCGGTGTCCTCTTCCGGCGTGCGGGCGCGGATGCTCAACGTCGTTTCGCCCGTAGTCAGTTCTCCTTTCCAATCGCCCTCGTGCGAAGCTGACGTTTGAATATTGCCGACGTGGACCTTGTAGCGGAACTGGTACTTTCCAGGAGAGGTGCTGAACCTAGGGCCGATCGCATGCTCGAACCTGGCCACCGGCCCTTCAGCCGCCACAATGCCAAGGCCGTAGGCGCGAATCTCAGCCGTTTCTTGCGGCTTGAGGGTCCAACGGGCCATGATCGGCAAGCCGCTGTACCACGGTCCGGTGAGTGTCTGCTCGTTGCCCAACTCGTCCTTGACGGTGACGGGATCTAACTGACGCCACGTTTCGCTCATGAGTGAGATCGATTTGTCGCCGACGTTCTGGAGGTGAAAAGCCACATCGAGTGCCGTGTTCAGCGGCACTGCTTGCGATCCATCGGACGGAAGGCGCTTTCCGCCTTGGAGGAACTGGACTGCCGCCCGTAGGCCATCTTTGGCTTCACCCCACCGCAGCTCGGCGACTTTCGCGGCCTGTGGATCCTCGGCCACGGCGAACGAGGCGGTTTGCGAGATCGCTTCGCCCGCCCACGCCTTGCCTTGCAGCTTGTCGGGCCAGAGTTTGGCGATTTTCTCCACGAAAGGTTGGCCCACGTGGTAACGGACCCGCACCTGGTAGTCGCCCGGCGGGAGCTCGTAATCCATGGGAGGATTGAACCTCGCCGGCCGGAGAACCACCACCAGCCTCTTGCCCGGTTCGAGCTCGTGAGTTGAGGACTCGATGAGCATCACCACGCTCGTGAGCAGTCCACGCGCCGCCCGTGGGATCGGCTGGCCGTCCCTACGAGTGAACTCCAGGTCGAACAGGTGCGGTCCAAGGAAAGGAATATTTCCTTTGCCCCCCAGAAGTGTGACCGTCTTATTGCTGACATTTTTCAATTCGACCGCCAGTGTCAGGTCGTCGCCGCGGAGGAATGTGCCGATTTTCTTCGACAGATCGGGAGATTCGTCGTCGACGTCGGCCGCGATCGGCGTCACCCGGCAGCGCAGGCCTCCAGGCTCGGGGCCTGTCTTATCGGCCGCCGGACGCTGCCCGTCGGCCGGATCGTTCGCGTCACTGTTCTGCTCCTCCTTCGACTCCGAGTTGGATTCGGTCGGCGACGCCTCAGAGGAGAGTACGTCGAAAACGCCTGCGCCACCCACGAACACCGAGCAAGCCAGCATCGACAGCACAAATGCCGGAACTCGGCCGCGTCGCGTACGGGTGGCCGTCTCTCGCTTGGGATTGAGAAGACCGCCAATGCGTTGTTCCAGACTCCATCGAGTCGAGAAGAGCCCAAGCAATACCGGCGCCGGTCGGCGTTCGACAAGGTCCAACAGTATTTCGGCGTAGCCTGTGGCGTCGCAACGACGGAGAACGTAATTATCGCAGATCTCCTCCCGCGAACGGCTAATGCATCGGTTGAGCCAGTAAACGCCCGGGTGCCACCAAAAGAGGATTTGCGCGGCAATCTGTGCCACGAGAATCCAGGGGTCTCGTCGGGCAATGTGCGCCGCCTCGTGAATAACGATCATTCGTAGTTTCTCCGCAGTCGCCGACGCCACCAGCGCCTTTGGCAGCGCCGCAACCGGCTTCCAAGTTCCCAGCACCAGCGGCATTGGCGCGTGATCGGAGAGCATGATCGGCGGCAGGCGTTCGAGGCCAAATTCGCGACAGATCTCGACTTCGTCGCGAAGGGTAGGCCTCGACGGCCAGGCTTCGAGGGATCGGTAAAGATAGTTCAAGCCGTGAAGCGACCGACCGCGCCGCCAGGCAAACCAAAGAATCCCGATGCCCCAGGCGAGGTTCCCGATCGTTAGCGGCAGATTCCAGTAGTCGCGAGCGCGAGTTGGAAAATCTTGCTGTTCCGTGATTGCCTTCCGGGCTTCCAGATCGGATCCGCGCGCCGCATACTGCCGCGATTTGGTGGCTTTCGACGCCGAAGCCGGGACGACGACCGCGGTTTTGACTGGGGGCTCGTCAGCGACGACTACGCGGCCCGCGCTTGTGGCTTCGGGCGACAGAAGTCTTGCGGCCTCCAGGGTTGCCGACCGCGCTTCCTGGGCAAGCAACCAAAAAGGCCTGGGCAATGCAAGCGCCAGCAGCGGACTGGCAAGCACAAGAAATAGCCCGGTGACGCCTATCGCATGCCGCATCGCAGCCTGACGATGGAAGGCACCAATCAATCCGATTGCGGCGAGCGTGAGGATGGTAACTTGCGCGATCGCGGTCAATTCGAATGCATGAAACGTGCTCACGATTTGCTCCTCTTCGCATTAGCGATGATTTGCCGGATTCGATCTGCCTCCGCCTTCGAGACGGAGCCGCCATTGAACAGGGCCAGTACCAATCCTTCAGCAGACCCTCCGAAGACCGTTTCGATGACCCTTTGCACACAACGTTGTTGGGCCTCGCTGCGCGAGATGGTCGAGGCATAGTGCAGCCCGCCGCTCGTCTCGCGGCGAGCGAGCCATCCCTTTTCTTCGAGCCGGGCAATCAGCGTATGGACCGTATTCCGCGAGACTCCGCGTCGCTCCTCCAAGAGCTTCCAAACGTCGGCGACGGAACACGCCTCCCGGTCCCAAATCACGTTCATGATTTCCAGTTGCGCTTCTGAAAGCGCCGGCAATTCCGAGTCGCGCGACATGTTTTCAATCACGTTCGTATGAGAAACCCGCCAGTCGGCTTGCTGCCTACGGATGTAGGCGCAGCATACCGACATCTGTAGGCGCGTGTCAATACCCGCTGTCAAAAAAGCCGGCGATGCTCATCGACGGGCCGTGGCCGCGATTAAGGCCATTCGCGGTGGCCTTGTATTTTACGACGTCGATGATCCAGAATTCACCGCGACGTTTTTCAAGGCTTGGTTGCGGCGGTGGCTGCCGCAAGACTTTACGGACAATGTGGTCGCCGTCGGTTCACGACCATCAGCAGCGTGGCCAACGAGAACTGCAGCCGTCGCCGTTTGGTCGTCAAAATCGAAAGTAGTGTGGCGAAGGGCTTGGCGATTCCATTAGCATCCCGCGCCGATGAGCGGCGGGCAAGAGCGCGACTCCTGGCTGGTCCTGCGACACCGCCGAGTGGTAGAATGGCAGGATGTTCCGTGCCCGTTTGCAATTCCGCCTGAAGAGCCTGTTCATCCTCACGGCTGTGGTAGGAGCCACGATTGCGTTTGGCGGGCCGATCTGGCGGTACGTTTACGAGATGTTCCACGACGGAGCGGGCGGGGCGATCTTGCTGCCAGCCCTTCTGATCGTCGCCTATCTACGGGATCGCAGGCGACGATAAGCGTCGATCAAATGTTGGCGTGGAAAACTTCGTTAGTCCCGAATACGAAGCAATCTCCCGCATGACGAGCAGCGAAGACAATAGCTTCGACCCAACATTCCCATGAATTTATGGCACGGATTGCCGCAATCGCACTGGCGGCGTGCGGAATGAACATACCGGGTGAACCAATATCGTGAGGACGTAAAAATCACCACGATCATCGGATACAACCAGACGAATGCTGGTTGTCGCATCCAAAAGTTTCCACCGAGGCAGACCAAAAAAGCGATGGTAAGGAGGGCGTATCCCAAAATTGCGTTTCTGTTCCTTGGCGGCACGGAGATGTCTACGAAAAGTTCGGCCAGCTTCTCACCTGCAATCTCGTTCAAATCGGCATCGCATCTTGGGCAATTGAGGTTGGCAAAAATCGTTGAAGTCTTTCCGAAACCAACCTTCTGATTCGGGGTCCATCCATTGAAGACCGGAATGGCGACTATTCCGCATTTTGGGCAATGCAGATCAACCT
>Ga0265313_10002392_pt1 | contig 16271 bp, 14 predicted proteins | sample 4123metaG_FD_203122 | JGI IMG/M metagenome (GOLD analysis project Ga0265313, IMG submission 203122) | Rhizosphere microbial communities from Carex aquatilis grown in University of Washington, Seatle, WA, United States - 4-1-23 metaG | ecosystem: Host-associated > Plants > Roots > Rhizosphere >...
GAGTTCAGCCAGCTTCGGAGCTTTGCCTTGCGAAAGAATGCCGATGCGGAAGATGCGGGCGGCGGCCCAGATCACAGCGGCTGCGAACACGATCATTCCGATCAAGCCTACCAACGGCTGCCACCAGGGCACTCCGCCGGGCATGGCTTGGCGCAGGAGCATGATCATCGGCGTGAAGGGCGGAATGAAGGACATCGCGGTGGCCAGAGCGCCGTTGGGCTGCTGCAGGATCGGGGTCAGCATCAGCATGGGGATCATGACCGGCAGGATCAGGAGAAACGCCAGACTCTGCGCGTCCTGAGGAGTGCTGCAGGCCGATCCGAGCGCGACGCTCCAGGCGGAGAGCATCACTACTTCCGCGATCAAATACACGAAAAACCACGGCAGCAAATTCAGAGGCGCGAGTCCGAACGCCGCCATTCCCGCCAGCGCCGCCAGCCCTCCCAGGATGTAAAAAACTGAACTGGTCAAGGATGCCCCCAAGGAGGCCACCACCTTGCCCATCATGAGCTCGAACGGAGATGCGGAGCACAGCAGCATCTCAAATACGCGCTGCATCTTGTCTTCCGCCACTGCGCCCAAGTGCGGCGCCGCACCGGCGAGAACGACAATCATCAGCAGGACAGCCAGGAAGATCGGCACGATCACGGCCTGCGCTGGATTTTTCTTGTCGCCGCCCGTGATCTTCCCAGTCACCGGGTCCTGGGTCAACAGACTCACGGCCGTTACAGGAACATCTCGCATGATGGCGGGAATCCGCGCCGGATCGACCCCCAGTTTCGAGAGGCGCACGCTGCGCAGACCATCGTTCACGGCGGCGGGCAACAAAGCGCCCGACTGGTCCACACCCGAAGAATTGCTATAGAAATGGACTTGTTCCTCCTGGGGGTCGCCGGAGGGGAGTAGGGCATCCGCGGAAATGTCGATGACCAGGGACAGCTCGCCCTTTCGTACTCGGTCGGAGAGGGCCAAGAGTTGGGCGGTCTCCTCGGCTTCGGGCTTCACTTCCTCGAAAATGAAGTGCGGCATCACGCGCAGCGCGTTGGGGGCGTTCAACAGCGGCCTGCGGCTCGCTTCCTCGGCTGCCTGAATCACCGCGGATGCAGAGACTCCGGTATGGTCAATGATGGCGATGCGCTGGTCCCTGGCATTTCCACGCACCGCGAGGGATGTAGCCAGGAACGATCCGCCGATGAGTACCGGAACGAGGACCAGGCCGATGATGTAGGCCTTGCTCAGAATGGTCTGCAAGTAGTCGCGCTTGGCGATGAGCAGGACTCTACGCAACGGGCGCCTCCTCCGGCTGAGGGCCGGCGATGCGGACAAAGATATCGTGCAGCGAGGGTTTTACCACGGAGAATGAGGTGATCCGCGTGCGGGCCGCAAGCGTGTGGAGCACCTGCTGAGGATCGCATCCTGGTCCCATTCGGAGCTCCTGCACCTGTCCCAGGTCGTTGATGCGCTCGATGCCGGGCAGCTCGCCCAAGGCGGAAGCGCTGCCTTCGACTTCCACACGGATGGTGTCGCTGCCATAGCTCGCCTGGATGGAGGCGAGCGATCCATCGAGAACTTTCTTACCCCGGAAGATCATGAAAATCGAATCGCACAAACTTTCGGCGACGCTCATGTCGTGGGTGCTCAGGATCACGGTGCAGCCGCGCTTGCGCATGTCGAGAACCGCGCTGCGAATGGAATCGGCACTGACGGGGTCGAGCCCGGTGAACGGTTCGTCCAGGATCAGCAGTTTCGGCTGGGGAACTACGGTAGCGATGAACTGGACTTTCTGGCTCATGCCCTTGCTGAAGGTCTCGACCTTATCGTTGGCGCGAGCGGCCAGGCCCAGGCGTTCCAGCCACGTATTCACTTCGGCAGTGACGTTACGGCCGCCGCGGAGTTCGCCATGAAATTCCAGCAGCGCGCGGACCTTCATCTTCCGGTACAGGCCGCGCTCTTCGGGAAGATACCCAATCTCGGCGGAGCGAGTGCCGGTGCGGGCTTTCCCAAAAACCTGGATGGTGCCGGAGTCGGGATAGAAGATGTTGGCGATCATCCGCATGGTGGTCGATTTACCGGAGCCGTTGGGCCCGATGAAGCCGTACACCGAGCCTTCCGGCACCGTGAGCGAAAGATTATCGACGGCGGTGAGTTCGCCGAAGGTCTTCGTGACTTCGTTGATCTGAACTGCGGAGTTGATTTGGACCGCGGGCACTTTTAGGATGCTATCACTTGCTTGTGGCGTGAGTCTCACCAGCCAAGTCGAATTCTTCGCGATACTGATCGTGCTCCCGCCGCAGATCGGACATCAGGGCGGTAAAGTCCGGATAGCTGTGGAGTGATCGCAGGCTCGGATCACGTCCAAACAAGAGGTGATTTGGAAGACCCATTTTGGCGCACCGGTGCAACTCGAACATCGCTTTGTCCGGCTTCCCGCACATGGCATAAACTCCAGCAGCGCAGTGCCACGCGTGGTGGGTGTGGGTCACACTCTTCCTGTTCGCCGAGGTCGCATCGTCGGCCAGTTGTTCGGCATGCTGGAACTTGCCTTCGTGGGCCGCGATCAAGCCTTCAATGGCAATCAAGTGAGGCTCGCCGGGAATCATTTGGCTTGATTGACGAAGCGTCTCGCGGGCTTGTTCGATCCGGCCCATGAACAGCGGGTTCAGCGGGGCAAAGATGTGGGCATGCATTTGGGCTGGATCGAGTACCAGGGCTTGTTCGATAAACTCGTGTGCGGCCGCGTAATCGCCCCGATACTGCGCGATCATTCCTAGAGACCCGACGGACAACGAATATCCGGGGTTCGTGAGGATCGCTTCTTTAGCATCGCGCTCCGCGTCGTTATAGAAGCCTAGATGGAACAGGACTGCGCTGCGGAGCTGGCGAATATTGAAGCGGCCGGGATTGATTTTCAGGGCCGCGTTCAAGGCCCGCAGAGCAGCCCGGTTCTGAAAGCCACGCGAGGGACTCCACAGGACAACTCCGCGCGCGCACAGAGCGTCGCACTGGACCGGATCGAGTTCTAGCGTTTTGGCTATGGCTCTCTCGGCACGGTCGATCCATTGGGGATCCGGATCAAGATGCATCGCCAACTGAGAATAAGCTTGCGACAGACGTCCCCACGCGTCGGCAAAGGCTGGATCGAGCTCGACAACCCGGTTGAGCATCTCGATCGCGGAGCCGACGTCGAACTTGTTCCAATACGCCAGACGATCGACAGCGCGCAGGTAGAGTTCGTACGCTAGCGCATTCTTAGTTGGCGGAACCGCAGCCCGAGCGCTGGACTGGTCCCGCGGAACGAATACGTCGGAAACGGAATCCGCGATGCGGTCCTGGAGGCCGAATAAGTCGTCCAGGTCGCCGTCGTGTTTGGCCGAATGTAGCGTCCGCGCGTCGCTCGCGCGCTGGACCTGCACCAACACCCGGATTTTCGCGCCCATTTTCTGGATGGTGCCTTCCACCACCAGGTCGACGTTCAGATCCCGCGCCACTTGCGCCCATTCCGTTTCCGTTCCTTTGTATCGGATGACACTGGCAATGGGCCGGACCAACAGTTTCCCGGTGGAAGAGAGCCGATGGATCACCGCATCGGCAAGCGCCACGGAGAGGAACTGCTCGTCCTCGGTCGAAGACCGCAATTGGAACGGCATCACGGCCACCGACGGCCGGTCCGTGCGTACCCGGACGGGCGTTTCCTCGCGCGATGAGGCGAGTCGCTTCAGGTCCACAGCTACTTGGGCGGGTCCTGGCCGTTGTTTGGGATCCTTTTCCAGGCATGCCGCGATCAACCGGTCGAATGCGGCAGGCAGGTCGGGGCGCAGAGTGCCGGGAGCAGGCGGCGTTCCCGTGGCGATCTCGTGCATGGTGGCGAGCGTGCTCGCACCACGGAATGGGCGGTGTCCGGTGACGGCTTGATACAGAACGCAACCGAGCGAGAAAATGTCGGAGCTGCCATCCACGATCTCGCCGCGCGTTTGCTCCGGCGACATATACGCTACTGTCCCCATGACGATTCCAGGAGTGGTGACTTCCAGCGCGGTCTGCTCTTCGCCTTCGGGGGCAGCGGCTGCCAGGGGGGACATCTTCGCCAGTCCGAAGTCAAGGATCTTCACCTGCTGGTCCGGCGTGACCATGATATTCGCCGGCTTAATATCGCGGTGAACGATTCCTGCCGCGTGAGCGGCCGCCAGGGCCGAGGCGATCTGCGAACCCAGTTCGGCCACCTTGTCAATCGGCATTCCCTCCGCCGGTATCAGATCTTTTAGGGTCTGACCGGGTACGTGCTCCATGGTGAGAAAGTCCATTCCATCATGCTGGGAAATGTCGTGGATGACAACGATGTTGGGGTGGTTGAGCGCCGAGGCTGCCCTGGCTTCCTGCAGAAAACGGCGCCGCTGCGCGGGGTCGGCCATGTCACGCCCGAGCAGAAACTTGATAGCGACTGTCCGGCGGAGCCGCGTGTCGACCGCCCGGAAGACTTGTCCCATCCCGCCCGCGCCGATGGGAGCCTCCAGCTTGTAGGGACCAACCTGCGCGCCCGCTCGCAATTGACTCCCGGGGGCTTCCGACAGTCCGAGGGTTGGCAGCGAACCCTCTTGAGCCAGCAGCGATTCAACTTCGCGCCGAAGCTCCTCGTCGCCACCGCACGCTTCGGCCAAGAAGTTTGCGCGCTGACTGGGGGCTTGGTTCCAGGCCGCATGATACAGCCGCTCGACCTGGCGCCAGCGTTCGGAAAGCATGTCCAATTCCCTCGAGACGATTGTCACAATCTTACCGCGTACAACCGCGGTGTTTCAATGAATGTCGGGGCGAGCAGCGTAAGCATCGAGGTATTTCAGGCCCGAACCGGTGTTGTAGAGGACGATCCGGTCGGCAGGCTTGAGGAACTGATTCGCGAGCAACTTGCGCGCAGCAGTGACGCAGGCTGCGCCCTCGGGGGCCGCGAAGATTCCTTCGAGCGATGCGAGTTCGCGGCCAGCATCGAGAATTTCTTCGTCGCTGATAGCGATCGCGGTTCCCGCGCTCTCGCGGAGGATGTTCAGGATCAGCACATCGCCGAGCGGCTTGGGGACGCGCAACCCGGCCGCAACCGTCGAGGCGTTTTGCCAGAACTCGGAGCTTGATGCGTGTTTCTCGAAGGCTCGGACGATCGGCTGGCAGCCCTCGGCTTGGACGGCGATCATCTTGGGGCGCCGGGCGCCGACCCAACCGAGCTGTTCCAGTTCGTCGAACGCTTTCCACATGCCGATCATGCCGACGCCGCCGCCGGTGGGATAGAAAATCGCGTCGGGCAGGTTCCAATCGAATTGCTCGGCGACCTCGTAGCCCATGGTCTTCTTGCCTTCGACGCGGTACGGCTCCTTGAGGGTGCTCATGTCGAACCAGCCTTCCTCATCTTTTCGTTCGACAACGATGCGGGCGCAATCGCTGATGAGCCCGTCGACCAGCGTGACGGTTGCACCCAGCGTTTTGCACTCGATGTAGTTGGATTGGGGCACGTCTTTCGGCATGAAGATGTGCGCTTCGACACCTGCAGCCGCAGCATAGGCAGCCGCGGCACTGGCGGCATTTCCGGCGGACGGAATCGCGATTTTACGAATGCCAAGTTCCTTCGCCATGGTGATCGCGGTGGTCATGCCGCGGGCCTTGAAAGAAGCCGTGGGATTCAGACCCTCATCTTTGACCCAAAGGTTTTGTGCACCGATGGCGGCTCCCAGACGATGGGCGCGGATCAGCGGCGTCATCCCTTCACCGAGAGAGACGATGGACTCCGGGCGCTGAGGCGGAAGAACGGGCAGGTAGCGCCACAGATCGGGGCGAGCGGATCGAACTTGATCGCGGGACCACGTTTCTTTGATTCCGGGCAAATCATAGCGCACGAACAGCGTTCCGCCGCAGCTGCACAGGTTGTGGATCTGGTTGGGCTCGAACCGTCGGTCGCAGAGGCTGCAGTCGAGGTGGGTGACGTTAGGCATCGCTTTCCGAAGTATACCGGCTGACCCTCAGTTCTGAGAGAGTAGAGATATGAGGACGAAGACTGTTTTCATCACCATCATTCTTATGCTCGCCGCGGGGCTCACGGCGATATCGCAGGCACCCGCCCAACCCAAGCATCGTGCCGTAATGCAAATGAACGAACCTCAAGGCGCCGAATCGAACTAACGTGCTCGCCCACATCCAGAACATGCGGATCGCGTTCGCCAATGACGGAGGCGTCGAGATCGAAGTGGTCTTCTTCGGCCCGGGAATTAACATGCTCCGTAAGACCAACACCAACCACGAGGACGCCTTGAAACGGTTCGCGGAACACAGGAAGCCGGAGGCGTACATCAAGTAGATAGGCGGCCGGACTGAAGACGAACCCATTTCTGCCGATAGACAACAAGTATGTCTGCTCCTCTCGCCGGCAAGTTTCAGGATCACTACAAAGTTCTCGAGATTGAACCGAAGGCCAACCTGGACACGATTCATCAGGCCTATGGCAAACTGGCGGAAAAATATCATCCGCGCAATGACAAAACCGGCGATCAGGCCATGTTTGACGCAATCAACATGGCGTACGAAGTTCTCTGCGATTCGGGGCTGCGGAGCGAATTCGACAAGCTCAAAGGCGTGGGAGAGGAAAAGGCCGAGTTTAAATTCAGCGGGCTGGACTTTTTTGAAGCGCTAGGCCGTGAGACCGCCTTGCGTGCGGCTCTGCTGTGCCTCCTCTACGATTGCCGCCGCCTGAAGCCATTCACGCCGGGCCTCTCGATGCGAAGAGTCGAAAACATCCTCGAATGCTCGTCCGAAGGATTGAATTTCGCCCTGTGGTATCTGAAGCAGCGGAATCTGGTCACGAGCGACGACAAAAGTAACCTCCTGATCACCGTAGAGGGTATGGATTACCTGGAAACGAATCCTCCGGCGCCCGAAACCATCATGCCCTTGGTCAAGGCTGCGGGGCTGGCGATACCCCAGACCGGACCCATTGCTGAATCCCTGGCCAGACTCACGGGTGAACCCGAGTTGACAGGCACGGGCCCGTCGAACGTAAAGCGGATCTTCGAAGCGCTTTCGCGTTGAAGCGCTTTCGCGATCTTAACGCCCGAGCCTGAACCGGCTAGCGCCACCGGATACACTTAAAGTATCCCCATGGTGACGGAGGTTGCTAGCTGTACTTTCGACCGGCTGGAGCTGGATTCCGGCGTTACGCTGACTCCTGTCGAAGTCGCTTATGAGACCTACGGTGAGCTGAACGCCGCGCGCTCCAACGCCATTCTGATCGTACACGCGTTTTCGGGCGACGCGCATGCCGCAGGCGAAGGCGGGTGGTGGGCTTCCATGATCGGACCGGGCAAAGCCTTCGACACCGACCAGTATTTCGTCATTTGTTCCAACGTGTTGGGCGGATGCCGCGGCACCACAGGTCCAGGCTCGATCAATCCCGAGACAGGATGCCCGTGGGCCATGTCGTTCCCTCAAATAACCGTTGGGGATATGGTCCGGCTGCAGAAGCTGCTGATCGATCATCTGGGAATCGGGAAGCTGCTCACGGTATCGGGCGGTTCGATGGGCGGGATGCAGGCGCTGGAATGGGCGGTATCGTATCCGGAGAACGTGTTGTCGGCGATCCCCATTGCGACGACGGCTCGACACAGCGCGCAGCAGATCGCGTTCAACGAGGTTGGGCGGCAGGCGATCATGGCGGATCCGGACTGGAACAATGGCGATTACTACGGCGGGCGGCTGCCGGGGCGCGGCTTGGCGGTGGCGCGCATGGTCGGCCACATCACCTATATGAGCGACGAAAGCATGCGCGAGAAGTTCGGCCGCAAGCTGCGGACGCCGGATCAGTTCGAGGTCGAAAGTTATCTGAAGTACCGCGGGTATAAGTTCGTCGACCGATTTGACGCAAACTCATACATATATATAACGCGCGCCATGGACACGTTCGATCTCACCCAGCGCGGCGCGCTTCCCACGTTGTTCGAAGCGAACACGGCCCGATTTCTGCTGATCAGTTTCACGTCGGACTGGCTGTATCCGCCGTATCAGTGCCTGGAGATCGTGAAGGCTCTGCGCGGGCGAAATTGCGACGTAGCGTACTGCAATCTGGACGCGCGCTATGGTCACGATTCCTTCCTGGTGGAAGTGGAGCAGCAGACCGAGGTGGTGCGCGGATTCCTGGCGAGCACGTTCCGGGGGGCGGCTGGGGGTGGCTAAGGTCCATGGCCGTCGCGACTTCGCGATCATCGGAGATCTCATCCAGCCGAAGACGCGAGTGCTGGATCTAGGCTGCGGCGAGGGCGAACTGCTGGCCTGGCTCAAGGAAAACAAGCAGGTGGACGGGCGGGGCGTCGAGATGGAAGGCGCGCGGGTGCAGAAAGCCATCGCGCGAGGAGCCTCGGTCTATCAAGGCGACTTGGAATCAGCGGTCGAAGATTATCCGGACCAGGCGTTCGACTACGTGGTCCTGTCGCAAACTCTGCAGGAGACGCGGTATCCGCTGGCGGTGCTGCGAGGGATGCTGCGTGTCGGCAAGCGTGCCATCGTAGCGTTCCCGAATTTCGGACACTACTCAGTGCGGATGGCGTGGCTATTGAGCGGCCGCGCTCCGCGGACAGACCGCTTTCCATATGACTGGTACGATTCGCCCAACATCCATTTCCTATCGGTGCTGGATTTCGAAGCGTTGGCGCGGGCGCAAGGCTGGAAAGTGGAACGGCGCATTTGCGTAGCAGGCGATCGGCAGGTGACGTGGCTGCCGAACCTGATGGCGGAGATCGCGGTGTTTGAAGTGTCGGCGGGACCAAACCCCAAGGCGACGTGAACACGTGCGAATGGATGGGGACAGCCAGCCGATTTCGGGGATGCATTCCGGACCGGGCAAGTATCGTTTTTCGAAATCGGAGGCAGTCCCCGAGCGGCTGGATCACTTCCTCCAAGAAAAGCTGAGCGAGTATAGCCGGTCGCGGATTCAATCCTGGATCAAAGAAGGCCGCGTTCAGGTGAACGGCTCGGCGGCGCCTGCTTCGGTGAGGGCCTCGTTGCTGCTGCGCGGCGGCGAGACGATCGAAGTTTCCCCGGCCGGGCTGCCGCCGCTCAAAGCTACTCCCGAAGACCTTCCCGTGGAAGTGTTGTACGAAGATGCATCGCTCATCGCCGTCAATAAGCCAGCAGGGCTGACAGTCCACGCGGGCGCAGGACAGCACGAGGGGACACTGGTCAACCGGCTGGTCCACCGCTTCGGCGCGCTCTCACAGTTAGGCGGCGAGATGCGGCCGGGGATCGTGCACAGGCTGGATAAAGATACCAGTGGAGTGCTCCTGGTCGCCCGGACCGACTCGGCTCATCGGGCTCTGGCGGCGCAGTTCGCGGGCCGGACGGTGGAGAAGACCTATCTCGCTCTGGTGCATGGGAAAGTGCGGGCGGATTCCGGACGGATCACGAAACCCATCGCGCGAGACCCCGTTCGTCGAACACGCATGACGGCGCGGCTGGAGTCGGGACGGGAGGCGCTGACCGACTATCGTGTCCGGCAGCGTTTCGAGAAGTTCACGTTTCTGGAAGTGCGGATTGGGACGGGCCGGACGCACCAGATCCGGGTGCATCTGGCGAGCATCGGACATCCGGTGGCGGGAGATCGCGTCTATGGGGCTCGTGCAGACACAACGCCCGCCGAACGTTTGTTCCTCCATGCATGGAGGATCGGTTTTTTGAGCCCCGCAACTGGGGATCGCGTGACGGTGGAAGCTCCTCTGCCGCCGGAGTTGGAGACCTGGCTCGCGGGGCTATAATCCTAGGTGAACATGAAACGTGCATTTATAGGCCTCCTGAGCATAGCCCTTGTATTCGGGCAGAACGCCAAGCAGAAGGCCGCGCCTAAGGCTGCCCCTCCGGCAGAGGACCAAAGCCGGATCACAGTGGACGTGACGCGTGTGAACTTGCTGTACACGGTGACGGATAAGAAAGGCCGCTTCGTCAGCGATCTCACCAGGGACGATTTTGAGATTATCGAGAACAAGAAGCCGCAGCAGATTCTTGAGTTCACGGCGGAAACCGATCTGCCTTTGCGGATCGCGATACTCGTGGACACCAGCAACAGCATTCGCGACCGGTTCCACTTTATCCAGGAGGCCGCCCTGGATTTTATCAACACGGTGATGCGTCCAGGCAAGGACAAAGCGCTGGTGGTGAGCTTCGATACGTCGCCCGAGTTGGTGGCGGATCTGACCGACGATTCGGTTGCGATCACCAAGGCTATCCGGGATCTGCGGCCGGGCGGCGGCACGGCTCTGTACGACGCCATTTTCTATGCCTGCCGCGACAAGTTAATGAAGGATCAGCCTCGCGATAAATTCCGCCGGGCGATCGTGGTCCTGAGCGACGGCGATGACAACCAGAGCCGGTACACACGCCAGCAGGCTCTCGAGATGGCGCACAAGGCGGACGCGGTGATTTACACCATCTCTACGAACATCACACACCTGGAAACTAGCGGCGACAAGGTGCTTAAGCACTTCGCGGAGGAAACCGGCGGCATCGCATTCTTCCCGTTTAAGTCCGAGGACATGGCGCAGTCGTTTGAGAACATCGCCAATGAGCTGCGGCACCAGTACAACGTCTTTTACCGGCCGAATCCGCTACGCACCGACGGGCTGTACCATCCGGTGGACATCCGCGTGAAAGACCGCAAGGATTTCTACGTGCGAGCCCGGCACGGGTATTATGCGCCTACCCTTCCGCTGGCGCCGCCGGTCCCAATCAAAAACTAGCGGCGGGCTGTGAACGTTTGACCGGTACCGTCCGTAGGGCGGTCAAGGCGGGCGGTAGGTGTCGCGTAATAGCCGTTGCGGGTGCGGACCGTGGGGTGGCCGAAGCCGGTAACGGTCACCTTAATCTGCCGGAACGTCCCGTCCAGAGCCTGGTTGGAGGACGTATACCCGAGAATGTACTGATTCCGGATCTCGTGGGCCACGCGCGGGGTGATCTCCTGGATATCGCTGATGCTCTTGGGGTAGTAATCCATGCCGCCGGACGCCTCCGCCAAGGCCTTCAGCGCCTTTTTGGCGGACTTCGCTTCGCCGGCCTCTTCCTCGTTGAGTAATCCGATGGAATAGATCAGCACTTCGCTGTTCTGCGCCTGGCGGACCAACTGGTCGAGCGTAACGTCGCTGGAATTGTCGTTGCCGTCGGTGATCACAACCAGGACTTTCTTGTCTCGCTTGCCGTTCTTCTTGACGTAAGTGATGGACCTGCTCAAGGCATCGCGCATGGCGGTGCCGCCGCGGGCTTCCATCCTGGCAAGCGCCGCCTGGAGCTTCTTGACGTCGTTGGTCAGAGGCTGATCGAAATGCGTGTCATCGTTAAAATTGACGATGAAGACTTCGTCTTCCGGGTTGGATTGCTTCACCATCTCCAGCGCGGCCGCGGCCACCCTGGTTCGCTTGCTGGTCATGCTGCCGCTGTTGTCGACGATAATGCCCATCGAGACGGGGACGTCCTCACGGCGAAACAACCGGAGCGGCTGCTCCACGCCGTCTTCCATAACCTTGAAAGCCGACTGGGGAATGTTGGTGAGCAGCTTTCCGCTCTTATCGACAACGCTGGCGTGAAGAAGCACCAACCGGGTATCGGTGCGGTAGAGCGGGACATCGTCTTGCGAGGCTGGAGGCGCCTGCGCCAGGGCCAAGCCGGCCACCAGAACAAGCCCGATATCGCGCCCGAAATGGAGGTACGTCCGCAACTTCTTCAAGTCTATCAGGACTCGATTAGGGGCAGCGCCGGGTAGGTCACCGATTCCCCTTCGATTCGCGCAAAGGGTGTGTAGGTGTGGGGTTTGCGGCTGGAGGCGGTGAAGATGTGCTCGACCTCGATTCCACGCGCGGCCAGGGCGTCGGCGATCAGGGACCGGTGGCATCGCCAAGGGACGGCTTCCGCGCACATGATCACGGTCGGAGCTGTGGCGGCCAATTCGATGAGCTTCGCCAGACTGTCGGCGAACGCCGGGGTCTGCATGTAGTCCGCATAGCCACGAAAGCTCGCGTTCTTCCACCCGGTATTGATGGAATCCTTGCGGACGTGCCGGAGCCCTCCGAGTCCGGGCAGATGGCTGTACCGGATTCCGTGTTGCTCCAGCACAGCCGCGAGTTGATCCTGGCCAAATTGCGGATTGCGGCGCGACTTGGGGATCGTGCGTACGTCCACGAGCTGCTTTATGCCGTGAGCTTCCAGCGTTTCGAGAAACTTCTCGATAGGCAGCGTGGAGTGGCCGATGGTGAAGATCACACAGCTTGGGTGTGGGGCAGGATACAATCCTGCCCCACGTACCGCACACCTATGGTCTCACCGTTGAGCGGAGGTAAGAAAGGATCGATGCCAGCTCGGCGTCGTTATAAGAGCCGATGACGGAAGCGTGCCGCCACGCACTGCCATCGCGGGTCTGAACGGACGCGGGTGATTCGGTCCGGAGCACGGGCGGCGCACTGGTCAGGTCGTAGAACATCACCGCGTTGGCCTTCTTGCTGACCACCAGAGCCGGCATCGACTCGCTGCCGATCATGACGGTGGCGACCTGGGGAGTAATGAGCGCCTTCAACGCCGCGACGTCGGCCGGAATTTTGGCGATAGGCGTTGCGATCGGGATGCCGATGCCTCCGACCTCATGGCAGGTGGAACAGCGCCCAAAGCTGCGCACGGAATCGGAGAACAGATCGCGTCCGCGGGCAGAGTCGCCGGTAAGCTTGGCGGCAACTGCGCCCGGGGGTCCGCTGTTTGTTATGAGATTCGTGACCCCGTTGAGAGACGCCACATAGGCCACCACTGCGTTCAAATCTGCACGAGAAAGCGTTGTGCCAAACGCCGGCATTGCGGTATTGGGAATGCCCCCGGCGACGGTGTTGGCGATGAAGGCTTGATCAAATCCACGCGCAGCCAAGCGGGGCGCGCCGCCGTTGGTCCCACGAGCTCCGTGACAATATCCGGTGGCGCAGGATTTGCTGAAGATGGTTTCGCCTTGCTTGATGAGATCCTGGGCCGGCATGAGCGCTGGAAGCGCGAATAGAAGCAACGCCCGCTTCATCGCGATCCCTCCGGTAAGGCGAACACGACTAACGTCGATCCAGGGCGAAAACTCTCCTCGGGGAACAAGCCGATGACGGCGCTGCCGACTACGGTCTGCTGAAATCCGGTCGTCACAGCGATGTATTGCCGGCCATTAACCGAATAAGAAACGGATGCGCCGCGATGCCCTGCGCCGGTCTGGAAACTCCACAGCTTGTTGCCGGTGCGCGCATCCAGCGCGAAGAAGTTGCCTTCGGGATCGCCGGTAAACACCAGATCGCCAGCCGTGGCGAGCATGGAAGAGAGCAGAACAAACTTGTACGGCATGCTCCAGATTCTCTTGCCGGTTATGGGATCCCAGGCGTCCACATGGCTGTATGTCGAGCGATTGGGCGGCAGCTTCGTGGGAAAATCGCCGTTCATGAAGAAGCGGCCCTCGGTGGGTTTGGTGGCGTTGGAGGTGATGTCATTGCAGAGTTCGTTGGTGGGCGTGTAGAGGAACCCGGTGCGCGGCGAATAAGCCATGGAGTTCCAGCTCTTGGCGCCGGCGGTGCTGGGGCAAAAGGACTGGGTCTTGCCGAGCGTGGGCTCATTGCGGCCGACGAGCTTGCCATCCTCGGTAACACCGGTGATCCAGTTGAAGACCTCAGGCACATTGAACGAGCTGAGGAATTCCCCGGTAGCGCGATCGAGCACGAATGTTAGGCCGCTCTTGTTCATGTGAACCAGAATCTTGCGCATCTTTCCTTTAACTTGCCGATCCATGAGCAGGACTTCGTAAGCGGAATCGAAGTCCCAAATGTCGTCAGGAACCTCCTGAAAGTGCCAACGTAACTTGCCGGTGTCGGCATCCAGCGCGACCACGCTGGCGGTGTACAGATTCACGTCCTTGGATTTGTTCGTGCCCGCGGCTACCCGATCGGCATCGTAGAAATCGGCGGCGGCGTTGCCGGTGCCCCAATAAACCAGGTTGAGTTCGGGATCGAAGGAGCCCGTGAGCCAGGGGGATCCGCCACCATAGCGCCAACTGTCTCCCTTCCACGTTTCGTTGCCCTTCTCACCAGGCCCGGGCACGACGTACCAGCGCCAGGCGAGGCGGCCGGTTTTGGTGTAAAACGCGGTGAGATAGCCGCGATGCGCCTGATCGCCGCCGTTGCCGCCCATGATGACTTTGTCCTTGACGATGAGCGGCGCGGCGAGGTTGTTGCAGCCGCACTGCTTGGGATCGTCAACGCTGACCTTCCACACCTCCCGGCCGGTTTTCTGATCGAGCGCGACCACGAAGTTGTCCCTAGTGCCGAAGATGACTTTGCCGTCGCTGACTGCGACCCCGCGGTTCTGGATGAAATCGGAGTGACTACCGGCAATCCCTGGACGAGGGACCGGATAGCGGTACTGCCAGATCAAGTTTCCCTTGGCCGCGTCGAGCGCGAAGACTCGCGCGCTGGCGGAGATGAGGTACAGGACGCCATCGGCCACGATGGGCGTGGAACCGAGGTACTCCGTATAGTCGCCGGTTTGGAAAATCCAGGCGGGGAGAAGATTTTTGACGTTCGAAGTGTTGATCTGGTCGAGCCCGCTATAGCGCCAGGAAAACTGGGTGCCGCCATAATGCGGCCAATCGGCGTGGGTTACGCCGGCGTCTTGAGCGCCAAGTGGTAATACGGCCAACAACAGGAACGCGGGAATTCGCATCGCTCTATATCATACTTGGAAACATGAACTTTCAAGCAGCCCTGACCAATGTGGCCCTGCTGTGGCTGCTGACGACGCCGCACGAATTCGCACACGCCTGGGTCGCGACCAAACTCGGTGACGATACGCCACGACTCCAAGGCCGCGTCACGCTCAACCCACTGGCTCACGTGGACTGGATCGGTACCGTACTGCTTCCGGCGGTGACGTCTCTGATCGGCGCGGGATTTCTGGGCTGGGGCAAGCCGGTAAGCACGAATCCCTCGAAACTGTGGGGCGGTTTGAACGGCATGGCGCTCGTCGCGCTGGCAGGTCCGGCGAGCAATGTGGTGTTCGCGGTGGTGCTCGCGGCGGTGGCGGCTGCGACCGCGCATGTCAACCTGGCCGTGGCTAACTTCGCGGCGCATGGCGTGGAGCTGAGCTTGTACCTGGCGTTGTTTAACTTGATCCCGGTACCGCCGTTGGATGGCTCGAAGCTGCTATTAGCGGCGCGGTTCCCGGTCGAGCTCTACTCGATGGTGGCTCGATACGGGTTCCTAGCGCTGATCCTGTTGATGGCCTACACCCAAGTCGGGTACACGCTTTCGAACTGGAGTTACCAGGCCGCGGGGTTCATGCTGGGGTGGTTCCAGCCTTACAGGGTCCTATAGACTCTATAGTTGACCTTTAGATTCCTCTTGGAGATTTCGTCCCATGTTAAAGCACCGCGTAGCTGCCTGGACATTCTTACCCATCCTCTTCATCCTTGGCTCCTGCAGTAGCGGACCCAAGTCGCTCGACGACTCACGCCTCCGCGACACGGATCAGGAGACCAGCAACTGGCTCATGTACGGGCGCACGTACGACGACCATCGGTTCAGTCCGCTCAGTCAGATCAACGAGCAAACGATTGGCAAGCTAGGCCTGGCGTGGAGCCGCGAGCTGGGCAGCACGCGCGGTCTGGAAGCGACGCCGCTGGTAGAGGACGGCGTCATTTACACCACAGGCACCTGGAGCGTGGTGTATGCCGTTGACGCGAAGACGGGAGCAATTCGGTGGACCTACGATCCCAAGGTCCCGCGGGAAAACGCCTATTTCATCTGCTGCGATGTGGTAAATCGCGGCGTGGCACTTTACAAAGGCAAGGTGTATGTCGGAACTCTGGACGGCCGCCTGATCGCTCTCGACGAGCATACTGGAACTCCGGTGTGGACCGCGGCCACAACCGATAGCGCTAAGCAATACTCGATTACTGGCGCTCCTCTCATCGCCAAGGGGATGGTGATCATCGGCAACGCAGGCGCGGAGAATGGCGTGCGCGGATATATTTCGGCCTATGACGCCGAAACGGGCAAGATGTCCTGGCGCTTTTACACCGTGCCTGGCGATCCATCCAAGGGGTTCGAATCGAAGGCCATGGAAACCGCCTCGAAGACCTGGCACGGCGAGTACTGGAAAACCGGCGGCGGCGGCGCGCCATGGGAAGGCATCGTCTACGATCCCGCGCTCGATCTGCTGTACTTCGGAACGAGCAACGCGACAGCTTGGTATCGGGC
>Ga0265313_10002393_pt1 | contig 16265 bp, 14 predicted proteins | sample 4123metaG_FD_203122 | JGI IMG/M metagenome (GOLD analysis project Ga0265313, IMG submission 203122) | Rhizosphere microbial communities from Carex aquatilis grown in University of Washington, Seatle, WA, United States - 4-1-23 metaG | ecosystem: Host-associated > Plants > Roots > Rhizosphere >...
CGCCCCACGGTCATGTGCAGGCGTTCAGGCGCGACGCGACGGGCGTCCGCCCACCGTACGCCGGACTGACCCGCCTTACGCGCTCGAGCGCCTCCGACCTTGAGTCTATTTCTCGGCGGATTCGCAGGAGCGCATCCTGCATGAGCAGCACGTTCCGTCGCCTCTTCTCCGCGAGGCCCACCATCGATTCGCGGATCCTCGGCGAACGAAGGTGCTCCGCCATCTCGGAGAGGGATTCCAAGAGCGGCGTTATCCGGCTCTGGATCACGCGCAGCCTCGACCCCGAGGCGGCCCGGGCCGCCACGGCCTCCCTCGCTAGCAGGTCGTCCAGCGCGGCCACGATCCGTTCCGCCGCATGAGAGGAACCCTTCATGCCGACACGAGGACCCTTTCGCCTCCCTGCACATCCTGGGTGCGGAGCATCTCCGCCCAGGCCTCGTGCACGGTCTTGAAGAGGTTCTCCACCTCGACAAGAGGTTCGAGCTGCTTGCGCATGTTGGCCTCGAAGAGCCTTCGGTTGTAGTACTGGTAAAGGCCGTCCATGGTCTTCGCAAATTCGGCCCCCACCTCGTGGTTGAGCGACCCGCGCAACTCCGAGAAGATCGCCTGCGCCTTGATCAGCTCGCGGTTGATGATCTCGATGCGCCGCAGGTCGGCTTTCGGGCGCTCGAAGGCCGCATGCGCGAGGGCCATGGAGCGCGAGGCGCCGTCGAACATCATGAGGACAAGCTGGCCTGGGCTCGCCGTGAGAATTGAATTCTCGCGATACACCCGCGCGAAGTCTCTCGGGCCGGACATGGACGTCGGGCGCTAGTTCTGGTCTTCCGATGGATCGGGCGATTGCACGATCTTGCGGGCCACCTCGCCGATGATCTGCACCGAAGGGTAACCGGGATCGGCGGCAAGCGCGCGTCCGCGTGCGACGACGTCAGGCCTGACTTCGGGTTCGCTGGAAAGCTTGGCCTTCAGCATCTCCGCGCTCGCCGTCGAGAGGCTGTCGCTCGCGTTCATGGCGCGGCGCGACACCAGATTCGACTGGGTCAGGCCTATGGCGGCCGTCGAAGGCATTCCTTGCTGAGATGACGTGGAATTGATCATAGCGTTTGTCACGGACAGCTACCGGCTTCTGGAGCATGCATATCCGTGAATCTCTTCATGCAATTGATCGGCCGGGTTGGCGGGGACTTTAGGGCTATCGGGGGGGCAGCGTCTCGAAGGTCGCTTCCGCAGCGTAGGCTCCGAAGCGCGAGGGGCTGATGAGCGCCGCCTCGGGCAGGTTGGCAGGGTTCTCGCCCCGATCGCCCCCGCCCGCCGCATAGAAGGCCCGCAGGCCGGCGATGACGCCCGGGTCGCTGGCAGAGAAGACCTGGTCGAAGGACCAGATCAGCTTCCCGCTATCCAGGAGTGCCAATTTGGCGCGTATTCCGAGGGTGATCGGCCTTAGCGGACGATAGGCGGTGAGGTCCACAAAGAGGACCCCCTGGGCGGCAAAATCGTGGCTGATCTCGTCGAGGAATCCAGCCGGCAGTGCGCCAGCCGACAGCAGCGAGTCCGCACCAAACCGCCGCCTGCATTCTTCGCGCGAGAGCGTGACCACCTCGAACCGCATCTGGCGCTCCAGGGCGATGGCAAAGGCCGCATCCAGAGCCTCGGCCGATTCCGGCACCGCCGCGTCGCCCCCGCAGACGGGAAGCAGGACGACCCTGCGGAGGCCGGCCGGCAGGTGCTTCTCTCCGACGAAGTTCCTCGCGGCCTGCGTGACCGGCTTCTGCATGGCGGGCTTGCGCTCCTGTGTCGCGCAACCGGCGCCTGCGACCACGACCACGGCCAGGGACAGCGCCGGCGCGAGGCGAAACGCCCGAAGGGCGGCCTTCGAAGGGAATTCCATGCTCAAGCGGTGGTGAAGAATCATCCCGAAGACGAGGATGAAGCCGACGACGGCGTTGAATAGGCCGACGAGCTGATGGTGGATCCGGAGGAGCTCGAAGAGCTTGACGAACCCGACCCGGACGACGTGATGCCGGAGATGTAGGCCTGCTCGGACTGCGACTGCTGGATGGCCTTCTCCATGGCCATGAATTCGGCGGTGAGCGCGGCCTGCTGGTTCGCAAGGTAGGTCGTGAGGACGGAGATCTGGTCGTTCAGCTGCGAGTTTGTATCCGCAAGGTCCTTCTGATTCCCGATATTCTGGGTGACGACGTGGCTAAGGTAAGTGTCCACCTTGCCAGCGAACCCCGAGGATCCCGCCTGGAAGAATGCGGCGACGCCCTGCGGGTTGCTCGAGAGCGCCGTCTGCAGCAGGGCGCTGTCGGTGATGCCGAGTTGGTTGGAAATACCCGAGAATCCGATGCCGATCTGGTCGAGCCTTTGGATTGCTCCGCTTCCTCCGCCTGTTGAACCGAAGGCGATCGACTTCAGCTCCTGGGCCCAGTCCGACACCTCGAAGTTGCCGGACAGGATCGAGGTCGTGACGGATCCGGTCGAGTTGGCGGTGATCGCGGTGTCCGTCGAGATGTCCGAGGCGAACTGGTTGTATGCGGTGATGAAGGCCTGGATTGCCGTCTGCATCGACCCTGTGTCGGGCGCCACCTGGACCGTCTGCTTCTCCTCGGTGTTCACTGAAAGGGAAAGGCCCGAGACGCCGAGATCGGCCGAGCTCAGGTTGTTGGTCATGGCCGTGCGCGGCGACCCGCCATTCACCGTGAATTGTGCGCTCTTTCCCAGGACGAGCGACGAGCCGGTCTCGAGCCCGAGCGCCGAGAGCAGGTTGCCGGAACCGGAGTCATCCGATGCCGATATCCCGATGTTGCCGGTCATCTTGTTGGTCAGCACGATCTGGTTGTTCTGGATGTCGAAGGACGCGGCGACGCCTGCCGAGGAACCGGTTATCTTGTTCATCACGTCCTGGATCGAGTCCGTGTTGACGTTGTAGCTGATCCCGACGCCATTGACCGTGAACGAGCCGTTTCCCAACAAGTCCTGGCCCGAGAGACCGGCCTTGAGGCCCGACGTCGCAATGGGGCTTGAGAGGCTTACCGAGCCGAGAGCCGACGCGCTGGTGGCCGAGGCCGTGCCATTGCCCGCGAGTCCCATTACCTGTAGGAAGTTGCTCGTGTCGTTGGCCGCGCCAAGGACCAGAGGGCCCGCCGAGTTGGCGAGGGTCACCGTGTCGGGGTTCACCAAGTCAGTCGTTGGGTTGTAGACGGCGCTAACGGTGCCCACAGCTGTCGTGATCGCGTCGAAGACGTCCTGCAGCGAGTCGGTGAGCGACACCCTGACCGGCTGGCCGTTCACCGTGAAGGTCCCCGCGATGACCGGCGTCGCGGTGTTCATGGTGGCGATCGAGACGCCCGAGACGGTGCTCGACGCGCTCAGCGGCCCGCTGATCCCGGTTGCGCCGGTGAGCTGCGCCTGCGTGGCGAGCCGTGTCACGTCGATCGCATAGGAGCCGGTCGGCGTCGACTGGCTGGCATTCGGGATCCACGACCCCGAGCCGGCCATCGTCGCGGTGCGCGCGGTAAAGACATTCGTGCCGAAGTCCTCAAGGCCCTGAACCGCCGTCTGGAGGCTGGTCGCGTCGCTCTCGAGCGCCTTGTAGGTCGTGATCTTGGCCTGGTTGGCCGTCACCTCGGCCTGGAGCTCGGTCTTGGGCGCGCTGTCCGCCGCGATGATCTCACTGACCACGTTGCTCCAGTTCATCCCGGAGTAGAGGCCTGTCAGTTGTATGCCTGCCATAAGCGCGCGTTGTTTGGTGGACGTGGAATCAGGAGGGTTATCGGCACATCCGGGCGGCGGTTTAGACCTAGCGCATCCTTTACGGGATTATAAATATCTCAGATGCCGATTAAGTTTCACGGCGACCGCGACGATATCACCGGCGTCGAGGGCATCTGCCACCGACCGGCGCGACCCGGAGCCGATTCCCCTGGTCCGAACGCGGCACGGACGCCGCACTCAGTAACCAAGGAAGGAATACTACCATGTCAGTCGTCATCAATACGAACACAGCGGCCTCGATTGCGGCAAACAATCTCGGCTACGCTTCGAGTCAGTTAACGGACGCCATCAACCAGCTCTCGAGCGGTTCCCGCCTCGCGAACCCCGCGGCCGACCCAGGATCCGTCGGAGTCTCCCTGAGGCTCACCTCAGCGGCTGCTGATGCCGGCGTGCAGAGCACGATCGACCAGAACCAGCTCGCGGCCCTGCAGACCTCGGACGCCGCGATCAACGTGACGGGCAGCATCGTGACCCGCATCTCGGAACTCGCCACCATGGCGAGCGACACGACCAAGACGGGTGGAGACGTCACGAACTACAACTCGGAGTTCACGTCCCTGAAGGCCGAGCTCACGTCCCTCGCGGGCGCGGCCGGCTCCACGAACGCCGTCTCCGCTCTCACCGCGTCGGGCGCAACCCTGACCGGCGGGACCATGGCGGCCTCCATCAGCAACGCGATCTCAGCTGTCGGCGCTCTGGCCGCCGGCAACGGAGCGGCCCAGGCCAAGTTCGGCTTCCAGTCGCAGTATGACGCCGCGAACCGGACGAACCTCGAGGCGGCCAACAGCGCGATCAGCGACGTTGACGTCGCCCATGAGTCCACGCAGCTCGCTCGCTGGAACGTGCTCGTCCAGGCCGGCACCGCAATGCTGGCCCAGGCCAACTCGACGTCCCAGATCGCCCTGAAGCTCCTCGGCTAAGGGGATCGACCGACAACCCGATCAGCATAAGTCGGTCGTTCCGACTAAGCCCAATCCCCTGGCCGCCCCTTAAAAGGCGGTCAGGGGAACTTTGGGTGACTCACCGAAGCCGCGGCGCCTTGGGCCTGGCCCAAAGCGTCGCTCGCATTTGCTGGAGGTAGCACGTCCGGGGCGGCTTAAGCACCCGACGCGATCGCTCCAGGGGCCCCCGATGAGCAGCGAGATTGCCCGGGGCCCAACGGGCGCGAAGGCCCGCCTCCCCAAGGGGGCTTCAGGTGCGCAGCAATTCCGCCGGGGACTCGCCGGCCGGGGCGCACCCGCTTCCGCGAGGGTCACGGGCTCCCTCAGCCGCGCACCAGCGCGCCCAGCACCCACGCAGCGCCTCGCCAAACCGCCGCGCCTGGCCGCGGTGATCGAGCAACGGGCTCCGCCGGACGACTTCCCGCAGGCCCGCGCTTTCCGACCGGAGGAGCGGCCGATCCGCGGCAAGGCCGGAGGCGATCCTCACCAATTCATCCGGCCCGTGCGCGACCCATTCGGTCTTCCCGATCGCGGTCAGCAGGCTGGCGCCCACGCGGCTCGAATGCCGGTCGCCGGCCATCGTGATGACCGGGCGTCCCATCCAGAGCGCTTCGCAGGTCGTTGTCGTGCCGCCGTAGGGGAAGGGGTCCAGCGCGATGTCGACGTGGCGATAACAGTCCAGGTGCGCCGCGGCTTGCGCCTCGGGCTTGAGCAGGTCCACCCGCCCCGGGTCGATCCCGGCGTGCTCCAGTCGGGGCCGGATCCGGTCGGGTTCCATCCCGAAGCCCTTGAGCACCAAACGGGACGCCGGCACGGCCTCGAGCACCCTCCCCCAGAGGCGAAGCGTGGCGTCATTGACTTTGCAGAGGTTGTTGAAGGATCCGAAGGCCACCGTGTCGCGCACGCCGGCCGCCGGGATGCAGAGCTCGGCCCCGCCCAGGACCGGGGGAACATACGCCCACGCGCACGGGGAGAAGCGCACCAGCGTCTCGGAGTTGATCCGATCGGCCTCTCCCTGGGGATCCGCGACTTCGTCCGTGAACCGGTAATCCATTTCCGCCAGGCCGGTGGTGTTCGGGTAGCCGAGATAGGTCACCTGGACGGGCGCGAGCCGTCCCGCGAACAAGTGAAGGCGGTTCTGCCCCGAATGCCCCGCGACGTCGACAATGATGTCCGGGGCGTCGCCGCGGATCACGCCCTCCACCAGGGTGTCCGGGCGCGCCGTGAAATTCCTCCAGATCGACGCATGCGAGCGAAAGCGATCTGAGACGGCGTCGACGCGCATGTGGTCGTGGTATAGCAGCACCTCGAACCTTGCCGGATCAAGGAGCGCGACCATGGGCTCAAGGAACTGCGCCACCGCATGTGCGCGCAGGTCTTGGGAGAGAAACGCGACGCGCAGCCTCCGGCCGGGATCGCGAGAATTCCGAAAGCGCCGGCGAGGCGCGGGCTCAAAGAGGGCGCCGTATTTCCTGTGCGCTGCAAATAACTGCTCCGCTGATATTTCCGGAAAGTAGTTAAGGAGGAAAAGGCGGTGGCTGTGGGCCTGGAAATTCCGCGGCTGGGCGCGAAGGACGGTCTCGCACTCGGCGAGCGACTCGGCGGGCCGATTGCTGGAGAGCAGCGTCTGAACGAGCCCGATCCTCGCTTCCGCGTTCTCGGGGCTGAGTTTCAGCGCGGCTCGGTAGTGCTCCACGGCCCGCATCGCCTCGCCCTCGGCCTGCTTGATGTCACCCATCCCCTTAAGCGCGTCGCTGTAGTCGCCCTTGAGCTTCAGGGACTGCGCGCAGCACTTCGTCGCCTCGGCGGTTCGGCACCTCGAGAGATGGAAGATCCCGAATTTGAGCCACGCCTCGGGACTGCCGGGCTCAAGCGCGAGGCCGGCCTTGAAGCTCTCCTCGGCCTCCGCGTCGCGGCCAAAGTCGGCGTAGACTAAGCCGAGGTAGATGTGGATCGCCCCCGACTTGGGGTTTATGCGAAGAGCCCTCCGGAAATAGCCGACCGCGTCGTCAAGGCGCCCGAGCTGGCAGGACGCGAGGCCTGCCAGCTGGAGCGCGGAGAACTCGAAGGGATCCATGCGAAGGATGGTGGCATAGGACGCCAGCGCAGCCTCCGGCCCTCCGGCAAGATGGGTTGCAAATGCTTTCTTAAGAAGCGCCTTCGTTCGTTCGGACATCCCTCGGGTCAAGAATCGGTCCACCCGATCCCCACTTTAGGCGAAACCGCTCAATCGGCACCGAACTGGGCCGATACTCCAATTCCAAGGGCATGCGCACCCGGCGTCGGTGTGCCGCCTGTGGTTTTCCAATCGCCTCTACATGTCCAACCCAATCCCCTCGCCCACGCATGCGATGAGCGCCCGGCACAGCGACGAGGAGATCCGCCGACGTGTCGAGGCGTGCCCGAAGCTGGCCTCGCTTCACAGCGTGAACAAGGAGCTCAACAGGCTCGCGAGGTCCGACATGAGCCTTACCTCCCAGATCGCGGAGATCATCCAGCGCGACCCGTCGCTCTCCCAGCGGCTCCTGCGCATGGTCAACTCGGTGTACTTCGGGCTCTCCGCGCGCATCAACAACATCGAGGAGGCGGTCTTCTTTCTCGGGCTCCGCCAGATCCGCGAGTTCTCGGTGGCGACGCCCGTCATCGAGGAGATGGAGCAGCTCCAGGCCTGCGCACCGTCCCCGACCCAGTGGAAGAACCTCTGGTCGCATAGCATCGGCACCGCGATCCTCACGCGCGAGATTCTGTCGTCGACCCAGTACGCCGTGGACGACGACACCGACTACCTGGTCGGACTCCTTCACAACGTGGGCAAGATCGTGATGGCCTACGCCTTCCCCGAGGAGCTCAACACGGTCGCCAACACCCCGGTGCGGACCCCGGCCGACGTCTGCACCCTCGAGCGCGAGCTGATCGGCTGGGACCACGCCGAGATCGGCGCGTACTTCCTCGAGTGCCACAACCTCGTGGAGGAGCTCTCCTTCTCGGTGAGGTATCACCACGACCCCAAGAACGCCCCCTGCCACAAGACGTTCGCCGCCGCCGTCCAGGTGGCCGACTACCTCGTCCGTCATGCGAAGATTGAGAGCGGGTTTGAGAAGGTAGACCCTATCGAGCCCGAGGCGTGGGTTCGGCTGGACGGATGGGAGATCCTCTACGGATCCGACGACAACGAGGCGCGCCTGGCGCGGGCCTCGCTCGCCAACGCCCTGGCGCGCCTACCGGCGATGCTGAACGGCCTGCTCTGATCCCCAGCCCGCGAGCCATGCCGATCTGGTCCACATATGCCGACCGAGCGCTGATGCAGGAAGGGCCGCCTCAGCCGGCGTCCGCGCTAAGCCCGTGGGCCACGAGCCCGTCGCCCGCCTACTGCAGGGACCTCTCGGGGCAGCTCCTCGCCACGAATGTGGCGTTCGCGCGGAAGTTTGGGCGCAGCGTCTCCGCGCAGGCCAACGACCGCGTGCTCGCCCTCATCAACCCGGACGACGTCGCGGCCTACACCTCTGCCGAGGCCGAGCTCGCGAAGCCGCCGCACCAAGTCACACGCTGCCACCGCTGGCTCACCCCGCAGGGCTGGCGCTGGATGTCCTGGGAGGAGGCGGTGCTCCTCGACGAGAACGGCGAGCCGGTCGCCGTAAGGGCGGTCGGCCATGACATCACCCGCCAGCGGCTCGCCGAGGAGCTCTACGTGAAGCTGTCCCGCGCGGTGGAGCAGTGCCCCATCGCCATCGTGATCACCGGTGCCGACGGCAGGACCCAGTACGCGAACCCCAAGTTCAACGAGGCGTCGGGCCACACGCTCGAGGAGTGCCTGGAGAACGACGTCCACGTCCTTCGGGAGGGCCATCCCGACGAGGAGTCGTACCGCAGGTTCATGGCCACCGTGAAGGCAGGGCACGAGTGGCAGGGCGAGCTCGCTAGGGTGCGGCCGGACGGCAAGAAGATATGGGAGTCCGTTCAGGTGTCCTGCATCCGTAATGCGGCCTGCGAGATCACCAACCTGCTCTGCCTTCGCGAGGACATCACCGAGCGAAAGCGGCTCGAGGAGGAGCTCCGCCAGTCCCAGAAGATGGAGAGCCTGGGGGAGATTGCCGGCGGCATCGCGCATGACTTCAACAACCTGCTCGCCGTGATCAACGGCTACGCCGAGCTGACCACCCTTCATCCGAACAACCCGGCGCTGTTGCAGAAGAGCCTGCGGGAGATCAAGCGGGCCTCGCAGCGGGCGACCGGCCTCGTCCGGCAGATCCTCACGTTCAGCCGCAAGGCGCAGGTCCATTTCGCGCCGGTCGACATGAACCAGCTGATCCGGGACCTGACCGCGCTCCTGTCCGAGACCTTCCCAAGGAAGGTCTCGTTCAACATCTCCCTCCTCGACGGGCTGCCGATGCTGCTTGCCGACCAGAACCAGCTCCAGCAGGTCGTGCTCAACCTCTTCGTGAACGCGCGGGATGCGATGCCGGAGGGCGGCATGATCTCGGTGACAACCAGCGTGGTCAGCGGGCAGGCGCTCGCCAGCAGCGGCGCCGACCGAGAGAAGAACTACGTGTGCCTTCTGGTGAGCGACACCGGGATCGGCATGCCCGCCGAGGTCAAGGCACGAATCTTTGAACCGTTCTTCACGACCAAGCTCGGGAGCGGCGGAACGGGGCTCGGCCTTGCCGTCGTCTACGGGATCATCGCCAGCCACCACGGCTTCATCGAGGTGGACAGCGCGCCCGGTTCCGGAAGCACGTTCAGGATCCTGCTGCCTTCCGGCGGGACGGGGGCGGTGGCCACCGCCCCCTCCGAGCTCAGCTCGTTTCCCGACGGAACCGAGACCCTCCTCATCGTGGACGACGAGGATGCGCTCCGGCACATCCTCAGGACCGCATTCACGACCAAGGGCTACAGCGTCGTCAGCGCGTGCAACGGCCTGGAGGCGATCGAGATCCTCGGCGACCCCGCGCACACGATCCATGCGGTGCTTCTGGACATCAACATGCCGGGGGCGTCCGGCGTCGACGTCCTGAAGTCCATCAAGGCGACCCGCGCGGACCTGCCGGTGCTCATCATCAGCGGGCACATCAACGCTGAAACGCGCAACATCCTTGAGCACCTGGGACAAACCGACGTCGTCTCTAAGCCCTACCGGCTCGACGAGCTCGGCAGGCGCCTCCGCAACATGCTCGGGGAGAGCCCCGTAGCCAAGGCCCGCGCCTGATTCAGCCGTTTGGCTTCAGGCGGGAAAAACGAGGGAATGCCCTTTAGTATCGGTCCTGGGGGCCGATTGTCTAGGCGGGCACGTTAGGGAGAACGATCATGACTACCGGAACTATCTATGAATTTCCGCGCGAACAAGCCATCCATGGTGCGTCTGCGCAAGGTGTGGTACTACTGCTGTTTCGGCTTTGCGCCCGCACTCGCGGGCAAGACCATAGAGCGCTACTATGCCGACGCGGCCAAGGAGGCGGCGCCCACCGAGCTCGAGCAGCTGGGACCGTCCCATCCGTACCTGATGGTAATCGGGTCGCCGCCCCTTCGCTTCCAGGAGCCATCCCTTCCGCTCGGTTCGATGGAGCAGACGCCCGTTGCCCTGCCGCCCAACCCGGCGACCGTTCCGAAACCCGTCTCCGCGCGATCGACCGGCGCGCCGCCGCCCCCAGTCAAGCCATCGGCACCCGGCGGACCGAAGCCCAATTCGGCACCAGGCGACACCATCACGTCCGCCGGACAGCCCGCCGGCCACGACCAGGTCCTGCCGAGCATCATTCCAGACGAGATGCGGCCGAGGGTGAGGCCGGAGGAATTCCTGCCCTTCTTTCAGCTGCCGGGCTCGGGCCAACAGGACGCGCCCGCGCCTGAGGCGCCCTCCACGCTCCCGCCGAGCTCAGCCACCTACCGGAAAGAATGAATAGACGTTGCTGGACGACCTGCGCACTTGCTCTTCTGCTTGGGCCGTCCGCGCTGCCCGGGGCGGGCCCCCAGGGCGCAGGCTCGCCGCCGGCCGTCCAGGTGGTGCCGGTCTCGGAGGGGCGTCGGCTGCTCAACGCCGGCACCAACTTCACCGACCGCGGAGATTCTTCGGCGGCGGAATCGGCCTTCAGGCAGGTCCTCAACGGAACCGGCTTCTCCGTGGCCGAACAGGCGTCGGCGCTCCTCGGCCTCGCGCGCAACTACCGCAAGGCGGGGGCGCCCACCAAGGCGGCCGCGATCTACGAGAAGTTCATAAAGGAATTCCCAAGCGACGACCGCCTGCCTGACGCGATCCTGGACCTCGGAAGGACCTACCGCTCCATGAGCGTGAACAAGCTGGCGCTGAATCGCTTCTACTCGGTCATCAACACGACCCTGAAACTTCCCCAGAAGGGCTTCGAGCATTACCAGAGCCTCGCGCGGACGGCCGAGTACGAGATCGCGGAGACCTACTACGAGGACGGCGACTACGAGCTGGCGGGGCGGTATTTCAGCCGGCTGCAGCTCCTCGACCTGTCCGCGAATGACCGGGCGCGGGCGAGCTTCATGGCCGCCCATTCCCAGATCCTCGCCGGGGACCTCGAGGGCGGCTCGAAGTCCCTCCACTCATTTCTCGAGACCTGGCCGGACGACGAGAACGTGCCCGAGGCCCGCTATCTCCTTGCGTCCACGCTGAGGAAGCTCAATCGGCCCCAGGAGGCCCTATCGACGGTCATGGACCTCCTGCGCCAGGAGAAGCGCCTCGACGGCACCGACCCCCAGACCTGGAACTACTGGCAGCGGCGCACCGGCAATCTGCTCGCCAACGACTTCTTCCAGGGCGGCGACATGATGAGCGCGCTGGCGATCTACAAGAGCATGATGAACCTCGGCACCGGCCCGGATTGGCAATTTCCGGTGCTCTATCAGGTGGCCCTGTGCCAGGAGCGCCTGTTTGACTTCAAGGAGTCGTCCGCCGGTTATTCGAAGATCGTCGCCGGGGTCTCGGCACAGCCCTCGCCGTCCCCTGAAATGACCGAACTTGCGCAGATGTCCTCCTGGCGTCTAAGTCACATTGAGTGGCTTCAAAGCACCGATGCCAGGCTGGCCGGCTTCGTCAGCGTCTCAGGCGACCCTTCGACCCCGCACGCCAAGGCGCCGGCCGGGGCCACGCCTAGCACCCGCGCGCCATGAACACCAAAGATGCGATTCAACAGCACCGCCAGATTTGCGACGAGCTCTACGAACTCGCGCTTGAGGAGAACCGGTTCCTGCAGGAGAACAAGCGGCCGCCGGATGCCGCCCTGCTCGAACGCAAGCGCGCGGCCCTCGGCAGACTGGACGCCGCCATCGCCGCCCTGCGCGCGAACCCGTCGCGGGACACGCGAGACCCCGCCCAGCGCACGGCGCTTGAGAAGACGCAGACCCGCATCATGCAGATCCTCCAGGTCGACCGGGAGAACGAGCAGCTTCTCACGCGCTACAGCCTGAGCCGGGGGACCGTTCCCCAGGCCCAGCCCCCGGAGCGCGGCCGCCTGCAAAGCATCTACGAGCGAGCGTCGCGGCCGGATAGGCCCGTCTGAGGCGCCCCAAGGCCCGGTCCGGCGGGTCGGGCGGCCATGCCGTGCGCTCAGCGCGCGCCCTCAAGGGAGCCCTCCGGGCGACTGCACGGGTATCCCCTAAAGCGGGTTCCCTAGGAGTCGATATTCCCCCCGGATGAGCGTCGTCCCCATAACGACCGACGATATGCTGCGTGTCGCCAATACGCTGCTTCCTGGACCGCAGCTGCTGGTCCAGCTTGGCGGCTTGCTTCAGAATTCCTCGATCGACCTGGGCGAGGTCACCAGCCGGGTCAAGAGGGACCCCGCGCTCACCGCAAGGCTCATACGCACGGCCAACAGCGCCGCGTTCGCCGAAATGGAGCCCGTCGCCTCCGTGGAGGACGCGGTCGCCCTGATCGGGTTCAGGGAGGTGCACCGGATCGTCGGCTTCGTCATGCTCGAGAAGATCGGGGACGAGAACCTCCCGTCCTACGGCATCTCCTCCCGGCAGTTCAGGGAGAACTCGCTCTTCTCCGCGCTGCTCATGGAGGAGCTGGCCGCCGGCACGCAGGAGGATCCGCGGTCCTGCTACGCCGTCGGGCTCCTTCGCTCCATAGGGAAGGTCTGCTTGGACCGGCTGGCCCGCGACTGCCAGGGCGGTGAGCTTCCCCGGCTCAGCGACAACCTGGGCCTCGCCGACTGGGAGGACATCGTCTTCGGGATCTCGAGCAACGGGGCCGCCGCCACGATCCTTCGCGCGTGGCGGTTCCCCGACAGCTTCACGGCCGCCATCAACGACCACTACAAGCCGGAGGCGCAGCACGATCCCCTGACCCACCTGCTCAGCCTTGCGGCAAGCATGGCCGATGTCCTTGGCTACGGGCTGGAGGGAGAATCCCGCTATTGGCTGGATTCCAAGGACATCTACCACAACGCCGGACTGGATCCCAAGGAGGCAAACGCGGTCATCGACCATGCGTTCGAGTCGTTTCACAGGCTCCTTCTCACCCTCTAGAGGAGAGACGGGTTGGCGGGCCTCCGGGGTAACGTGCGCCAGAAGGGGCGCCGCCAACGGTCAGGCGGTCCGGCAGGCCTCTCGCGCCGGCGCCGATCCGGCAACGGAGATCAGGCTCTCGAAGTGACCCTCGAGGCGGTCGACCGATGCGGCGGTGGTGAAGCGAAAGGCGCCGGCCTGGCCCGCGTCCGCCAGTTTCTGGGCGTACGCCGGATTGCGATGCACGCGCGCAAGTTTTTCGGCCAGGTCGCACGCGTCCCCGTTCTTGAACAGGAGTCCCGTTTCGCCGTCGCGAACGATTTCGCGAACGCCGCCGCAGTCGCTCGACACCACGACCAGACCCGCGGCCATGGCTTCGACCTGTGTCTTGCCAAAGGGCTCCTGAAAGATGCTTGGGAAGACGAGCACGTTGCAGCGCGCGTAGAGCGCGGCGAGCTCCCTCCTTCCGAGAAACCCCGGGAAGTGCACCCGGTCGGCGAATCCCTGGCTGCCGGCCAGCGCGCGCATCCGGTCGATGTAGTCGGGCGCCGTGGAGTCCCCGGCGAGGGCGCACTCGAAGTCGATCCCCACCCGCTTCAGGTAGGCCAGCGCCTCGACCAGCACATGCGCGCCCTTGTAGGGCATGAGCAGGCCGGCGAACGCGATCCGCAGGTGGGCGCGCTGGGGCGGGAACGCCAGAAAGTAGTCGGCCAGAGGGGAGCCGGGCGCCAGGACGGCGAAGTTCTCGATTGGGTAGCCCGCCGCGCGGAGGTTCTGGTTCACCCAGTCGCTGCAGCCCGCAAGACAATAGAGGGGCGACCGCGGCGTCAGCTCCGGTTCATACCCGGGAAGGGCGTTGCCGAGGCGATGCAGGACCGGAATCCCGCGCTCGAGCACCCGCTTGAGGAAACGGGCGCCCATGAGGTCGAGGTTGCCCGCCATCACCGCGTCGGGTCGGAATTCCTCGATCGCTGCCATCAGGGTCCGCTCGTTGAAATCCTCCGCGCGCCTGCGGCGCGCGGGATCGGCCTCGAATTCCACGACGCCGTTCTTCCAGCTTCCCCAGAGGCGCAGCGTTCGCCTCACGTTCGGCTCAAAGTCCTGATGCTCGGCTGACGGCTTGCGCAGCAGGTGGGGCATGTCGGCCGTGAGCACGCGCACCGTGTGCCCGCGCGCGGCCAGCTCGCGGCTGAACTCCCACATGGTGCGTCCGAATCCGCCCATTTCCTGAGGGGGAAGGAGGTTCGTGACGACGAGGATGCGGCGCGGCCGTTGCGCCTGCCGAAGCGGCTGCCAGCCGGCGCGGCGCCGGTAGGTCTCGACGACCGGCTGGGTGAGGGCCCCGCGGCCCTCCAGCTGCCCGAGGAGGTCCCGGATCGCCGCGTCCCCGCGCGAGAGGCGAAGCGCCTCCCCAAGGGCCACGTAGGCCTCGGCCAGGTGGTTGTTTCTAGAAAGCAGCCGGCCAAGCTCCAGATAGGCGCCAGGGGCGCCGCGGTCCCGGGTGATCTCCCCGAGGAGGGCAGGCACCGCCGCATAGTCGGGCGGCGCCGCACGCGCCGTCTCACTCGCGGACGGTTCCGCAGCCACGGCCGACGGCGGGTCGCCGTCCTCGCCCGGGGCCTCGCCGAGCTCGCGCCCCGGGAGACCGTTTGCGGCGGCCTGGAGGATGCGCCGAAGCCGCCTGATGGAATGCCCTCGCGAGTACCTGGCCGCAACCCGCTCGCGAAACGCCGCGCCCAAACGGGCGCTGAGCCCGGGGTCCTGGGCGAGCCGCAGCATCGCGGCGGCCATTGCGGCCACGTCCCTCTCGGCGACCAGCAGGCCGTCCACGCCGTTTCGCACCGCGTCCGGTATTCCCGCGTGCCTTGTCGAGACCACGGGCAGCCCATGCGCACCCGCCTCGAGCACGGCGAGCGGCAGCCCCTCGCTGTCGCCATTTGACGCGGTGAGGCTGTGCTGCACGAAGACCCGGCTCGACGCCATGTGGCGCGAGACCTCCTCGCGCGACTGCGCCCCTGCGAACGTGACGGCGCCGGCGATTCCGTTGTCCTCGGCCCACTGCCGGCAAAACGCGAGAAGCGGTCCGTCGCCAATCATGACGAGCCGCGCCTCCGGCTGCTGCCGCTGCACCGCGGCGAAGGCCTGAAGGGTGAGGTGCGGGGCCTTCTTCTCCACAAAGCGTCCCACGGCGACAAAAAAGGGTCCCGCATGCGCGGGATCGGCGAGCTGCCGCAGGTCAACCTCCACCCCATAGGGAGCGAGGACGACACTTCCGGCCGGGGCGCCAAGCCCGATCAGCTGAGTCCGCATCGCCCGAGACACGACCACCAGGCTCGCGGCCCGCTTGAAGAACGCATGGTAGTGGCTGCGGCTCTCGGCGAGCAGCTCGCGCCCGTACGCGTCGACGCCGTGGAAATGCACCACGTAGGGCAGCTTTTCGCGCTCGCACGCGGCATGCACGAAGGCGCCCATGGTTCCCGTCTCAATGAGGACGGACCGGGCCCCGCTCGTCCGAAGGAAACGCGCAAGCTCGGCCGAGTAGGCCCGCCACAGCTCCTTGCTGGCGGCGTACGGCGTTCCAACGGCATCCCGGATCCTTCGCTCCAGGGAATTCGAAAGGACCGAACGGCCGCCCTTCAGGAACCGCGGAAAGGGAAACCCGTAGAGGAGCGTCAGGTTCCTCGTGATGAGGTTCACATGATCCTCTAGAAACGTCTCCGAGTAGTTGTGCTCGTGCGCGCGGACGAGCACAAGCGGCAGCTCACCCGTGGCAGGCGCCGGCTTCGAGGGTCCCTTCTCGCCGGATGCAAGCGTGACCTCCGCGCTTGCCCCTGGCGGCGAAACGGCGTCATCGGACACTTCGGGGGCCGGCCTCGCGGCCGATTCCGCGCAGGGCTGGGTCATGGAGGATTGAGGAGCGGGTGAATGGTCGGAAAGGGCCTTCCTCCATGCTAATCCCGTGCCCAATGGGCGCGTTGTGATGCTTGTCACGTCCTTTCCGTGAGTTACGCGCTTTTCTCCTGTGACCCACGCCAGGATCGCCACCGGCCTCGCCGGGAGTTGACCGGCGACGGCAGA
>Ga0265313_10002394_pt1 | contig 16246 bp, 18 predicted proteins | sample 4123metaG_FD_203122 | JGI IMG/M metagenome (GOLD analysis project Ga0265313, IMG submission 203122) | Rhizosphere microbial communities from Carex aquatilis grown in University of Washington, Seatle, WA, United States - 4-1-23 metaG | ecosystem: Host-associated > Plants > Roots > Rhizosphere >...
AACCGGAACCCGTCCCGGATGTTGCTTTTGCCGCTGGCATTGGCACCAATAATCACTGTCAGCGGACCGAGATTCAGTTCGGCCTCGTCGAAGCTCTTGAATGACTTTAGGTCGACGGCTGTCAGCATCGGTTTACGGCTCCTGCAATCTCAGCACCCGACCCTAGCTGACCTTCGTAAATTTCCTTGCGGTCTAAACATCGCCCTCGGGAGGAGTATTCTCCACTTCGATTGATGCGCTTGCTTACTCTACACTTGGCCGCCCAGCCAAGCGTAGTATGCCTTCAGCCCAAGGGCTCCGAGTTTATGACTGAAGCCGGCGACCGACATTCGCATGCCGCAGCTGAAGGCGGGTCGATATGAACGCGGGCGGCGATCGACCGCCTCTGCCGGGAAGCCCCGCATCCAGGAGTGCTGTGAGGCCCACAAGCGGGGTGACAAGGCGCCTGCCGCGCCCAGGGCGGACGTATCCAGTCCTCGGGCAGCCAAGCCCGCAACGGCCGGCGCCAAGCGGCCAACGCGCGGCGATGAGGTGATGGAGCTGCTGCGCCGCGAGTACGGCGCGACTGTCGAGGAGATGGTGGCCCGGTTCAGCATCAAGCCGCACACCGTGCGAGCGATCACCTCGGTCGAGGTGCGCAAGCGGAACCTCAAGGTCGGGATGCCGGGCAGGGCGCACTACCGGGTCGTCGGCTGACCACTCTCGGGAACGCTCAGGACGCCTTCTTGGCAGCTCGGCGGGACTCAACGCGCGCGACAAGAGCTTCGCAGTAGGCCATGCGCAGCTCGTCGTCACCCAAGCGCTCCAGCGAGGCTCGGACGGGGCCGGAGCCGAACCAGTCCAGCATCTGCTGACGCGACCGCTCCGCGTTCACCTCCATCAGCCACTCAAAGAGCTCAAAGGCATTCTTCGCGTGCTTCGTGGGCGGGTCGACACGGCCGAAATATGCCTCCGGCACCTGCCGATACTCGGCGAGGTCGTCGTCAGTCATCGCACCCTTCACAAGCATGCTGGTGCCGTCGAGCGTGGTGACGCCCAGCAGCATCGTTTTATTCCGCTCGTCTACGGTGCCGGCGGTCACTGTCCCGATGACACCGTCGCCGAATTCGTAGGACTGACCGATCACCACCCGATTGCTCGGCCTGCCGAAGGCCTCCGATGGCAATTTCCCGTCGAAGGTGGTCGGGAAGACGCCGTAGCGAGTGATGGCTTCAGCGATGCCAAAGACGTCGATGTGCTTGCGCTTCGCTTTGTACGCGTCAACCACACGGCGAAGCCCCGGCCGCCCGAATTCGGGAATCCCGAGTCCGAAGGCCGCCCCAGAGGAAGTGGGCGCCGCATCAAGTTGCCGGTGGGCAGACATGTTGGTGACGAACACATAAGCGGTCGTCCCCGGGGGCATATCGTGTTGCTCGTATTTCTCGAGCCGCTGGAGTGCCGCCTCAATATGCCCGGGGGTCCCGTCGCGCAGCACCAACGGGGGCGCATTAAGGTCGATGAAGATAAGGCGCTCGTCAGCGGCGGGCTTAGCAAGCGCCAGGTTGAGATGGTGGACGAGCTGTCGTAGAGGTTTCTTGTCTGTCCCGCCGTCTGCGGCCGTGCGTCCCAGCAGCCCTTGGACCGCGCGCATCTTGGCTTCCACCCAGTAGCGCTTGCCGCTCTTCTTGGACCGCGCCGAGAATTCGCAGTGTTTCGAGGTCGGGTCGGTCTCGTTCTCCAGCGCCAGTTCAAACCCCGCCCTAATCAGGATGCTCGCGACGATGAGCTCGTAGTACGCGCCCTGAAACTGACCGGCGTCCTTCAAGCGGTGGATGAGGCGAGCCTGTAGCTCGACGTTGTGTTCCAGGAGGTAAAGCGCGTAGGCGACGCCTAGGTAGCAACTCACGACCCCGGTCACGGGCGATGAGGTGACCTCGCCAGGCGTCCTGATTACGCTCTGCTGATACTTGCAGTAGGTCTCATACCACTGCATCAGCGGATGACGGTCAGTGAATGGTTTCGCAATCTCGGCGTTGCCCCACGCCGGGTCGAGCTTGTGCTTGATGTAGTCGCCCAAGAAGTCTGGAAAGGTCTTCCAGTTCTTGGAGTGGTACAGGGTATTCCCCACCCCGACGATTTGGTGCTCTTTCGCCTTCATCGCGATGATCGGCTTGCCGAGCCCTTGCTGGCGCTGCCGAATAACCTCTTCGGCGTTCCGCTGTTCGAGCGGCCTACGAACCTCAGCGGGCGGCGGCAGCCCGTCCAGCCGGCCGTGGCAGTGCTTGTACTTGGCGCCGCTGCCACATGGGCACGGCGTGTTTCGACCAATCTTGGACATCGACGGTATCAGCTGGGAATCAGGGGGCGCCGTTGCTACCCCTATTTTCGGGCCCTTGAAAGTTCGCCTAATACAGGTCGGGGATATCGCCCGACCGGTACAGCACCTCGCTCGGGCCGTATTCACCCGCAGCTGGATTGGCCGATCGCATCCAGGCGATGACGCCTACGTGCCGCTTCGCCATATCGCGCGCCGTGCTGATGGCTCGTCGTTCGTCGGGCATTTCGCGAGGCTCGAACGCTGCGTGCAGCACGCCGTCCTCGTCGCGGTCGAACGCGCGCAGCACGATGAGCTTCGTGGCGACCTTGGGCTCCGGCAACTGGCCGGAGTGTCGTCGTTTCGGGTTGTAGAAGCGCTCGACGTAGTCGAACACATCGGCCCTGGCGTCGTCGCTGGTTCGATGGACCTTACGAGCGGGCGCAACGATCTAACGCCGGAATTGAACTGCTCGAAATGGCAGTTAGAGACTGGCCCTAACTGCATCGCATTTTGTGGGTCAGAAAGCCCGTCTCCACTCACGGATGCTGAACGCCCGCGGGCAATTCGCGCGACATTCCCGAGGCTTGGCTCGCAGGTATGTCGGAGACTGGAAACACCTTCAATATCAAGGACTTAGTGGCGGAGAGGGAGGGATTCGAACCCCCGGTGGAGTTGCCCCCACGCCGCATTTCGAGTGCGGTGCAATCGACCACTCTGCCACCTCTCCGCGAGATGAGACGGTCCGCCTCGGGCGGCCGGTCGACACGGCGCGGCTTATGGCATTATTGGGTGTGACCCGCAACCGGCTTGGCGCCTCCGCCAGCCTCCCGTCGGTGGACCGATGCCCACGCCACTTTTCGTTTACGGCACGCTGCGCGACCCCGACCTGCTCGCGGGCGTCCTGGCGCGTCCGCTCAACGGCGCCGCCGTGCTGCCGGCAGCCGCTCCCGGCTTTCGCGCCGTCCCGTATCCGCGCCGGATCTATCCGGCGCTGGTGCGCGTCGCGGGTGACGCGGCGCCCGGCCTCGTCCTCACCGATCTCACGCCCTTCGAATGCGATCTGCTCGATGCGTTCGAGGGCGAAGAATATCGTCGCGCGCCCATCGCCGTGATGATCGCCGAGGAACTGCACGAGGCCTTCGCCTACCTGCCGGCAATCGCCGTTCCGGCTGAAGGGCCGCCCTGGCGGCTCGAAGACTGGCAGCGCGACCACAAGCCGAGGGTTCTGGGTTCCGAGCGGGCCGGTGCCGAGGCGATCCGCACCCGCCTCATCGCCATCCGCCCTCACTGAATCGTGCGGGAATGACCAGCGGCGCCAGGCGTTAAGGACTCGCTCGAGCCTTCGCTCACCAGAGAAGGGAACCCTACGATGCTCTCGCGCCGCACCCTGTTGATCGGACTTGCCGCCATGCCCATTGCCGCCGCCGCTTCCAAAGCCTTCGCCATTCCCGCCCCCGATACGCTTGCGACGTCCGCCGGCGATGTCACCATCCAGCCGCTCAACCACGCAACGCTGATCCTGAGCCAGGGGGGCCACGTGCTCTATTTCGACCCCGCCAAGGTCGATTTCACCGGCCAGAAGCCGCCCACGGGCATCCTGATCACCCACGCACACTCCGATCATTTCGATCCCGACAATCTGCAAAAAATCGCCGGCGGCGCCCCGATCGTCTGCACCGAGGAGGTGTTCGGCAAGCTTCCGGCCGGCCTCAAGCCGCAGGCCAAGGTCATGAAGAACGGCGATACCGGCTCGATCGACGGCATCCCGGTCAACGCCGTCGCCGCCTACAACACCTCGCCGGACAAGCTGCAGTTTCACCCGAAGGGCGCCGGCAATGGTTACGTGCTGAGCTTTGGCGACAAGAAAATCTACGTCGCCGGAGACACCGAGCCGACGCCGGAAATGGCAGCCCTCACCGGCATCGACGTTGCGTTCCTGCCGATGAACCAGCCCTATACCATGACGCCGGAGCAGGCGGCCGACGCCGTCAAGTCGTTCCGCCCGAAGATCGTTTACCCGTACCACTACAAGGGCACCGACACGCAGAAGTTTGCCGACCTCGTCGGCACCCTCGCCGAGGTCCGGTTGCGCGACTGGTACAGCTGAGCGCAATGGCCGGGTTTCGGCCCTTTCGCCTTGACTCGCAAAGCCGTTGCGAGGATAATGCCCGCCGAACGACACGCGCCGGGAAACCGGGGCGTGTTTTGATTTGGTTATCCGCAGTCCGAGGCCGGTGCCGCTCTCGTCGGCACGCCAAAGTGGCGCCCCAGGGCGTCCGCCACAGGGCGCGACTTGAGAAGGACCGGCCGATGTGCCGGCTGAACGATGAATTTTGCAGTGATCAAGACCGGCGGCAAGCAATACAAGGTTGCCGCCAATGACCTGGTGAAGATCGAAAAGCTCGACGCCGAGCCTGGCGACGTGGTGACCTTCGCCGAAGTGCTGATGGTGGGCAATGGCGACGACGTGACCGTCGGCAGCCCGCTGGTCGCCGGCGCAACGGTTGCCGGCCATTTTGTCGGCACCAAGAAGTCGCGGACGGTCATCATCCGCAAGAAGGAGCGCCGCCAGCACTTCGATCGCCGCAACGGCCATCGCCAGCGGCTCTCCACGGTGCGGATCGGCGAGATCCTCCTCGGCGGCGCCAAGACGACGCTGACCGTGGATGAGAAGCTCAAGGCCCGCGCGGCCGCGATGAGCTCGACCGCGATGGCGACAGAAGCCCCGGCCAAGCCGGCGCGCGTCGCCGCGAGGAAGGCTGCGCCCATGGCCGCGCCGACCGAGTCCGAGGCGGACGAGAAACCCAAGGCTCGCGCCAAGGCGCCGGCCAAGAAGGCGGAGCCGACCGAGGCTCCGGCGAAAAAGGCCCCGGCCAAGAAGGCCGCCGCCAAGAGCGCGCCCAAGGCCGAAGCGGCTGCGGACGACAAGCCTGCCAAGAAGGCGCCGGCCAAGAAGGCCGCACCCAAGGCGGACAAGGAATAAGGAGCTAGACGAATGGCACACAAGAAAGCAGGCGGTTCATCCCGCAACGGTCGCGATACGGCCGGCCGTCGTCTCGGCGTCAAGAAGTTCGGCGGCGAAACCGTGCTCGCCGGCAACATCATTATTCGTCAACGCGGCACCAAATGGCACCCCGGCTCGGGGGTGGGCATCGGCGTCGATCACACGATCTTCGCCACGGTCGATGGGACCGTTTCCTTCAAAACCCGAGCCAGCCAGCGATCCATCGTGTCGGTACTTCCGCACATGGCCGCCAACGACTAACCCGGTAGGACACCAGACCCTGCCGGAGACCAGCTCCCCGGCAAGGCACCTCAAAGCGCCAGGCAAAGTTCCAAGGGGAGACGGTCATCCGGCTCCCCTTTTGCCTTTGAGGGCTTTGAAATGCGCTTGTATCTGTCGTCGGAAAGACTGGGCGAACGCGCCGGCGCTCTGCTGGCAATGCTGGGCGGCCAGCGCGTCGCGATCATCGCCAATGGCTATGACGGCGCTTCGGCCGGCGCGCGCGAAATCTACCGCACCGAGGTCTATGACCCAATCCACGAGTTCCACAGCCTGGGGCTCGCGCCCGAGCCGGTCGATCTGCGCGCCCATTTCGGCGATCCGCAAAGCCTGGGGCAGCGGCTCGCGCCCTACGACCTCGTCTGGGTGATGGGCGGCAACAGCTTCGTGCTGCGCCGCGCCATGCACTTGTCCGGCTTCGATCGGATCATTCGCGACCGGCTCGAGGCCGACACCATCACCTATGGCGGCTACGCCGCCGGCGCCATCGTGGCCGGCCCGACGCTGCACGGCATGGAGCTGATGGACGATCCCTGGGAGCTGCCCGACGGCTATGACGAGCCGCTGATCTGGGATGGCCTCGGCCTCACGCCCTTCGTCATCGTTCCGCACTACCGCTCGCGCCACCCCGAGGCGGCGTCGGCCGAGAAAGTCGTGTCCTATATGCGGGCGCGGCGAACCCGTTACCGCACCCTTTCGGACGGGGAAGTGATCGTCCGCGTCGGCAATCTTGAAAGGCTCGCATCGTGAAGAAGCTCAAGACTCCCGTTCCAGTCGCCAAGTTGGCCCCGGCCAAGTCTCCGTCCGCCAAGGCCCCGGCGCGCCCCGTCTACACGCCAGGCGGCACCGACCGCGCTCTGCGCGAGCTCGCCGACGCGACGCATCGGCTGACCGTCCGGCGCGCCCGCGACGTGCTGCCCGGCAAGATCGCGACCAAGCGGCTGGTGTTGCGCGCGCCGATCCGCGGCGACGTGCCCGACCTCGTCCGGCTGGCCAACAACAAGACCATCGCCGACCGGCTGGCGCGGCTGCCGCACCCCTATACGGGTGCGGACGCGCTCGGCTTCATCGAGATCTTCGCGCAGCGCTCCGACGAGCGGCCCTATGCGATCACGCTCAACGAGAAATTCATCGGCGTGATTGGACTGACGTTCCACGAGGACGCGCCGCCCGAGCTCGGCTACTGGCTCGGCGAGCCGTTCTGGGGCAATGGCTACATGACCGAAGCCGGCCGCGCGCTGATCGATACCGCCCACGGCACCGGCCAGTTCGACGTGCTGCGGGCGCGCGCGCTCGCCGACAACGAGGGCTCGCTCCACGTTCTCGAAAAGCTCGGCTTCCGCCGCATCGGCAAAGCCAGGCGCGACGCCGGCGTCCACACCGGCAAGCCCATCGTGCTGCTCGAATTGAAGCGGCCAAGATGGGTGTAGAGCTCAGAACTCAACGTCTGATCCTGAGACCGTTGACCGAGGGTGACGTTGCCGCGCTGATCGCAGGGCTCAACGACTGGGAGGTGGTCCGCTACCTCACGACGGTCCCATACCCCTACGGCGAGGCTGATGCACAAAGCTGGATCCGTTCACGGCTGCCCCCCATACCCGGCAAGGCCCATTTTGCGATCGAGTTGCCGAACGAGGGGATGATAGGATCTGTCGCGCTCGACAACGAGCTCGGCTATTGGCTCGATAGGTCCTGGCACGGCAGCGGATTGATGACCGAGGCCTGCATCGCTTTGCTGGACTGGCATTTCGCCGCCAAGCCCGACGATGTGGTCCCGTCGGGCGCCCACCTGGGCAACACCGCGTCGCTCAACGTCCAGCGCAAGCTTGGTTTCGTCGAGGCAAGTCGCAGCATGCGATTTGCGAAATCGCACGGTCGCGTCGTCGAGCATATCGAGACGACGCTCAGCCACGCGCAATTCGAATCCGCGCGAATGACCCTCGGGAGGCGGTGATGGATGTGTCCCTCACCACCTCCCGGCTCGTGCTGCGCCAGCCCTGCCTCAGCGACGCGCCGCGGCTCGCGCGCCTGCTCAACAATTTCCACGTCTCGGGCAATTTGAGCCGTGTCCCCTACCCCTACGGCGAAGCCGACGCGCTGAGTTGGCTGCACTCGTGGCGGCCCGACCGGCCGGCGGGCGAGACCGGCTTTACCATCGAGCTCCCCGGAGAAGGTCTCATCGGCCATTGCGGTTTTCACGCCGATTTCGATGGCACCGTGATCGGCTACTGGCTCGGCGAGCCATTCTGGAACCGTGGCTTCATGACTGAGGCAGCCGCTGCGGTCGTCGATTGGTATTTCGCTGTAACCACCGCCGAGGCCCTTCGCTCGGGCGTGTTTGCGTTCAACAAGGCGTCGCTGTGCGTGCAGAAGAAGCTCGGCTTTACCCAAATGGGCATCTCCAGCCGCCTTTGCCTTGCGCGTAAGCAGGAGCTGCGCCATATCGACACCGAGCTGACACGCGCCCGCTGGCTCCAGCACACCGGCCGCGCCGCCCCCAGGGAAGCCTCATGAAGTTCCTCGACCAGGCCAAGGTCTTTGTGCGTGCAGGCGATGGCGGCGCCGGCTCGGTCAGCTTCCTGCGCGAAAAATTCGTCGAGTTCGGCGGCCCCAATGGCGGCAATGGTGGGCGCGGCGGCGACGTCGTGGTCGAATGCGTCGACGGCCTCAACACACTCATCGACTACCGCTACCAGCAGCACTTCAAGGCCGCGACCGGCACCCACGGCATGGGCAAGGACCGGCACGGTGCCAAGGGCAAAGACGTCATCCTGCGCGTGCCCGTCGGTACGCAGATCTTCGAGGACGACAACGAGACGCTGATCGCCGATTTCACCGAAATCGGGCAAAAGCTGGTGCTGCTTTCGGGCGGCAATGGCGGCTTCGGCAACGCCCACTTCAAGACGTCGTCGAACCAGGCGCCGCGCCACGCCAATCCTGGCCAGGTCGGCACCGAAAAGTGGATCTGGCTGCGGCTGAAGCTGATCGCCGACGCGGGCCTCGTCGGACTGCCCAATGCCGGCAAGTCGACTTTCCTCGCGGCGGTGTCGGCCGCCAAGCCCAAGATCGCCGACTATCCGTTCACGACCCTCCATCCCAATCTCGGCGTGGTGCGGATCGGCGGCCGCGACTTCGTGCTCGCCGATATCCCGGGTCTGATCGAAGGCGCGCATGAAGGCGCCGGGATCGGCGATCGCTTTCTCGGCCACGTCGAGCGCTGCGCCGTGCTGATCCACTTGATCGATGGCACCGATCCGGACGTCAAGACCGCCTACAAGACGATCCGTCACGAGCTTGCCGCCTATGACGAGGCGCTCGCCGCAAAGCCCGAGATCGTCGTCCTCAACAAGATCGATGCGCTGAGCGAAGACGACATCAAGGAGAAGAGCCGCGTTCTAAAGCGGGTCAGCAAGGCCGAGGTGCTGACCGCCTCCGGCGCGACCGGCAAGGGCGTGGACGAAGTGCTCTATCGAGTCGTTGCGGCGCTCGATGCGCAGAAGGCCGAGCGCTCGGAAGCGGCGCGACGTGCCATCGAGCCCAACTGGGTGCCGTGATGAGCGACGCGCTCGCGCCCTACAAACGGCTGACCATTAAGATCGGTTCGGCGACCATCGTCGACCCAGCAACCGGCAAGCTGCGCGCGGACTGGCTCGCGGCGCTCGCCGAGGACCTCGCGGCGCTGCATCGCTCCGGCGTCTGGGTCGTCGTCGTGTCATCGGGCGCCATCGCGCTCGGTCGCGGGCTGCTCGGGCTCGACGCCATTACCCTGCCGCTCGAGCAGCAGCAAGCCGCCGCCAGCGCCGGACAGATCGCACTGAGCCAAGCCTGGGCGGAGAGTCTTGCACGGCACGGCATCGTCGCCGGCCAGATTCTCCTGACGCCCAACATCACTGAAGAGCGCCGTTATTTTCTCAACGCCCGGACGACGATCACGACGTTGCTCGGACTCGGCGCGATCCCGATCATCAACGAGAACGACACCGTCGCGACCGCGGAGATTCGCTATGGCGACAACGATCGGCTGAGCGCCCGCGTCGCGACCATGATCGAGGCCGATTGCCTCATCCTGCTCTCGGACGTCGACGGTCTCTACACCGCCCCGCCGGGTAAGGACCCGAATGCGACCCATCTCGCCAATGTCGCCGCGATCACGCCCGAGATCGAAGCGATGGCGGGCGGCGCCGCGAGCCATCTGAGCCGCGGCGGCATGGCCACCAAGATCGAAGCCGGCAAGATCGCGACCCAGGCGGGCACCGCCATGATCATCGCCAACGGGCGCGGCCTTCATCCCCTGCGCGCCCTGCGCGACGGCGCGCGGCATACCCTGTTCGCCGGCTCCGAGACCCGCGCTCAGGCGCGCAAACGCTGGATCATGGGAACGCTCGAGCTCGCTGGCGAAGTGCATGTCGATGCCGGGGCGGTCGACGCTCTGGTGCTCGGTAAGAGCCTCCTGCCCATCGGCGTCACCCGCCTCAAGGGCGAGTTCGTCCGCGGCGACGCCGTCGCGATCCTCGATCCGGCCGGCCGCGAAATCGCGCGCGGGCTCGTCGCCCTCGACCGCGAGGACGCCGACCGCGTCAAAGGCAAGAACTCGCGGACCGTGACAGAAATTCTCGGTCTCGGCGCCCGTGCAGAGCTGGTTCACCGTGATAATCTGGTGGTGCTGACACCGCTCGAGGGAAGGACGGGATGAACGCGCACGAACCCTCCCTGCACGAAACGATGGCTGCCATCGGCCGCCGCGCCCGCGCCGCGGCGCGGATCCTTGCTTTTGCCTCGACCGAGGCCAAGGACCGGGCGCTGAGCTCCGCCGCTGACGCCATCGAAGCCGAAGCCTCATCGATCCTCTCGGCCAACGCCGAAGACGTCGCGCAAGCCAAGGAGAACGGTATTTCTCCGGCCTTCCTCGACCGGTTGACGGTCACCGATGTCCGCCTGCGAGCGATCGCGCAGGGCCTGCGGGAGATCGCCGCCCTGCCCGATCCGGTCGGCGCAGTGACCGCCGAATGGACCCGGCCGAATGGCCTCGTCATCTCGCGAGTGCGGACGCCGTTGGGCGTGATCGGCGTCATTTTCGAAAGCCGGCCAAACGTAACGGCCGATGCCGGAGCGCTGACCCTCAAATCCGGCAATGCCGTTATCCTCCGCGGCGGCTCGGAAGCGACGCGCACATCACATGCTATCCACGCCTGCCTGCTGCAGGGGCTCGAAGCCGCCGGCCTGCCGCTCGATGCGATCCAGATGATCCCGACCACCGACCGCGCTGCCGTTGGCGAAATGCTCGCCGGCCTGGACGGCAATATCGATGTCATCGTGCCGCGCGGTGGCAAGACCCTCGTCGCCCGCGTGCAGGACGAGGCCCGCGTGCCGGTCTTCGCTCACCTCGAAGGCCTCTGCCATACCTATATCGAGCCGAGCGTTGACGTGCGGCTCGCGGTCGACGTGACCGTCAATGCCAAGATGAGGCGCCCAGGGGTGTGCGGCGCGACCGAAACCCTGCTGGTCCACAAGGATGCAGTGGCCACACATCTACGGCCGGTCATCGACGCCCTGATTGTCAAAGGCTGCGAGATACGGGGCGACGAGGCCGTACGCTCCTACTACCCAGCGGCTAAGGCCGCGACCGAGGAAGACTGGCACACCGAATACGAGGCTGCCATCCTCTCGGTCAAAATCGTCGAGGACATCGGCGCGGCCATCGACCACATAACGCATTATGGCTCGCACCATACCGAGGCGATTCTGAGCGAAGACCCTGCTTCGGTCGACCGCTTCTTCACCGAAATCGACAGCGCCATCCTGCTCCACAATGCCTCGACGCAGTTTGCCGACGGCGGCGAGTTCGGGTTCGGCGGCGAGATCGGCATTGCGACCGGCAAGTTCCACGCCCGCGGACCGGTTGGCCTCGAACAGCTCTGCAGCTTCAAATACATCGTGCGCGGCAGCGGACAGACACGCCCTTGATGCATGCTGTTCCGATTGCCGGGCCGGGAATGCGGATCGGCCTGTTCGGCGGGAGCTTCAACCCGCCGCATGAGGGCCATCGCCTGGTGGCACTCGAATGTCTAAAGCGACTTCGGCTCGACAGCATCTGGGTCATGGTCTCGCCGGGGAACCCTCTCAAGGACCATGCTGTCCTCGCGCCACTGGAAGAACGCGCAGCTGCTACCGTCAAGCTCATGGACGATCCCCGACTGACGGTCACCACGTTCGAGGTGCAGCACGGGTTTGCCTACAGCTTCGAAACCGTGCGCTATCTGACTGCCACCCGGCCGGACGCCCGATTTGTCTGGATCATGGGCGCGGACAGCCTCGCGACCTTCCACCTCTGGGAGCGCTGGGAAGAAATCGCGCAGCTCGTGCCGCTTGCGGTTTATGCCCGCCCCGGGGTCGGCCTTCGCGCCACCCGCTCGCCGGCCGCGACCGCCCTGGCGGCGTCACGGCTGCCCGAGACGCTGTCGCCAGCTCTTGCCGAGACGGCGCCTCCCGCCTGGGTTTACCTGCATGGAGTGATGTCGGCGGCCTCGTCGAGCGCAATTCGCGCCCGCGCGTCATCTTCATGAAACCTTCGTCTTGCACTCTATACGGCGAGCCACCATTATCGGTGGGCGGCTTGCCGCGCACCGGGACAATTGCCATCGCCCGCACCCTGCGACCCGTTCGACCAGACCACCAAGGAATGCTGAAAACCGCATGACTCATGCCACGCCATGGGCAGAGGCCGTGATTTGATGGCCGCATCGCCCCGCAAGCGGACCGCCGAGCCGGTCCAGGTTGAAACGCCCCAGTCCAAGACGATCGATATCGTGCTCAAGGCTCTCGACGACGCCAAGGCCGAGAACACCGTAGCCATTGATATTGCCGGCAAATCCTCGCTCGCCGACCATATGGTGGTGACCTCCGGCCGGTCCAACCGGCACGTGAGCGCGATGGCCGACCAGCTGCTCAAGACGTTGCGCGACAACGGCATGGGCAAGCCGCGCATCGAAGGACTGCCGCACGCCGACTGGGTTTTGGTCGATGCCGGCGACGTTATCGTCCACATTTTCCGGCCGGAAGTGCGCGAGTTCTACAACCTCGAGAAGATGTGGCAGGCCGATTTTACGGGCGACGCCCAGTAAAACTCCATGCGGGTGGGCATTGTCGCGGTCGGCCGGATGAAGCAGGGGCCGGAGCGGGAGCTCCTGGCGCGCTATCTCGAACGTGCCGCCAATGGCGGAAAGTCTTTGGGTTTCAGTGGCTTCGCGGTGACCGAGCTGTCGGAATCCCGGGCCGGATCGGCCGCTGCGCGCAAGGCCGAAGAGGCCAAGGCGATCGCGGCCCATACCGAAAACACCGTGAACATCTGTCTGGACGAGCACGGTGTTGGTGTGTCGTCGGAGGATTTCGCGCGACGGTTGCAGCGCTGGCGCGATGACGGCAAGCCCGGCGTCACCTTCATCATCGGCGGCGCCGATGGTCTCGATCCCGATCTCGTTCGCAAGACAAGTCTGGTCTTGTCGTTCTCGCCGCTCACCTGGCCGCACCAATTGGTGCGCGTCATGCTGGCCGAACAGCTCTACCGGGCGACGACGATCCTCTCCGGTCATCCCTATCACCGGGAATAAGTGCGGGCTTGGAGCCATTCAAAAGCCAAACAACTCGGGCTTATCGGCCCGGACTGCTAGGTTCTGGCGATTGATTCGGCGAGTTGGGGCTCAATGACGGAACGCGTCCGCTGGACGGTTGCGGCGGCAATGGCGCTGATAGTGATCGCGCCGGGGCCAGCGCCTGCGCAGCAGGCGCCATCAGCCCCCTCCGATCCCAACGCCCCCTCGGTTGCGGCACCGGTCGGCAATGGCGTGCCGACCTGGATCGAGCAGAAGACCACCGACAGCCAGGCCCAGCTCGACGAATTGCAATCCTCGCTGTCGCTCAGCCAGGACAAGATCGCGAGCCTCAAGGCCGAGGTCGACGCCATGAAGGGCGACCGCGACAAGCAGAATGCGGCGCTGATCGCCGCGGTGGCGCGCGTCAAGAGCGCCGAGGCCGACGTCGCCGCCGTGCAGGACAAGATCGGCGACCTGATCGTCCAGGAGCTCGATACGCGCGGCCGGCTCGATGGCGCCGATGCGTCCATCTCCAATGTCCTCGCCGCGCTCGAGCGCATTTCGGCGGACCCGCCGCCGGCGCTGATCGTTGATCCCTCGGACGCGCTCGGATCGGCCCGCAGCGCCATCCTGATTTCGGCGATCCTGCCGCAGTTGCGCGCCAAGGCCGACGCGGTGATCGCCGACCTCAAGCGCCTCGTCGACATCCGCACCGCCGCCGAAGGCCAGGAGCAAGACCTCAAGGCCAATTTCGACGTGCTCGAGGAAGAGCAGTTGCGGATCGCAACGCTGATCGCGGCGCAGCAGAAGAACCAGGACACCGCCAGCGCGGCACTGACCGCCGAGGAGCAACAGGCCGCCGACATCGCCGACAAGGCCGCGGCGCTGAAGCAGACCGTCGCAGACCTCGGCAAGCAGGCCGCGGCGGTTGCGACTGCCGCGCAGGCGGTCGACGCGGCCGCCAATGGCGGCAAGTCGCCCAAGCTCTCCGGCGACACCGTGGCGCTCGCCCTCGCCAATGCCGGCCGGCAGCAGCCGGCGGTGCCCTTCGCCTCGGCCAAGGGCTATCTCGATTTCCCAGTGCAGGGGGTGAACGTCGTCAATTTCGGCGACGCCGACGGGTTTGGCGGCATCTCACGCGGCGTTTCGGTGGTGACCCGCGCCGGCGCCCCGGTGCTGGCACCCGCCGACGGCTTCGTGCTCTATCAGGGCCCCTACCTCAATTACGGCCAAATCGTCATTCTTGATACCGGGCAGGACTACACCATCCTGCTGGCCGGCCTCGACGCCGTAACCGTCAAAATCGGACAATTCGTCCGCATGGGCGATGCGGTCGGCAACATGGGATCACGCACAATTGGCCGCACGGTTGCCACGAGCGCTGGCGCGGAAAGGCCGACCCTTTATATTGAGATGCGAAACAAGACGACCCCCATCGACCCCAGCGGCTGGTGGGCCTCTCAGCCAACCCCGACCCAGAGTGGATAGACCCGAATGCGTCTGACCCCATCGCGCGCTGTCATCATCGCGCTCTTCCTGGCTGTGCCGCTCGCGGGCTACGCGATTGCGCAGGACCAGTCCGCGCCCTCGAGCAGCGACATGGCCGCCTCGTCGTCGGTTTCGGCCGAGGCGTCCTCGAGTGCAGAGGCACCATCGAGTGACATGAGCTCGAGCACCGAGGCGCCATCGAGCGACATGAGCTCGAGCGCGGCGTCGGCGAGCGCCGACGCAAGCTCCAGCATGGCGCCGGCAAGCACCGATGCATCATCGAGCGCGGCGCCAGCGAGCGACCAGCCCTCGAGCGCAGAACCGGCAAGCGGCGCCCCATCATCGGCTCCGGCCTCGGACCAGCCCGTCGATACGTCGGCCAGCAAGCCCGATGACAAGCATCCGCGTTCGACCGACGAGATCTACAAGGACCTCAATTTCTTCGGCGAGGTGTTCGACCGTATTCGCGCCGAATATGTCGATCCACCGGACGAGCAGGCGCTGATCCGCGCCGCCATCCAGGGCATGCTGAGCTCGCTCGATCCGCATTCGGGCTATCTCGATCCGTCGGCCTTCGACGACATGCAGCAGGACACCTCCGGCCAGTTCGGCGGCCTCGGCATCGAGGTCACGATGGAGGATGGCGTCGTCAAGGTCGTCTCACCGATCGACGACAGCCCGGCGGCCAAGGCCGGCATCCTTGCCAACGATTATGTCGTCGAACTCGACGGCAAGTCGGTGCAGGGCATGAGCCTCGACGACGCCGTAGCGGCCATGAAGGGGCCGATCGGCACCAAGATCAAGCTCACCGTGGTGCGCGTGGGGGTCAAGGACCCGCTCTATTTCGAGCTCACCCGCGACACCATCGCCCAGAGCGTGGTGAAGTGGTCGATGGAGGGCGACGTGCCGGTGATCCGGCTGGCGCGCTTCACCGAGCAGGCCTTCCCCGGCATCCAGAAGGCGATCACCGAGATCTACCAGCAGACCAAGGGCGCCGACCCCAAGGGCATCGTGCTCGACCTGCGCAACAATCCGGGCGGCCTCGTCGACCAGGCCGTGTCGATCTCGGATGCCTTCCTCAAGCAGGGCATCATCGTTCTGACCCGCGGGCGCACGGACGACGAGTCGTCGCGCTACGACGCCAAGCCCGATGAGCTCGACGCCAAGCTCGCCAACGTGCCGCTGATCGTGCTCGTCAACGGCGGCACCGCCTCGGCTGCCGAGATCGTCTCGGGCGCCCTGCAGGACCACAAGCGCGCGACCATCCTCGGCACGCGCTCGTTCGGCAAGGGCACGGTGCAGTCGATCATCCGGCTCGGCGACAATGGCGGCATCCGGCTGACCACGGCGCGCTACTACACGCCGTCGAACCGCTCGATCCAGGCCTCGGGCATCCAGCCCGACATCGTCATCACCGAGAACGTGCCGGCCGACCTCAAGGGCCGCGACGAAATCCTCGGCGAGGCGGGCCTGAGCGGCCAGATCGGCGGCGGCACCCAGCAGCAGGCCACCACTGGATCGTCGGTCTATGTGCCGCCCGACAAGAAGGACGACACCCAGCTCCAGTACGCGATCAAGCTCATCGACGGC
>Ga0265313_10002397_pt1 | contig 16236 bp, 15 predicted proteins | sample 4123metaG_FD_203122 | JGI IMG/M metagenome (GOLD analysis project Ga0265313, IMG submission 203122) | Rhizosphere microbial communities from Carex aquatilis grown in University of Washington, Seatle, WA, United States - 4-1-23 metaG | ecosystem: Host-associated > Plants > Roots > Rhizosphere >...
AGCGGCACAATCACCTGCACGACGAATTCGGGATATCCCTCGACCGGCTCGATGTCCCCCAACACAACCACGGCCACCACGGCGGGCTATACCGGCGACAGCGGTCCCACCACCACCAACAGCAGTTCCAGCAACACCAGCGACGGCACCAAGAGTTGCACCGGCACCAATCCCAACAAGCACTGTACCTGGACGCGCACCATCGTGAACAACGCCATCGCCACCATTGTCACCGCGCGTGGCACCGGCCCGTACAACCACACCTGGGTGGTCAACGACCACAGCACCTGGAATGGCTGCGTGATGGATCGCGCCCAGAGCGACGACGTCAATGACGCCACCCCGGGCGCGAAATTCCCGGCGGAGAATTCGACAAGCTGCGTCGTTTCCTCGGTGACCCCGCTCAACTATGACTGGACGTCGCTGGGCCAGAAGATCGACGCCATGGTCGCCAATGGCGGCACCAACCAGACCGTCGGCCTGGCCCATGGCATGCAGATGCTGAGCGATGGGCTACCCTACAGCCCCGGGGCGGTTCCGCCCAACACCAGCCGCTACATCATCCTGCTCAGCGACGGCCTCAACACCATCGACCGCTGGTATGGCAACGGCAGCGCCCAGTCCAGCTCGGTCGATGCCCGCATGGCGCTGGCCTGCACCAACGCCAAGGCGCAGGGCTTCATCATCTATACGGTGTTCGTCGATCTGAACGGCACCCAGGGCAATTCCACCGTGCTGCAGAACTGCGCCAGCGACTCCACCAAATATTTCGACCTTACGACCTCGGGCGCGATCGTCACCGCCTTCAACACCATCGGCCAGCAGATCACCGCCGTGCGCGTCAGCCATTAAGCGGGGCATGGGGGATGAAGCTGGCGCATGACATGCTGGATCAGTTCCTGCTGACCCTGTGGCACGTCTTTCCCTGGCTTGCCGGCATGGGCGTCGTGTTCACGGTGCTGTCGCGGCTCTCGCCCTGCAACAAGGGCAAGGACTGGTGGGAAAAGAACGGTCTTCTCACCGATCTGGCCTATTGGGTGTTCGCCCCGGTGTTCATGCGCTATATGCGCATCTGGGTGACGGTGATGTTCACCATCTGGCTGTTTCACATCAGCGACGGCAACCAGATCGCCGATTTCTACCTGCACGGCCACGGCCGGATCGCGCAATGGCCGCTATGGATGCAGGGAACCGTCTATCTGGTGGCATCCGACTTCCTGCTCTATTGGAGCCACCGCATCTTCCACCGCGGCTTTCTGTGGAAGTATCACGCGGTGCATCACGCCAGCCGCCAGGTCGAGTGGCTGTCGGCGGCGCGCTTTCATCCCGTCAATCTGGCGTTCGGCACCGTGGCGGTGGACATCGCCGCGCTGCTGAGCGGTTTCTCGCCCGACATCTTCCTGTTCATCGGGCCGTTCAATGTGATGACCTCCTGCTTCGTGCACGCCAATCTCGACTGGAGCCTGGGGCCGCTGCGCTATGTGCTGGTGGGGCCGGTCTATCACCGCTGGCATCACGCGATGGAGGTGCGCGACGTCAATTTCGCCAGCACCTTTGCGGTATGGGATCTGATGTTCGGCACCTGGTACATGCCCAAAGGCGCGCTGCCTAAGGCCTATGGCATCGATGACGCGCGCATGCCCGAAGGCTTTCTGGGGCAGCTCGTCTATCCGCTCATCCAGGATTTCAAGACGCCCGCACCAGAGCCCGCCGAAGCGGGCGCCTGAAAAGCCAACGCGGCTTCAGGCGAAGTGTGCGCGGTTCGCCGTCGAAAATGCGACCATAAAAGAACTGAGCCATGATCCGGATTTTCCGGATCATGGCTCAGGCGCCCGCCCTTCAAATTGGAAATCAGTTGGCGCCGGCGGCCTTGCGGGCGGCGTCGGCATGGGTGGTGAACTCGCCATTCATCTGCTCGAACACTTCCTTGCCGTCGCCGGGGACCGGCGCAGGCTCGCAATGGCCCTCATTGCAGTTGTAGGTGACGCGCTGGGCGCCGCGATTGAGCGTCAGGGTCTCGTTGCCGCCCTGGGCGACATTGATGCGGCTGTTATAGACCTGTTCGCCGTCATGATTGAGCGCCACGATGTTGGTGCGGCCATAGGCCTTGCCCAGCACGAAAGCGTGGCGGGCGTCGATCATGGTGATGTCGGCGATCGAGGGATTGCCGACATAGACGGTAGCGATGGGTTTTTCGAAAGTGAGGGTGCGCACCTCGTCCATCGTGAGGGCGATGCCGCCGGCATTTCCCGCCGCGAAGGCGGGCGAGACGGCGGCGATGGCGAGAGCGGCGAAGAGGACGCGGTGCATGGCGAAGCCTCGGGGATTTCGCCACAAAAATAGGGCCTGCCGCGTAAAAGAAGCTTTAAGAGGGGCGGCGATAGGCAGAAGTCCTTTCAGGGATTCGTGCGTTGGCCTTGCTGCGACGAATATCGGTTTGTCCGCGGCGGTGCCGCGCGCAACGCCGCTCTGCCGCCGGCGCACCGCGTTTTCGCCGCCGATGTGACCGCCAGCCATTTGCGGTTCCTGCAATCGGCAATCGTCGTGAACGAATGGCAAATGGGAAAATTAGCATCGCGTCCAACAGGGCTGTTTCGTTCCGCCCCGGCACAGAAAGCGGCCCTTTGGCGCTTTTCCGATTAAGTCCAAATTAAGTCGCCGTCCCTAGACTTTGCGATGTCTGATGCGGCGGAGTCATTCGTCGCAGCGGGCATCCTAGGGTGTCAAAAACGGAGACAATCATGAACCTCATTTCGCGTTTTGTTCGCGATGAATCGGGCGCCACGGCCATCGAGTATGGTCTGATCGCCGCTCTCATCGCCGTCGTCATCATCAGCGCCATCCAGGTGGTCGGCACCAAGCTGTCCACCACCTTCACCAATGTGTCGGGCAACCTGAAATAAATCCGGGTTTTCCCCGATTGCAAAAAGCGGCCGCCCCTCAAAAGGCGGCCGTTCTTCTTCAAGAGCTCGCCCATGATCGCCGAATGGCTTGTGATCTTCGCGCTGCCGGCCTTGCTTGCCGTTGCGGCGGGCTGGGATCTGGCGAGCTTCACGATTCCCAATTTCCTCCAGGCCGCGCTGCTCGCGGCGTTCGTCGCCTTCGCCATCGCAGTCGGCCTGTCGCTGCCGGCGATCGGCTATCATCTGCTGGCCGGTGTTGCCGGCCTGGCGATCGGATTTGCCCTGTTCGCATTGGGTTATATCGGCGGCGGCGACGCCAAGCTGTTCGCCGTTCTGATGCTGTGGCTCGGCTTTGGCGACATTCTTGCCTACGCGCTGTTCGCTTCGCTGTTCGGGGGCGCGCTGACGCTGGGCCTTCTGTTCCTGCGCAACTTGCCGCTCCCGTCATTGCTGGCGCGCCAGGGATGGATCGTCCGCCTGCATGATGAAAAGTCCGGCATTCCTTATGGCGTCGCGCTGGCGCTGGGCGCCTTCTGGATCCTGCCGCAGAGCCAGATTTTTCATCTCGCCGCTGCCTGACGCCGATTCAGCGAAAATTTTATGCCGGTTTTCGGCTAAATCCCGGGGCAGACGCTAAGTTCCCGCCGCATATAACAATTCAGCAGCTTCTTATTAAGCAAATTCTAAAGGGTTGCGTGCTGAATTATCGCCGGAGGAGCTGGCCTTCATGAACACACAACGCATTATCGTGCTCGGACTTGCGCTTGTCGCCGCCATTGCCGCCGCCTTCATGGTGCGCGGTCTGATCGGCGGCGGGACTTCCCAAAGCCAGGCCCGTACCGCCCCGCCGCCCATCGCGATGAGCGAGGTGCTGGTGGCCAACACCAATCTGCAGCCCGGACAAAAGCTCACGCGCGATCAGGTGCGCTGGCAGAAATGGCCGTCAAGCGCGGTCGACTCCAGCTTCATCAGCAACGGCGGCACCACGATCGACGACGTGACCAAGGGCACGGTGGTGCGCAGCCCCGTTCTCTCCGGCCAGCCCATCGTCAATAACGCGATCGTGCATGGCGACGCCTCCGGCTTCATGGCGGCGATGCTGGGCGCGGGCATGCGCGCCGTCTCCATCGCCATCAGCACCGATTCCGGCGCCGGCGGTTTCATCCTGCCCAACGACCGCGTCGATCTGCTGCTCACCCAGAAGCTCGACGGTTCGCCGCCGCGCGTGCGGGTCACCACCGTGCTCAGCGACATTCGCGTGCTCGCGGTGGACCAGACCTTCAAGCAGGAGAAGGACACCAAGACGGTTCTGGGCAAGACCGCGACCCTGGAACTCACGCCCGACCAGGCCGAGATCGTCGCCCGCGCTGCGGGCATGGGCGTTCTGGCCCTGTCATTGCGGGCGCTGGACGATTCGGTGGCGCAGAACACGCCGGCTCCGATCACCGGCAGCAATGGCGGCGGCAGGAAGAGCGGCTCCGATCCCCAGGATAACGAGCCTGTGACGGTATATCGCTATGGCATCGGCAAGGCCGATGCGACGGGAGGCGGAAAGAGCCAATGATGCAGATGCGCAATTGTCTTCTTGGCGTGCTTGCACTCTGCCTGGCGGCGCCTGCCGTCGCGGCGCCGGCAGTGCACGTCAAATCCCGCACCCAAGCGGCCAAGCCTGCCTCCGACGCCGATGCCCGCATCGTGGCGATCTCGACCCGGGGCAGCAAGCAGGTGCATCAGCGCATGGCGCTGTCGCTCAACAAGGCGACCATCGTGCAGCTCGACAGCGATGCGCGCGATGTCCTCGTCTCCAGTCCCGACATCGTCGATGCCGTGGTGCGCAGCCCCCGCCGCATCTATCTGCTCGCCAGCAAGATCGGCGATACCAACGCCTTCTTCTTCGACGCCGCCGGCCGCCAGATTCTGTCGCTCGACATCCATGTCGAGAAGGACACCACTGACCTCGCCACCCTGATGCGGACCAGCCTGCCCAATTCCGACATCCAGGCGTCGGTGGTCAATGACAATGTCGTGCTCACTGGCAATGTCGCCAGCCCCCTGGAAGCGACCCGCGCCCTCGATATCGCCGGCCGCTTCGCCGGTGATCCCAAGAAAGTCGTCAATCTGCTGCGGGTGGTGGGCGGCCAGCAGGTGATGCTGCGGGTGCGCGTGTCGGAAATGCAGCGCCAGATCGCCAAGCAGTTCGGCATCGACGCCACCGCCGCCGCCGTTGCCGGCGGCGTGCCGATCACCCTGGCCACCGACAACCAGTTCGGCCTTCTGGGCCGCGCCCTGAGCGACATTTCGGGCGGCCAGGTCGGCTCGGTCTGCGCCAACGCTTTTGTCCCCACCGTGACAAGCAGCCTGACCTCGGTCACGACCAACGGTGTGCCGTCGACCACGGCCACCACCTCCTCCAACACCCCCTGCGCCAGCCCCAACAATGTCCAGGGCGTGTTCAAGGCGCTTGAGCAGGTTGGCCTGCTGCATACCCTGGCCGAGCCCAACCTCACCGCGGTGTCGGGTGAAACCGCCAAATTTCTCGCCGGCGGCGAATTCCCGGTGCCGTCGGGCCGCGACCAGCAGGGCAATGTGTCGATCCAGTTCAAGCAGTTCGGCGTCGGCCTGGCCTTCACCCCGGTGGTGCTGAGCGACGGGCGCATCTCGCTGCAGGTGTCCACCGAAGTGAGCGAGCTGACCAATACCGGCGCCTTTACCCTGCAGGGCGGCGCCACGGTTGCCGCCAACGGCCAGACCGTCACCACCCCGGGCCTGACCATTCCTGCGCTGGCGGTGCGGCGCGCCGAAACCACGGTCGAGCTTCCTTCCGGCGGCGCTTTCGCCATCGCCGGCATGATGCAGCACACCACCAAGCAGATGATCGACGCCTTTCCCGGCGTGAAGGATCTGCCGGTGCTGGGGGCGCTGTTCCGCAGCCGCGACTTCCAGAATGACGAGACGGAACTGGTGGTGACGGTGGCCGCCTATCTGGTCAATCCCACTTCCGAGAACAAGCTCGCCATGCCGAGCGACGGCTTCGTGCCGCCCGCCGACGCCGAGACGCTTCTGCTGGGCCGCCTCAACGCGATCCACGGTCCCGACAGCAAAGACAGCAAGCCCCAGACCCCCGAAGCCTCGGCTTCGTCCGGGTTTGTGGTCCGCTAGGAGAGCAGCCCATGACCAAGCTCCAGATCGTCCTGCGCGCCGCCGCCGCCGGTTGCGTTTTGCTTGCCGGCAGTTGCGCCGCGCCGATGAATGGCGGCGACAGCCCCAGCGCCGATCCGGTGGTCAATCATCCCATCGCGGTCGAGCCCGGCATGCAGTCGCTCAGGCTGTCCTACTCCGCCGCCGACCAGGGGCTGATGCCCGACGATGCGGCGCGGCTGGAAAGCTTCCTTGCCGATTACCGCCTGCACGGCAATGGCTCGATCGTCATCAATGCGCCGCAGGGCCAGGCCAGCCATGCCGCCATCGGCTGGTTCGCCGAACGCATCGCCGCCTTCGGCGTGTCGCGCGACCGCATCCTGGTCGCCACCCGCGAGGCGCCGGGCGATTTCAGGATCGAGCTCAGCTTCATCTCCTACCGCGCCTCGACCGCGCCGTGCGGCGACTGGTCTGAAAGCCTCTCCGAAACCGCCGGCAACCTGACGCCGAAGAATTTCGGCTGTTCGGTGCAGCACAATGTCGCCGCCATGGTCGCCGATCCGCGCGATCTTCAGGGACCGCGGCCGCTGGATGGCGGCGACGCGGCCCGCACCGCCACCGTCATCGGCAATTACGAGCAAGGCAAACCGACTCCGGCCGAAAAGCCTGCGGGACAATCGGGCGCCGTGTCAGACGTCGCCAACAAGCAATAGGGGCCCTTCTCAATGGCAAAACCGCCACCTCCCACGGAAGCCTTCGGCGCCGCGCCGCACGAGCGCCCGGTGCCGCGCATTTCCATCCACGCCTTCTGCGAGTTTCCCGACACCGGCGCCGCCCTGCAGCGCATCGGGAGCGACCGGCGCCTGTCCAAGGCGCATCTGGCGGTGCAGCTGGGCGGCATCAATGCCGCGGTGGAGCATTACACCGGCCAGGTCACGCCCAATCTCCTGATCGTCGAGACCAAGCTGCAGGGCCAGGAGGCGCTGGGCGAACTCGACCGTCTCGCCGAAGTGTGCGATCCCGCCACCAAGGTGGTGGTGATCGGCCGCTCCAACGACGTGGAACTGTATCGCGAGCTGATGCGCCGCGGTGCGTCGGAATATCTGGTGGCGCCGCTGGAGCCGCTGCAGATCATCGAGACCATCTCCGGCCTTTATCTCGATCCCGGCGCCAATCCCATCGGCCGGGTGGTGGCCTTTGTCGGCGCTCGCGGCGGCGCGGGGTCTTCCACCCTGTCGCACAATGTCGGCTGGTGCATCGCCGAGGAACTTCACATCAACACCACGGTGGTCGATTTCGACCTGCCGTTCGGCACCATGGGCCTGGATTTCAACGAGGAATCCAGCCAGGGCGTCGCCGATGCGCTGAGCGCCCCCGAACGCCTGGACGATGTGCTGCTCGACCGCCTGCTGGTCAAGCGCGGCGAGCATCTGTCGCTGTTCACCGCCCCCGCCACTCTGGACCGCGAATATGAATCCCAGGCCGAGGCGTTCGAATCGGTGATCGACGCGGTGCGCCAGTCCACCCCTTGCGTCATTCTCGACCTGCCGCATGGCTGGACGCCCTGGATCAAGGCCGCATTGCTCGCCGCCGACGACATCGTGGTGGTGGCGACGCCGGACCTCACCTCCCTGCGCAACGCCAAGAACATCATGGAAGTGATCAAGACCGCCCGCCCCAACGACGCCCATCCGCGCCTGGTCATCAACCAGGTCGGAACCCCCAAGCGGCCCGAGATCCCCGCCAAGGACTTTGCCGAGACCATGGGCTCCGATCCGGCGGCGATCGTGCCCTTCGATCCGGCCCTGTTCGGCCAGGCCGCCAACAACGGCCAGATGCTGATCGAGGTCGCCGCCAAGGCGCCGGTCGCCGAGGCGGTGCGCCGCCTGGCGCGCACCATCACCGGCCGCGCCGTGCCGGAGGTCAAGAATAATGCTCCGCTGCTTTCCTTCTTCAGCAAGAGCAAGAAACAGGCCTAGTGCATCATGTTTGGAAAGCGCGCGTCTGAGCAGGCCGCACCGCCAGCGCCCAAGCCGCCCGTGGCGGGAGGCAAGGCCGCGGACGCGCCGCCGCGGGTGACGAGCGGCACTGCCGTCTCCCCGGTCGCGGCCCAGAAGAGCGACGTAGCCGCCCAGCAGGCCAAGGCCGCCGCCTGGGCGGCCGAAAGCCGTTCGGAAGACTATTACCAGATCAAATCGACCATCTTTAATGCCCTGATCGACACCATCGATCTGGCCCAGCTTGCCCAGCTCGATCCGGATTCGGCGCGCGAGGAAATCCGCGACATCGTCAACGAGATCATCTCGATCAAGGCGGTGGTGATGTCCATCGCCGAGCAGGAACATCTGCTCCAGGACATCTGCAACGACGTGCTGGGCTATGGCCCGCTGGAGCCGCTGCTGGCCCGCGACGACATCGCCGACATCATGGTCAACGGCGCCAACCGGGTCTTCATCGAAGTCGCCGGCAAGGTGCAGCTCACCAATATCCGCTTCCGCGACAATGCCCAGCTGATGAACATCTGCCAGCGCATCGTCAGCCAGGTCGGCCGCCGCGTCGATGAATCCTCGCCGATCTGCGACGCCCGCCTGCTGGACGGCTCCCGCGTCAACGTGATCGGCCCGCCGCTGTCCCTGGACGGCCCGACCCTCACCATTCGTAAGTTCAAGAAGGACAAGCTCAAGCTCGACGACCTGGTCAAGTTCGGCTCGATCAGCCCCGACGCCGCAAGAGTGCTGCAGGTGATCGGCCGCTGCCGCTGCAACATCCTGATCTCCGGCGGCACCGGCTCGGGCAAGACCACGCTGTTGAATTGCATGACCGCCTATATCGACACCGAAGAGCGCGTCATCACCTGCGAGGACGCCGCCGAGCTTCAGCTCCAGCAGCCCCATGTCGTGCGCCTGGAAACCCGCCCGCCCAATCTTGAAGGCCAAGGCATGATCTCGATGCGCGACCTGGTCAAGAACTGCCTGCGTATGCGCCCCGAACGCATCATCGTGGGCGAGGTGCGCGGACCCGAAGCCTTCGATCTGCTGCAAGCCATGAACACCGGCCATGACGGCTCGATGGGCACCCTGCACGCCAACTCCCCGCGCGAGGCGATGGGGCGTCTGGAATCGATGATCACCATGGGCGGCTATGCCCTTCCGATGAAGACTATCCGCGAGATGATCGTCGGCTCGATCGACATCATCATCCAGGCCGAGCGCATGCGCGACGGCTCGCGCCGCATCACCAAGATCACCGAGGTGATCGGCACCGAAGGCGATGTCGTCATCACCCAGGACCTGGTTTCCTACGAGATCCAGGGCGAGGACGAGACCGGCCGCCTCAAGGGCAAGCATGTCGGCTCGGGCATCGTGCGGCCGCATTTCTGGGAGCGGGCGCGTTATTACAATCTGGAGCGCGAACTGGCCGACGCGCTCGACAAGGTCAACGCATGATTATCGCGGTCGCAATCCTGTTCGCGCTCGCCCTTGGCGGTGTCGGATTCGCCTTCACTGGCGGTGACGCCGCCACCAAGAAGCGCATCAGTGCAGTGGGCGGCAAGACCGCCGGCGGGCGTGGCGGGCGAACCCCGATGCAGGAGGCGGCGGCGCGGCGCAAGAATGTCGCCACCCTGCTCAAGGACATCGAAAAGAACCAGGCGGCGAAAAAGGAAAAGCCGACCATGCGCCGCCGGCTGGAGCAGGCCGGCTTTCCCAAGGCCAGTCCCAAGGTCTATTGGATGATCTGCGGCGGGGTGGCCGCGGCGACCGCCATTTTCTGCCTTGTCAGCGGCCAGAAACCGCTGGTGCTGGCGCTAGCCACCTTTGCCATGGGCTTCGGCCTGCCGCGCTGGGTGTTGGGCTTCCTGACCGCCCGCCGGCGCAAGAAGTTCACCACCGAATTCGCCAATGCCATCGACGTGATCGTGCGCTCGGTCAAATCGGGCCTGCCCACCAACGAGGCGTTGCGCATCGTGGCGCGCGAATCCCCCGATCCGGTGGGCTCGGAATTCCATCAGCTGGTCGAAAGCCTGAAGGTGGGCGTCACCCTCGAACAGGCGCTCAAGCGGATGTACGAATCCATGCCGACCGCGGAAGTCGGCTTCTTTTCCATCGTCATGACGATCCAGGCCAAGTCGGGCGGCAACCTGTCCGAGGCCCTGTCCAACCTGTCGGGCGTGCTGCGCGACCGCAAGCGCTTGCAGGGCAAGATCAAGGCGATGTCGTCGGAGGCCAAGGCCTCGGCGATGATCATCGGTTCGCTGCCGCCCGGGGTGATGGGCATCGTCTATGTCACCACTCCGGCCTATATCTCGCTGCTCTTCACCGAACGTGCCGGCAATCTGATGCTGGCGGGCTGCGCCATCTGGATGGCCTCCGGCATCGCGGTGATGCGCAAGATGATCAACTTCAAGCATTGAGCGCCCTATGGTAGATGTCGGCATCCTCAATATCCTGTTCGACAAGTCCTTCCTTGCCACCCTGGTGGTGGCGATCCTGGCCTTCGCCACGGTGGTGACGCTGGGCCTGCCGCTGCTGGAGCGCAGCGGGTTGGACGACCGGCTCAAATCGGTGGCGCGGCGCCGCGAGGAATTGCGCGCCCGCCATCATGCCCAGCTCAATGCCAAGCGCGGTTCGCTGCGCATCGAGCCCACCAGCTACATGAAAGCGACCCTGGAACGCTTCAAGCTGGGCAACATCCTGGAAGGCGAAGACTCCAAGGACAAGCTGGCCTCTGCCGGCTATCGCGGCCAGGCGCCGCTGATCGCCTTCATGTTCTTCCGCTTCGTGATGCCCTTCGTGGTGTTCGCCGGCACGCTGTTCTATCTGTTCGTGATGACGCATTTCGCCTGGAGCAACCTCACCAAGGGCCTGGTGGCGTTCGGGGGCGGCATTGTCGGCTTCTATCTGCCCGACCTGTGGGTCAACAACCAGATTTCCCGCCGCCAGCAATCGATCATGCACGCCTTTCCCGACGCCCTCGACCTGATGCTGATCTGCGTCGAGTCGGGCATGTCGATCGAGGCGTCCTTCAGCCGGGTCGCGGACGAGATCGGCACCCAGTCCGGCGAGCTTGCCGAGGAACTGGCGCTCACCACCGCCGAACTCAGCTATCTGCCCGACCGCCGCCAGGCCTTCGACAATCTCGCCAAGCGCTGCGGCCATTCCGGCGTCAAGGCGGTGGCGACCGCGCTCAACCAGGCCGAGAAATACGGCACCCCGATGGGCCAGGCGCTGCGCGTGACCGCCAACGAGAATCGCGAAATGCGCATGCAGGACGCCGAGAAGAAGGCGGCCTCGCTGCCCGCCAAGCTCACCGTGCCGATGATCATCTTCTTCCTGCCCTGTCTGTTCGTGGTCATTCTGGGACCCGCGATCATGCAGATCTCCCATATGCGTTAAGGGGCGCATAGCAGGGCCTGCTCAAACAAAAACGGCGCCCGCAGGCGCCGTTTTTTTAATGGGTCGGCTTATGCCTTTTTCCTGCGCCGCAGCCGCGCCAGGCCGGCAAGCCCCGCTCCGAACAATGAAAGCGTGACCGGCTCGGGCACCCCCCCCCGGCGGCGGGGGCGGGTTCGCCTCCAGGTCCAGATCGTCCACCGTGAAATCGTTTCCGTAGTCAATGCCGACCAGGTCGATCAGCGATAGGTCGGTGCTGCCTGATGCGCCCGTGGTGAAAGTCTCGCTGTACTGGACCCATTGTCCAACGGTGGTCAGGGGATTGCCGAGATCATTGGCGACGCTGTTCACCAGCAACTGCAGCGTGGCCTGGTTGGCCCCGTCGGCGCCGGTGGCCCAATAGGAAAATGTGTAGCCGGTGTTGGGCGCGAGCGCGACGGTTTGGCCCCAGAAAGACGTCGTCGATTGACCGTCGACGAACAACATGAGCGCCTTAGCATCGCCTGTGTGATCGGTGTAGGAGTCGTAGCCGTTGGTGAAGGCGGCGTCGGGATCGGTGACCAGCGCGGTGGCCGGGGGGGCGGTAAATACCGTGTGGTTGGTGGCGACGAACGGATAGCCGGTGGTGAAATCGATGGTGTTGCTGGAAAAGTCGCCGTCGGTCAGCAGGTTTGCCTGAGCGGGGGCGACTGAGAGTGGGATCAGAAGGGCGGCGGCCCAAGCCAGATGCGTTGCGCGCATGGAGAGGTTCCCCAATGAAATGGTGATCCTCGACACGCAATCAGCATGCCAGCTCCTGAAAGGCAGGATTGCCGCGGGTTTTCAAGCGCAACATTGGCAATGTGTAATTTCTTTTTACAGCGATCCACATTCTTGATTACAGATTGGAAATATTGCCGTTAGATTCGGGATAGAATTCTGCTTGGATATCCGGCTGGTCTCGCCCGTTCTGGGACGCCGGCACGGCGGGCGTCAGAGGATGCGCAGGGCCAGGAATCCGATCGCACCCCAGAAGCCGAGGCAGCTGGCGGCCAGGATGATCATCACCTTGGCGCGATAGCGGCGATCCACCTTGTTGTGGTGCGAGTCATGACGGGAAAGGCTCATGTCCAGGCGCTCCAGAAAGAGACACTTGGACTGGGTGATGCAAGGCGCCTGCCAGCAGGGGCAAAAAAAAGCGCGGCCAAAGCCGCGCCTTTGGCTATTTACCGTTGGCCATTTATGGCGTGCTGGCGTCGGCCGCCAGGCGCAGGGCGGGCACGCCGTCCTGCTTTGAGGCGACCGCCTTCACTGCCGCGGGCGTCTTGTCGGCGACGCCCTTGACCGGGACAGCCGCTGCGACTTTGACCGGGGCGGCCTTGTCGGCGCCGGGCTTGGCCGGAGCCGTTACCGCTGCAGCCTTCACAGGCGTGGCGGCGGCAGCGGCCTTGACCGTCTCAGAAGTCTTATCGGCAACCGGCTTGACCGGAGCCGTAACGGCAACGGCCTTCACGGGTGCAGCGGCGGCAGCAGCCTTGACCGTCTCAGAAGTCTTGTCCGCAACCGGCTTGACCGGTGTCGTGACGGCAACGGCCTTCACGGGTGCAGCGGCGGCAGCGGCCTTGACCGTCTCAGAAGTCTTGTCCGCAACCGGCTTGACCGGTGTCGTGACGGCAACGGCCTTCACGGGTGTAGCAGCGGCAGCGGCCTTGACCGTCTCAGAAGCCTTGTCGGCAGCCGGCTTGACCGGTGTCGTGACGGCGGCGGCCTTCACAGGCGCAGAGGTCTTGACGGCGACCGACTGAGCCTTGTCAGCGGCTGGCTTGGCCGGTGTCGACGCGACGGTCTTTTCGACGCCGGTTGTCACGGTTTGGGTCTTGGCGATGTCGCTCCCGGCGGTTTCGTTCTTGCCGGCTGCCTTGGCCTCATCGGCCGTTGTTGCGGCCTTGGCGACCGCCTGGGGCGCATGCGTCGGCTTGACGGTGTGTTTCGACCAGGCCGACTTGGCCGGAGCCTTGACGGAGTTCTGCACGGTTGCAGCGCTGGCGACGCTCTTGGCCGGTCCCGCGTTGGCGGGTCTCTTGACCGGGCCCGCCAGCGGATCGAACGGCACGGCCTGCATCACCACGCCGCTATAGGGCTGGGTGCCGGCGGGAAGCGTATTGCTGGCGCTTGCAGGCATCAGGACCCGCGGCGCGCTGGTGGGAACAGGACCGGTGGCCGGCACGATGTGAACCGGGGCGTCAGCCGCCGCCACCTTCTGCACCGGCACCGGCGCCGGCGCGGGCGCGGCGCTGGCCAATGTCGGCGCCACCGGGCTGGGCGCCATCGCCACCGGCTGGGCCGGTGCGGTGGCTGCGATCATGGCGATATTGCGGGCGATCTTGGGATCGGCGTCGCCGCCGGCTTTCTGGGCCCGGGCCGCCAGCAGGCGGGCGGCGGGCAGATCGTTGGCCAGCATGCGCGACAGGGCATAGTTGCTCAGCACGCTTGCTTCGTTGGGTTGCAGCGACAAGGCGTGCTCATAGGCGTCCCTGGCCGACCGCTGGTCGCCGAGCTGGTCATCGGCCACGCCCAGCGCCGAATAGGTTGACCAGTCGGTGGCATCGAGCTGCACCGCGCGGCTGAGGAACTGTACCGCGTCCTGGGTGCGGCCGCGCTGCAGCAGGGTCTTGCCATATTCGCCGACCACGCGCGGGTCGTCCGACGCCACCAGCATCATCTGCGACAGGATGCGGGTCGCATCGTCATAATTGCCGGCCAGTCTGAGGTCATGGGCCTGGCGCACGCCGCCGGCGACATCGGTGGGCGGGGCTTCGTGCACATGCTTTTCCATCGCCGCCTTGTCGGACGCCGGAGTACTGGACGATGTGACGCCCAGGGTGTCGCAACCGGCAAGCGCGGTGCTGCACAAAAGAAGGGTGGCCAGCGAAGGAAGAATGCGCGCCATGATGTGGGCCTCGACAGCTACCCGCTCAGCATGCATCGCGGCGGGTCAACAAACCCTTAAGTATGTTGTGTTATATGTATAAAAAGCCTCCGAGCGCGCTTTGCTGTTGGCCGTCTTGTTTGTTGCGCCAGGTTGCGGGCCCGCCGCCTCAACGCGCTGCCGCCGGCATCGCGCGCGCGGGAACCGGAACAGGGACGCGATTCCGTCCAAATCCTGACGCAAAACAAGAGTTGGTTAACCATTGATGTCGCAGCGTTTCGCAGCCCTTGCCGCCCTGATCGGCCTTCTGGTCCTGGGGATCATGCTGTCGAACGGCGACCTGGTGCGGGCGCAATCCGCGATCCCGGGCCGCGTCTCCTTCCAGATCGCCACCGGTTCCACCGCCGGAACCAATTTTCCCATCGGTCAGGCCATTGCCGGGCTCATCAGCCATCCGCCCGGCGTCGGGCGCTGCGAGACCGCGACGGTGTGCGGCCCTGCCGGAGTGATCCTCTCGGCCCGCACCAGTTCGGGCTCGCTCGACAATCTGCGCATGGTCAATGACGGGCTGGTCGATTCGGCCATCGCCCAGGGCGACGCCATCGCCCAGGCCGTCGCCGGGAAGGGCGTGTTCCGCGGCGCGCCGCAAAGCCATGTCCGGGTGATCGCCGCGCTCTTCACCGAACAGGTGCATCTGGTGGCGATGAAGCCGGGCATCAAAAGCGTTGCCGATCTCAAGGGCAGGCGTGTGCTGCTGGGGGTCGAAGGCTCCGGCACCAATGTCGTGGCACGCCAAGTGCTGACGGCTTTCCGGGTGCCCGAACACAGTCTGAAACAAGTAAAGGCGGAAAGCGGCAGCGAGACGGATTTGCTGGAAAGCGGCAAGATCGACGCCTATTTCGCGGTGGGCGGCGTGCCGCTGGATTCCGTCAGGGGATTGCTCGCGCATGGCGCCCATCTGGTGCCGATCGAGGGCGCTGGCCGTGACCGCCTGGTCAAGGCCGAACCGCTGTTGTCGCCGTCCGTGATTGCCGGCGCCTATCCCGGCGCCGCGCCGGTCGAAACCGTGGCGGCGCGCGCCTACTGGATCACCCGCGACAGCGTTCCGGATGCGCTGGTCTATGGCATCACACGGGCGCTGTTCAATCCGGCCAATCGCGCCGCGCTGTCGGCGAGCCATCTCGCCGCCCGCGACATCACGCTCGACAACGCCGCCAAGGATCCGCCGGCGCCGCTTCATTCCGGCGCCGCGCGCTATTATCGCGAAGCGGGAAAGCTGCCGCGAAGCTAATCGTTGAGCGTACCCAAGCCCGCATCGATTTCCTCCTGCGCGCCTCTGCGCCACTCATGCATCGCCGGCAGGGCCATGATCCTGTCCATATAAGCGCGGACGGCCGGCGGCACCTTGACCCCATAGGTCTCGAAGCGCGACACCACTGGCGCATACATGCAGTCGGCGATCGACAGCGGCCCAAACAAAAAGCCGCCATCCTTGCCATAGACCGCCAGCGCCCCGCTCCACGCTTCGATGATGCGGGCGATCTGCTGTTTCGTCGCCTCGCGCAGTTCCGGCATCGGCAGGCGCCGCGCGAATTCCATCGGCAACTGATCGCGCAGGTCGGGAAAGCCGGAATGCATCTCGGCGGCATAGGAACGCGCCAGCAGCCGCGCCTCGGCGTCCTGCGGCAGCAGCCCGGCGTGCGGATGGCGCTCGGCCAGGGTCTCGATGATGGCCAGGCTGTCCCACACCGTCAGGGTGCGGCCCCCTTCGGTGATTTTCAGCACCGGCACCTTGCCGGCCGGCGAATGGGGCAGGATGGTCTCGCGCGTGGAGGGGCTCTGGGCGATGCGCAGCCGGATCAGCACGGTTTCAAAGGGCTGGCCGATGGCGGCCAGC
>Ga0265313_10002398_pt1 | contig 16232 bp, 16 predicted proteins | sample 4123metaG_FD_203122 | JGI IMG/M metagenome (GOLD analysis project Ga0265313, IMG submission 203122) | Rhizosphere microbial communities from Carex aquatilis grown in University of Washington, Seatle, WA, United States - 4-1-23 metaG | ecosystem: Host-associated > Plants > Roots > Rhizosphere >...
CCATTGGGCGGCTGCAGAATCGGACTCACGTGCTCCACCGACGGGCATCGTTCCTCGATCGCTAAGACGTTCTCGTACGTAAGCGGACGGCGCATGCGCTGCTCCGGGGTACGCCCGCCGCCGAAGCTCGGCCCGATTTTCATGACGATCGCGGTGTTGGTCCCCAGACTCCGGATCGCACCGGTCACGGCGCCGTCCAGGCCAGTCAGGATCGATCCGACGCCGATGATGGTCCCGGTTCCGATCATCACGCCCAGCAGCGTCAGGAACGAACGCACCTTGTTCTCGCGAAGCGTCGCGAGGGCCAGGCCGATCACCGATATCAGGAGGTTCATGAGAGTGTCGAGGTTAACTTTCCGACCGCAAGGCCACAATCGGGTCCAGGCGAGATGCCCGCCGCGCAGGATAAATCCCAAAAAACAGCCCGACGGCCACCGACAGCGTCACTCCGATGATCACACCGTTGAGCGGCGTCTCCATGGGGACCAGCGTGGTGTTGCGAACAATCAGCGCGATCAGCCAGGAAATCGTAACGCCGATCAATCCGCCAATGCCCGCCAGCGTGGACGATTCCACCAGGAACTGGTTCAGGATGTCCTGGCGGCGCGCGCCTACGCTCTTGCGCACGCCGATCTCGCGCGTGCGCTCGCTGACCACCGCCAGCATGATGTTCATGATCACCACTCCGCCCACCACCATGAATACGCTGACAATGCCGATGGCGGCCGCGGCGATGGCCCCCGTCAAGCTGTTCCAAGCCGAAATCAGCGTATCCGAGGAAATGATCATGAAGGTGTCGTCCTGACCCGGAGGCAAGTGCCGGAAAGTGCGCAGCAGCACGCGAACCTCGTCCTCCGCTTCCATCATCCGGTCCTTGTTCAGAGCCGAAAAGTTGAATTGGAGGCCGGTACGGGCTCCGTAGATTTTGATATGGGTCTGGATCGGAATGGATACGAAATTATCCTGGGATTGCCCGAACACGCTTCCCTTGGACTTGGCCACTCCAATCACCTGAAACGGGCGGCCATCTATTTGGACCGTCTTTCCAATGGAGTCCACGTTCGGAAAGAAGCGGTTTTTCAGGTCCGCGCCCAGCACCACCACTTCCATGTGACGATTGTCTTCGGTGTCCGTGAACATACGGCCCGAATCGATCTCGGTATTGCTCAAAGTAGCGCCAGTCGAGTTGAAGGAAATCAGCGCAACTCCATCGTCCAGGTCTCCCTGATATGTCAGCTTGACGCTGCGTTGGGAAGACGGGCTCATTTCCTTAACCAGCGTGACCCGGCTCTTCAGGAAATCGTATTCTTCGAGCGAGAGCTCCGGATTCTTGCGCTGGTACTCCAGGAACTTCTTGGGATCCCAGTTACCGATAAAAGCAAAGCGCAGCACCCGGAAGCCTTCCGTTCCCATGGTGGAGGCGCTGGTCGCCACCACCACATCCATCCCGTGGATCACGGCCATTACGGAAATCAGCGTGGTGGTGGATAGAATGATGCCCAGTAACGTCAGGAAGCTCCGCAGCTTACTGCCGCGTAGCGAATCGAGCGCAACCCGGGCGGCCTCGAAGAAGGAAGCATTGGATTTCACGTGTAATCCTAGGATACGTGGTTCGGAGCGGGTAAGTTCCCATTCAAGAGGGCGTCCGCCCAGCCCAGCACCGTCCCATCCAGCCAGAATCGGGCTTTCCCGCGCGAAAGGAACCCTAAATGACCGCCGTGCTCCACTGCCAGCAGGGTCAGGTACGGGTTGCTGCCGATTGCCGGATGGTCAAAAACCTGAAAGGGGATCAGCGGGTCATCCTTGGACTGGATCAACAGAGTCGGCACGCGGATACGCTCCAGGAACTGGTTCGCCGATTGGGTCCGAAAGTAGTTCGCCGCCGTACCAAAGCCGAACAGCCGCGCGGTGTAGTGATCGTCGAAATCTTCGATGGTTTTGATCTTCGGCAAGTGTTCCAAAGTGTAGACGTCCGGGGACAAGCGATTCTTACGCCGGATGCGATCTTTCAGCCGGTCCAGGAACCGGTTTTGATAAATAAAGTTTTGGGGCTGGCCCAGCGCTGCGACGCAGGCCGCCAGGTCGATGGGGGTCGACACGGCGCACACCCCGCTCAATAGCTCCTGGGCGCTCTCGCCGAGCTCACCCGCCAGTTTGAGTGCCACATTTCCGCCCAGCGAGAAACCGATCAGGAAGATCGGCAAGGAGCTGGCCTTGCGGCGGTCGCGCAGGAATGCCAGCAGGTCGCTGGTCTGGCCGGCGTGATAACCGGTCACGGCCAGTTCATCGGCACCGCCGCATCCGCGCATGTTGAACCGGTGCGTAACCCAGCCACGCTCTAGAGCCGCATGGACCATGCTGCGAGCGTAGCCGGAGGCGCTCGATCCCTCCAGCCCGTGCACCAGGATCAGCTCGCCTTTGAGATTTCCAGCGGGGCGCTGCGAATGAATCAGTACGCGAACGTTGGGTTCCGTCTCATAAACTACCGTTTCCACCGGCCATTGCTGCTCACTCTCGGGACGACGCCAGAAATTGCCCGCAATGGTGGCCAGGTGAGGATTCCGGAAAAGGGGTTTAAAGGGTTCGAATGACACGAATCAGCGTCCGGGCGGACCGAGCGAGCACAGCGGATCTCCGATCACGATGTTCTGCCAACTTAGCGCGCGGATCGAAAGATAGTAGCTCTCCGCCAGATTACGGCCGGAGTAATACGCCGGCAACAGATACTCAGGATGCGGAGTCATGGGGAGATACGGTTCGAACACGTGACCCGTGGCGGCGGTGGCGCCCTCGAGCAAATAATCGGCAGTGAGTGTTTGCGGCGCTCCGGCAAACCAAAGCTGCTTCTGCGACCAATCGCCGATGGTCCAGCTATCCGGAGGCTTTTGAAACGTGCGGGCGTCGGTGGAGACAAACTCCGTGGCAATTGCTCCCGGCAGCCAGTGGAAACCCAGAAACCGGCGGTGCCGGTTCTTATCGTTCGATCCCCAACCGGCGTATCCGATCACCCCGGTCTGGTCATAGATCACTTTTTCCGAATCGTCGAAAATGACCCGGTCCTTGGGCAGGAGGTTCGCGGCTTGCCGCAGCCAGGAATCTCCCTCCTGGGGCTCGGGAGATTTCGAATCGATGACGAATTTCCCTTGATTGGCCGCGTGCAGGCTGCGATCGATAATGGCCTTGACGCCGGCCAGATCGTAGGCCTGCAGGCGCGTCACCAGGTACATGGGGAACTCCGGATGGGAGAATTTCGCCTCGCGTTTGCCAAAAAAGGGATTGATTAGTGGGCCCGCGATCGCGTGGGCTTTCCCCTGCTTCAAATCGAGATACAACAATGTGAGTTCGCTGTCCACCGAGGCGTAATCCCCATTCAGCCCCTCCGGCTCCAGCCCGGAAATCTTGAGCGGAACGCCACCCGTCGTCACGATGTACAGGATTTGTTCGGTGATCTGATTACGCGTGAGGCATGCGCCGATGGCGTTGGCGATTTCCCGGTCGTATTGCGAGCGGTCGATTTCCTCCGTTTCCGCCGTCCGGACATGGCAGATATTACGGGGAGGAACACCCCGTCGCACAGCGTAGTACTGGCCGATATCGCGAGACAGCCGCGAAGCGTCGTTCACGACCAGAAGGACATTCGTAACGCCTTGAGCAGAAATGATTTGTTGAGCGATAACGAGGGCCACTACCAGCCAGCCAGCCGGTCTGTGGTACCTTAAACTGCTCTGGCCCATGGCCGCGCGCATGCAATGTTAGTATAGCTTTAAGCATCAGAAATGGACCTTGATCAGCTCCACACATTCCTGGAGATTGTCCGGCTGAAGAGCTTCTCCAAAGCGGCGCAGTCGTGTTTTCGCACACAGCCCGCCGTGAGCGCTCAAGTCCGGCAGTTGGAACAGGAGCTGAACGCCCCGCTTTTTGAGCGCCTGGGGACCAAGATCGCCATTACGCCCGCCGGGCATATTTTCGCCGATTATGCCGAGCAGATCCTTGCGTTGCGGCGCCGCGCCCAGGACCTGATCAATGAGCTGGAACGCGTGCCCCGCGGCGAGCTGCTGATCGCAGCCAACGAAGCCACCTGCATTTACGTCCTGCCACTGGTGTTTTCCGAGTTCAAGAAGCAGTTTCCCAACGTGCAAATCCAGGTGGACCGGTCCTACGGCGCCCGCGTTGTGGAGGCCGTGCTCGACAGCCAGGCGGATTTCGGCATCACCCAGTTGCCGGTCGCCGAGAAGCGCCTGCAAGTGGTCAAGATTCACTCCGACGAAATCAAAGCTCTGATGCCGGCCAACCACCCTCTGGCCCGCAAGCACGAGATCCTGCCCAGCGATCTGGTCGGGTTTCCGTTGCTGATGCCTAAAACCGGCACGACGCGACGGCGCCTTTCCGTGTGGCTCGAGCCCGTGGAAGACGACATCAACTCCTCGATGGAGCTGGATTCCACCGAGATGATCAAGCGCTTCGTCCTGGCCGGGCTCGGGATCAGCTTCCTGGCCGGAACGCACTGCCGCGACGAAGTTGCCGCGGGAAAACTGGCTGCGATTTCGCTCGGACCCGATCCTATGGTGCGGCAGCTTGCGTTAATCTATAGGAAGGACAAGGCTCTTTCAAAGGCGGCTCTGGGATTTATTGAAGTGACGCTCAAGAACGCCGTGGTGGACGCCATAGTGCGCGTTCCGGCAAAAACGGCCGGCCCCATGGAACGGGTCGCTAAGGCGATACCCGCTGAAAACTGAGCAGCCAATTGAGCGGGCCGGAGTGAGTGAATTGAAGTGAGTTGGCGATGCACCGCGTGACCGTAAAAACTTCCACCATCTTCATCGCCAAGGGCGGCCGCACCCGCGTGTACCGGTCCGTGAGCGAAGTTCCCCAGCGCCTGCGGAAAGAGCTGGAAGAATCCACCAACGGTTTTAATTCCGCCACGATTCTGATCGCCGACCGGCGCGGGCGCAAGGAAATCCTGCGCGCCTTGCAGGGCTTGCCCTCAGCGCTTCGCACGCGGCTGGCGGCATCGATGAATCCCGCCCCAAGCGATGAACCTACGCCCAAGGCCGTGCGGCCTCTGGCCCGCTTCCTGCGGCGGAACTGGCCGGAGCTGCTGCTTCCCGGCGCGGTCGGACTGCTGCTTTGGGCGGCTCTCAACTGGCGATAAAGTGACGCTGGCGAATCGGTGAAACGCGTCGCGTTGTTTGGCAGCAAGGGTCAGCTCGGCGTCGAACTGAGATCCGAATTCACCGCACGCGGGTATGAAGTCGCCTGCTTCGACCGTTCTCTGGTCGATATCACAGACGCCGCTGCTGTGGAACGAACGATCGCGAGTGTCGACCCGGCCCTGGTGGTGAACGCTGCGGCATACAATCAGGTGGATTTAGCGGAGACGGAACCGCTGACCGCGTTTCAGGTGAACGCACTTGCCGTGCGAAATCTGGCAGTGGCCTGCCGGAATTCCGACGCGCAACTGGTACACTTCTCCACCGATTACGTTTTTGACGGCCAGGCCGGTCGCGCGTATCGCGAAGAAGATCCGACCCGACCGATCGGAGCTTACGCGGTTTCCAAGCTGGCCGGCGAGTTATACGCGCGGGCCTATTTGGACACACCGCTGATCATCCGCACCTCGGGCGTTTACGGGCCCGGCGGAATGGACACCGCGCGGGGCAATTTCGTGGAGCTGATGCTGCGGCTGGCGGCAAAGAACGACCCCATACGCGTGGTTGAGGATCACGTGGCGTCGCCCACCTACGCGCCTGCGTTGGCCGCGCGAACCGTTGATCTCGTTGAACTCGGGACACATGGGGCGAACGGGCCGGGCGGGATTTTCCACATCGGCGGCGGCACACCGATCTCCTGGTTCCAATGGGCACGCAAGATCTTCGAAGCCGCCGCACTGAATCCGCCGCTCAAGGCAACCAACGAGCGCGAATTCCGCACACCCGCGCGGCGGCCCAAGTACTCGGCGTTGAGCAACGCCAAGATGGAAGCGCTCGGGATTGCGCCGATGCCTTCGCTGGACGACGCGATTCGCGATTACATGGCCGCACGTGCCTCCCGCTTGACGGCGATGAACGCCAGTTAACGGTGAACCAGTTCCATTCGCCTCCCGTTGCGGAGACGGATAGCCTCCGCGATCTCGGAGACCAGGATCACGCCGTCGTCGCCCGGCACGCCTGACCGGGTCGTCCTTGAGATGCAGTCGATCACTTCCTCGGCGTCCTCTGACGAGACCACCATTTCCAGCTTCACCTTCGGCACGTCCGCGAAGTATTCGCCGCCGCGGTAGCGCGCCTTGAGTCCTGGGGGTCCGGAGTGATTCAAAACATTGACGATTGTCACCCCCTCAATGCCCAGATCTGCCAGCGCTGCCCGGATTTCGTCCAACTTAAGGGGCTGGACAATCGCTTCGACTTTTACCATGTTTCGAATACCTCCGTTCAAACACTATCCGAAACAGTATTAAAAAGTCATATGGATTTCGTGAAGAAAGAATAAAGATCGGCCCCACATCAAAAGCTCGGAGCGCAAAGGGCGCGGAGCACTCCGTTTTGCGCGATCAAAAGCTAAGCGCGTCGCCCACTTTCAGGCCATACATCGCGGTTCCGCCCCCTGCCAGCTCCAGCACATAGCGAGCCTTCTCATGACCGCCATAGCTGGGGCAATCGCGCGACGACTTAGACGTGCAAGCCGGCGTGTTCGCCGAGATTTCGACGATCCGCCGCTGGTGATCCATCCAGATAATATCCAGCGGAATGCGGACCTGGTACATCCAGTAGGGAACGTTCTCTTCCTTGGGATTTATGAACAGCATGCCCCGATCCTTGGCTAGCGAATCGCGGAACATCATGCCGCGCATTTGGTCGACGTTGTTGACCATAGTCTCGGCGATCACCGTTTTGCCGTTGGGGAAAGTAATCTCAGTAGTGTTCAGGCCATCGACCTCTGATGTCTTGGAACTGCAGCCACCGAGTACCAACAGCGCCGCCGCGAACGCGGCGAGAGGCTTCATCACACTAGAATAGTAGCTGATTGCCGAAGTTCCTCCAGCGAATTCGCCTGACGCTTGAAATGATCAAGTTCGAGCACTCGGTGTTCGCCCTCCCCTTCGCGCTCACAGGAGCGCTGCTGGCCTGGCGCGACGCCGGATTCCCGCGGGAACTGCTGTGGGCCAAGCTGGCCTGGATCGTGCTGGCGATGGTCGCGGCGCGATCCGTCGCCATGGCGTTCAATCGCGTGCTGGATGCCGATATCGACGCCCGCAATCCGCGCACCAAGGCGCGCCATCTTCCCGCCGGACTGCTCTCGCGGAGGTTCGCGTGGGGATTCATCGTGTTCTGGGCGGCGGTATTTTTCCTGGCCGCGGGCGGCTTGAACTCGTTGTGCCTGAAACTGGCGCCGCTGGCACTGGCGATCGTGATGTTCTACTCCTTCACCAAGCGCTTCACTTCGCTGGCACATTTGGTACTGGGATTTTCGCTGGGGATCGCCCCGGCCGCCGCCTGGATCGCCGTGCGGGGCTCGCTCGATCCAAGGATCCTGTGGCTGACCGCCGCGGTAACGCTGTGGACCGCTGGATTCGACATCATCTACGCCTGCCAGGATTACGCCTTCGACGTGCAGTCGGGGCTCTACAGCATCCCGCGGCGGCTGGGCATCCCCGGCGCGCTATGGCTCGCCCGCGTTCTGCACCTGGGGATGCTGGCGTGTTTGATCGCGCTGATCCGGTCCTTCGGACTGGGGCCAACGGCTGCCGCCGGGATCGTGGCCGTAGCCGGGCTATTACTTTGGGAACACCGGCTGGTACGGGCCGACGATCTATCGCGGATCGACGCGGCCTTCTTCACCATGAACGGCTATGTCAGCGTGATATTCTTTCTATTCTGGGCTACGGACATCTTTTTGGCCCGATCTGTATGATTCCCGCGTTTGAAGATACTCGTCTCGAAGCGATCCGGACCAAGGTCGCGGCCGGCGAGAGGCTGTCCCACCAGGACGGCTTGACGATCTACCGCACTCCGGATCTGCTGGGCGTCGGCTGGCTGGCGAACCAGGTCCGCGAGTGCCTTCACGGCGACAAGACTTACTTCAATGTAAACCGCCACATCAACCCGACCGATGTGTGCGTCGCCAGTTGCAAGCTGTGCGCGTTCGGCAAGCAGAAGCGCGATCCGAAGGCGTATACCATGTCGCTCGAAGAGATCTGGCACAAAGCCGGCGAGGGCTATAGCGAAGCCGTCACCGAATTTCACATCGTGGGTGGCCTGCATCCCGAGCTGACACTCGACTGGTACTGCCAGATGCTACGCGGCCTGAAAACGCGCTTTCCGCAGGTGCATCTGAAAGCCTTCACCATGGTCGAGATCGGCTATTTCGCGCAGCGCGGCAAAATTAGCGAGCGCGAAGTGCTCCAGCGCCTGAAAGACGCCGGCATGGACTCCCTGCCCGGCGGCGGCGCCGAAATTTTTCACGATCGCGTACGGCGCATCATCTGCGATCACAAACTGACCGGCCAGCAGTGGATCGATACCGCTCGCATCGCGCACCAGATGGGCCTGCATTCCAACTGCACCATGCTCTACGGCCACATCGAGACTCCGGAAGACCGGTTGGATCACCTGCTGCGGCTCCGCGAACTCCAGGATGAAACGCGCGGATTCCAGACCTTCATCCCGCTGGCGTTCCATCCCGACAACACGGCCCTGGATCACATTTCAAAAACGACCGGCTTCGATGACATCCGCGAGATCGCCGTGTCCCGCCTGATGCTGGACAATATTCCGCACATCAAAGCCTACTGGGTGATGATGACGCCGCGCATCGCGCAGATCGCACAGCGTTTCGGCGCGGACGATCTGGACGGAACGCTCGTCGAGGAGCGGATCTATCACGACGCCGGCGCGACGACTACTCAAGGTCTTCGCCGGGGGGAGTTGACGCGTCTGATCACCGAGGCCGGACGCGAGCCGGTGGAACGCGACACCATGTACCGGCCGGTGCAACGCGCCGAGAACGCGTTTACGGTTCTCGTGTAGCTGCCGCCAGCTTCGCCCCCAGCTCCTTCGTACGAGTTTGCCCTGCCACCAGCGAACGCCGCAGTTCCTCCGCTTCGATCGTCAGTGTGCGAATCCGGTCCTGCAGCGTGCTGGAGGGGGTTGGCCTGCGCGGGGCCTTGGTTACGAATCGCGCTGCTTCCCAATGCGCCCCGCCCATTCGGGTATCCGTCGAGAGGCGCACCTCCACGTCGTCGCCCTGCAATCCGTAGGTGGCGCTGGACGCGTTGGCCGGCAGCATGACGATGGTTCGCTCGCTTCCATCCTGGATCTCCAGGCGGCTGCCCTCGGCCAACGAGCCCTCGTTCCAGCCGATCACGAGTTGACCGGCTTCCTCCCGGATCGCGAGTGCGATCGGCATGGACGGCAGGAGGGGCCGCAAGTAGGCAAACGCTCCTGCGGGAACCGCCAGCAACGCGGCACATGCCGCAACCCGCTTCCAGGCCAGCCTTAGCTGCCACCACCCGCGAGGGGGAGTCGGCACCTCCGCCGCAGCATTAGTATCGACGGAAGGCCGCGAGGCGGCGTCGGCCACCCTAAACTCCTCGTGACTGCGGATCGCTTGAACGCTTCCGTCGGGTTCGCGCACGAAAAAGCCCGCCCGGCCGCCTGCAACGACCAAAGCGAGAACTCCCTGATGGCTTTCGAAATGCGCCAGATCGTCGTCAGTGAGAAATACTTCTCCGCGCTCCCGGCAAACAAACGTGCCTACGGGCGATAGTCCATGGGAAGCTCGCGCCGCCAGTACACGCACCTCATCTTCATGCCGCACGCCGAACAGCAAACCACTGGACTGATTCACCGCCCGGTTGAGACGCGGGATCCATCGCAACGGGAGACGCCGAGGGGGTTGCGCATCTCCTCGCAAACGGACTTCGTGCAGCAGCTCGGGCGGGAATTCGATCCGCAATGGGCTCTGGGGCGGACACCAACGCCTGTAGTGAACGGTAAGCATGGAGTAGACATCGGGACAAGAGCAGCTAGGCCACCGATCCCTAAGACCAGTAGTGCGGGCCGCACCTGGGATTTCTCACTTCGGGACTACGCGTCGTCCCTCGATTCGATATTGCCCGGATAGGACCAGGCCGATGGCTTCCGGATAGATCCGATGCTCTTCCTTCAGAATCCTCGCGGAGAGTGATTCCGCCGTGTCGTCCCCGAGCACCGGGACCACCGCCTGGGAGATTATGGGGCCGGAATCCAGCCCTTCTTCCACAAAGTGGACCGTGCAGCCCGAAAACTTGGTGCCATGGTCGAGCGCCTGGTATTGCGCATCGAGCCCCGGGAACGCCGGCAGCAGTGAGGGATGGATATTCAGAATCCGCTGATGAAATTCGCGGATGAAATGGCCGCTCAGGATCCGCATATAGCCCGCCAGACAGACCAGATCCACGCTGTTCTTCTTCAGTTCGTCAATCAACTGGCGATCGTAGGCTTCCCGATCGAGACCTTTGGATGCGATCGCGATGGCGTGCAAGCCGCGCTCTTGAGCCGCGGCGATTCCCGGAGCTTCTACACGGTTCGAGATCACTATGGCGATCTCGGCGGCCAATCGATGTGTGGCGATTGCATCTGCGATCGCCATCAAGTTCGACCCTCGCCCGGAAATCAGTATCCCGAGACGCTTACTCATGCGTACATGACGCCGCCGCCGGGAACCACCTTGCCGATCTGATACCAGCGCTCGCGCAGTTTCTTGAGGATCTTGGTGGCCTCTGGCAGATCGCGTTTGGAAACCACCAGGATCATCCCGATGCCGAGGTTGAAGGTCCGCCGCCAGTCCTGCTCCGGAATATTTCCGATCTTCCGCAGCAGCTGGAACATGGGAAGCACGGGCCATGAGCCCACGTCGATCCGCACGCCCAGGCCCTTGGGAAGAATGCGCGGCGTGTTATCGGTGATGCCGCCGCCGGTGATATGCGCCGCACCTTTGAGGATTTCCGCATCGTGCAGCGCGCGCAGGGGTTTCAGATAGCTGCGGTGGACTTTCATCAACTCCTGAGCGAGCGACCCGCCCAGTTCCGTGATCCGGGTGTCGGCCCGGTGGCCCGCGACTTCGAACAGCAGCTTCCGCGCGAGCGAGTAGCCGTTGGTGTGCAGACCTGTGGACGGTAATCCGATCAGAACATCTCCGGACCGAATGGTTTTGCCGGTGAGCATCCGCTTGCGCTCGACCACGCCGACGATGAACCCCGCCAGGTCGTATTCGCCGGGCGCATACATTCCGGGCATCTCCGCGGTTTCGCCTCCGATGAGCGCGCAGCCGTTATTGCGGCATCCGCGCGCCATGCCGGAGACAACCCGAGCCGCGACCTTCGCATCCAACTTGCCCACCGCGAAGTAATCCAGAAAAAACAGCGGCACCGCGCCTTGCACCGCGATATCGTTCACGCAGTGGTTGACCAGATCTTCGCCTACCGTGGAATGCTCGCCGGTCATGAAAGCAAGTTTGAGCTTGGTCCCGACCCCGTCGGCCGACGACACCAGCACCGGATCCTTGTAGCCCTTCAGCAGATAGCCGCCGCCGAAGCTGCCGATATCGGTCAGCACCGCCTTGCTGAAAGTGCTGCGGGCCATGGTGCGGATGGACGCGACGGCGCGATCTGCTTCGTCGATATTCACTCCGGATTGTTTGTAGCCGATCGGTTTTGCAGAGGACATGCTTGGGAAACTCCTATCATAAGCGATGCCATTCGACTAAAAAGGAGCGTCTTGGACGATCTCCTGGAAGATGTACTCTTTAATCAGCGGACGATGACGAACACGAGGAAGCGATGAAGACGGGCCAGTACTTGTTGCTTTTGTTTGCGTTAACGGCCTGGGTCTCCGCGCAGGACCAGCCGGAGATCACCTCTCACCAAGCCCCAGCGACGTTCAGCAGCAACGTGAATCTGGTCTCGGTGCCGGTTGTGGTTCGCGACAGCAAGGGCCATGCCGTCGGCAATCTGCACCAGGAAGACTTTCGGCTCTTCGATAAAGGGAAGCAGCAGGTCATCGCGAAATTCAGCGTTAATCAAAGCAGCGCCCCGGCTGCGGCGGCTGGACCCGCGGCCGGCACGCGGGCAAAGGAGAACACGGATATAGCGTTGTCCCCGCCAGCCGCTCCGAAACCCGCCTTGCCCGATCGCTATGTTGCGTACGTCTTCGACGATATCCATTTGCGGTTCGAAGACCTGGCGCGAGTGCGCGCCGCGGCGGAACAGCATTTCGTCGAGTCGCTTGCGCCGACCAGCCGAGCCGCCATTTACACCACGTCGGGCCGGGTGACGCTCGATTTCACCGACGACCGTCAGAAGCTGCACGAGGCACTGCTTCGAATCGAACCGAACCCAAGCGCGGCGCCTCCTATAGGAGAGACCTGCCCGGATATCATTGGCGCCTACCAAGCCGACTTGATTGTGAACAAGGGCGACCCGATAGCGTCCAGAGACGCCGCCGTGCAATTGCTAGAGTGTCTGCCTGGCGCGGCCATTACCCAGGGAACGGTAATACAGTTTTCCGAGAAGGCGCTCGCCGTGAACAATATGAATACTCAGCCTTCTCTGAATATCCTGGCGGCCGTGGTTCAGCGCATTTCTGTCATGCCCGGGAGCCGCAGTATCGTGCTGGTTTCTCCGGGATTCCTGGCTTTCAGCGAACATCGCGCGCAGGAAACGCAGTTGATGGAGCGGGCAATTCACTCGAATGTCGTTATTAGTAGCCTGGACGCGCGCGGACTCTATACCCCCTTCGGAGGAGATGCCGCCAGCAGCCGGGATACGGGGCTGAGCGGAAGAAGTCCGCAGGCGCTCAAGGTGCGCTATAGGCGAGCCGAAGCTGACGCCGATAAGGACGTGATGGCGGAGTTGGCTGACGGCACGGGCGGCAAGTTTTTCGAAAACGACAATGGGCTGAAGGAAGGCCTGGATCAACTGGCGGCCCCGCCGGAGTACACCTACGTGCTCGGATTCTCGCCGCAAAACTTGAAGTTCGACGGAAGCTATCACGGATTGAAAGTCACCCTCGCCAATTCCAAGGGACTGGAGCTGCAAGCCCGCCGTGGCTACTGGGCTCCCAACCACGCGGCGGATGCCGCCGAGCAAGCCAAGGAGGAGATCCGGGAAGCGGTGTTCTCCCTGGAGGAGGTCCGCGACATCCCCGTCGATGTGACCACGGAGTTTTTTAAAACCGGCGATGCGATGGCGGAGCTAACCGTCGAATCGCGGCTGGATTTGACGGGAGTCAAGTTCCGGACGGCAGGCGATCGAAACGACGACACCCTGACCGTAGTAACGGGCCTGTTCGACCAGGATGGACACTACGTGAGGGGGATTCAGAGAGTGATCGATTTGCGCCTTCGGCAGCAGACGCTCGAAAAGGTGCTCGGCACCGGCATGGACGTGAAGGAGACCTTCGACATCGCGCCGGGGCGCTACGTGGTGCGCGTGGTGGTGAGGGACTCGGAAGGGCAGGCCATGGCGGCCCGCAATGGGACCGTGGACATTCGATGAAGACCTTCGCGGTATTTTTCGGCCTCGCTTGCATCACGGCTGACGCCCAGCAGGCGCCGGTCTTTCAAAGCGAAACCAAAGTGGTTTTGGTGGACGCAATCGTGACCGGCAAAAAAGGTGAATTCGTCCGCGACCTGACTGCCAAGGATTTTCGGGTCTGGGAAGACGGCAAGGAACAGACCATCAAAAGCTTCTCCTTGGAGACTGATTCGTCCGCCGCCGAGCCGCGGCGATTGGTGTTGTTCTTCGACGATACCGGCATGAGCGTGGCCGATCAGGGCCGGTCGCTTCAAGCAGCGGCCACCTTCGTGGATGCCAACACCGGCCCCAATCGGCTGATGGCGGTGGTGACCTTCGATGGCGGACTTCGCGTCGTTCAGGCCTTCACCGGGAACGCCGTCCGGCTCAAAGCGGTGATGCGTGACGTGAGATTCTCTGCATCGCCTACTACCAGCTCGCCGCTGGACCGGGGGCAGGCTGCGGCCACCAGCGCTCGCGGCCTGATTCAGTCGGTGGGTAATCTTGCCCGGAATCTGAATGCCGTGCCGGGTCGTAAGATCGTCGTTCTGTTTGCCGGCGCCACTTCCTTTACGACCGCACCGCCGGCCGAGATTGCCGATTTAGTCCAGATTTGTAACCGGTCCGATGTCGCCGTGTATCCGGTTGTGCAAATTGTGCAAGCAGCCGTGCAAGACACATCTGAAAATTCACTTCCTATCGGGGTAGCCCGGCGTGGGGTTCGCGCCCCTACGAACACCGCTCCCGACACCCAGGCCGACGATAGTATCCCGTTTGCGATTGCCCGCGGAACGGGCGGTTTAGTCCTGTCCGGCTCCAACGACCTTCGGGCGCAATTGCAGAAAATCGGCGCGGAGCAAAGCCAGTCGTACGTGCTCGGCTATACGCCGCCCGATTCGAAAGAGGGGGTCTGCCATACGCTTCGCGTCAAAGTGGATCGCAGCGGTAATGCCGTGCGGTCAAGGTCGAGTTACTGCACGGCCAAGCCGCAGGATTTGCTCGCGGAAAGCCGAGTGGAGAAGGATCTTGAGAAACAGGCCGCGGGACAGGCTGCCGGCGCCGCGGCATCGATCCAGGCTCCTTTTTTCTACGCCGCCCCCAACGTCGCGCGAGTCCACGTCGCGATGGAGATCGCAACAGATGCGCTGAAGTTCGAAAGTCAAAAGGGCAGGCTACACGCGGAGATGAATATTCTGGGAATCGCTTCCGCCTCCGATGGCGGCGTGGCGGCTCGCTTCAGCGATATTGTCAAACAGGATTTCGAGGGTGAGCAGGATCTCGACAAGTGGAAAAGGAAGCCTCTGCATTATGAGAAGGAATTCAAGATCGTCCCAGGCCAGTACAATCTCACCGTTGTCTTCAGCTCCGGTGGCGCGAGTTTTGGAAAGGTCCACGTGCCGCTGATGGTGCCCGCCTATGAACGGAGCCAGCTCGCCATCAGCGGACTCGCCCTAGGCAGGGAGGTGCGGCCGGCTTCCGATCTGGGGCTGGAAGCCTCGCTGATTGACGATGGAACGCCGCTGATCGCCGGCGGAACCCAACTGATTCCTACGGGCTCGAACGTGTTTGCGAAGTCCGAGCAGGCCTTCTGCTACTTCGAGGTTTACACGCCAGGCGCCGCCGATCCGGCGACCATCCGTCTGCGAATCGTAGAGGCCAATACCGGGGCACCGAAATGGGACGGCGGAGCCGCGATGCTCGATCCTCCGGCAGGCGGAAAATTCAGCGTTCCGGTTGGGCTGAGTATACCGATTGCGTCGCTTCCTTCCGGTGCCTACCAGTTGGAGGTTACGGCAACGGCTGGGGCAACTAACACCGCCAAGCGGATGGTCGGGTTCGAGATCAAATGAGGCGTGGCGCTTTCCGTCTCGACGGGCTCCAACGCAAATTTGACATGCCGGGATCGGTTGGGTATTCTGAAAAACCATGTCGATTCTTGAAATCGCTCAGTGGCTCCAGGAAACCCCGATCAGCGTGTCGATCCGGGAGTCGATTTTGATGTTTCCGCTGCTCGAAGGCGGGCATTTGCTGGGCATCAGCGTCTCGGCTGGAACCATCGCCATTTCCGATCTCCGCATGATGGGGCTGATCTTCAAGAAAGAATCGGCCTCCGACGTGTTTCACCAGCTCATCCCCTGGATCACCGCCGGATTCCTGATGATGATCATCACCGGGACCTTGTTGCTATGGTCCGAGCCGGTCAAGTGCTACAACAGCGTCTGGTTCCGCTTGAAAGTGCTGTTTTTATTCCTGGCCGGCCTGAACGTGCTGATCTTCCACTCGTCCAAGATTTACCGCAGCATGCATGAATGGGAGTGGTCGCCAAATCCGCCGCGCGCCGCAAAACTGGCCGGCTGGATTTCGCTGATCAGCTGGGGCATCGTGATCATCGCGGGCAGAACCACCGCATACAACTTCTAATATGTGGGAATCCCTCAAACCGTTTTTCATGTGGAACGATAAAGTCTGGCTCGGCCAGGCGATCGCGGGGACCATCTGGGCCTTCCCTGTGATCGAGACCATCCACATTCTGGCTCTGACCATGATGTTCGGCGCGATCGTGATCATCGATCTGCGCATGCTGGGCTTGGGCATGAAGAAGCAACCGGTTTCGGTGCTCGCCAAGAACCTGGAACCGTACATGACCTGGGGACTGCTCACCATGCTGGCCACCGGCTAC
>Ga0265313_10002400_pt1 | contig 16224 bp, 14 predicted proteins | sample 4123metaG_FD_203122 | JGI IMG/M metagenome (GOLD analysis project Ga0265313, IMG submission 203122) | Rhizosphere microbial communities from Carex aquatilis grown in University of Washington, Seatle, WA, United States - 4-1-23 metaG | ecosystem: Host-associated > Plants > Roots > Rhizosphere >...
ACGACAGACTTCAGTACGCCGAGGGCGAGGCCGACAAGGTCATGCTGGACCAGCTGCGCGGCCTCTACACGGGGCCCTGCGACGCCAAGGAGTTCGTGATCCTGCAGAAGCTCTTCGAGATGGTGGAGCAGGCCGTGGACCGGTGCCGAAACGCCGGGAACATCGTCGTCCAGGTGGCGCTGAAGCATTCGTGACGGGAAGCGCGCCATGACGCTTCTAGTCCTCGTTGTCCTTGTCGCGCTGGTGTTTGAGTACGTCAACGGCTTCCACGATACCGCAAACGCCATCGCCACGGTGGTGTCGACCAAGGTGCTGACGCCGCGGCTCGCCGTCGCATGGGCGTCAGCCTGGAACCTGGTGGGCGCGCTCTCGGGAACCGCGGTCGCAACGACCATCGGCAAGGGACTTGTCGACACGGGCGCCGTCACGATGCCCATCCTGCTCTGTACGCTTGTCTCGGCGGTCGTCTGGGGGCTCTTAACCTGGTGGCTCGGCCTGCCCTCGAGCTCCTCCCACGCCCTGGTCGGAGGACTCTGCGGCGCGACGCTGGCGGGCTCGGGGGGAAACTGGGCGGTCCTTCGCTGGTCGACCGGCCTCTGGCCGAAGGTCGTGCTGCCCATGCTCGCGTCGCCGATCGCGGGCTTCGCCTGCGGGATGCTTCTCATGAGCATCATCATGATACTGTTCAGCCGGACTCGGCCCAAGACCGTCGCCCTCTTCTTCGGAAAGGCGCAGCTCGCGAGCGCGGGCTTCATGGGGTTCAGCCACGGATCGAACGACGCCCAGAAGACCATGGGCATCCTGACGCTCACGCTCTTCACGGCGACGCGAAAGGGCCTCCTGGCGAAGCTGCCGGACTGGGCCGCGTTCGCCCGCATCCCCGAGTTCACCGCCGTGCCCCGGTGGATCGTCGTCACGTGCGCGGTCACGATGGCCGCCGGCACCGCCGGGGGCGGCATGCGCATTATCAAGACCATGGGCCAGAAGCTCGTGAAGCTGCATCCCGTCCAGGGCTTCGCCGCGGAGACGGCGGCCGCGTGCGTAATCTACGGGTCCTCGCTCGTCGGGGTGCCGATATCGACGACGCACGTCATCTCGACCTCCATTATGGGGGTGGGCGCCACCAACCGGTTCAGCGCCGTCAAGTGGGGCGTGGTCGAGAGGATCGTCTTCGCCTGGATGCTGACGCTTCCCGTCACCGGGCTGCTCGGCGCCGGCCTGGTCTGGCTCTTCCGGGTGTCCTGACCCTTGCCGGCGGTCAGGGCGACGGGACCGCGGGCAGGTGGAGGATGAACCTTGCGCCGGCGCCCGGCTCGCTTTCGAGATGGACCTCGCCGCCGTGGGCCTGCACCACGTGCTTCACGATCGCCAGGCCGAGTCCGGTGCCCCCCTGCTCCCTCGAGCGCGCCTTGTCCACGCGGTAGAAGCGCTCGAAGATGCGCTCCTGGGCCTCCTTTGGGATGCCCGGGCCGTCGTCGGCCACCACCACCTCGATGCGCCCGTCGGGCAGCTGGCTGCCCTCGACCGACGTGACGCCTCCCGCCAGGCCGTACTTGATCGCATTGTCGACGAGGTTAGAGATCACCTGGCGCATGCGGTCGTTGTCGGCGTACGCGACCAGGGCGCCCGGCACGGTGTTCTTGAGCGTCACACCGCGCGCGCGCGCGCGCGCCTGAAGGTCGTCGATCGCATCCTGCACGGTGGACCGGACGGGCAGCGGCTGCCGGTTGAGCCGGAGCCCGCCGGAGTCGAGCGTCGAGAGGAGCAGAAGGTCGTCGATGAGGAGCGCCAGGCGGTTCGCGTGCTTGTCGATGATCTGCAGGAAGCGCGCCAGCGAGGCCGGATCGTCCTTCGCCCCGTCGAGCAGCGTCTCCGAGGCGCTCTTGATGAGCGACAGGGGCGTCCTGAGCTCGTGGCTCACGTTGGCCACAAACTCCTGGCGCACGCCCTCCAGCTGCCGCAGGCGTGTCAGGTCGTGAAACACCAGGATGGCACCGTCGCTCGCCCCGCCGGCGTCGCGCAGCGCGAGTGCGTTCACCTGGAGGAAGCGGGGAGCCACCATCGAGTCTATCCGCAGCTCGTGGTCGAGCACCTCGAGCTCCCGCTCCAGGCGGCCCACCACGGCCGCAACCTCGTGGTGCCTCGTGGCCTCAAGGATCGTCTTGCCCGCCGCGGGGCCCTCGAAGCCGAAGAGGGCCGACGCCGCCCGGTTCGCCAGGCGGATCCGCCCGCCGGCGTCGACGACGATCAACCCCTCCACCATCCGGTCAAACAGCGCCGCCGTGCGCTGGGACTGCTCCCTCAGCTCGGCCTCGCGGTTGGCCTTCTGCTCGGCGAGCTCGCGCCGGTGTCCCTCGGACTCGGCCTTTCGGAGCCGGCGCTCCCTGGCCCAGGCCGCCACCAGCACGGCAGCCGTCGCGGCGAGCAGGATCAGGGACGCTTCCATCCGCTCGGATCAGCCCTCGGAGGCAAACCGGTAGCCGACGCCGCGCACCGTCTCGAGCTGCTGCGCCGCCGGACCGAGTTTCTCGCGCAGCCTTCGCATGTGCGTGTCCACGGTCCGGCTGTCGATGGGGTTCTCGTAGCCCCAGACGTCTTGGAGCAGGCGGTCGCGCGATTGCACCCGCCCCCTCCTGCGGGCGAGAATCTCCAGGAGCCTGAACTCGGTGGCCGTCAGCGTGATCCCCTTCGCCCCCACCTGCACGACGTGGCGGGACACATCGATCTCGATATCGCCGATCACGAGGCGGGCGCTCGGGTCGTCGCCCGTCCTCACGCGGGAAAGCTGCTTGCGGATGCGGATGACAAGCTCGCGCGGGCTGAACGGCTTGGTCACGTAGTCGTCAGCGCCGAGCTCGAGGCCGAGGACCCGGTCCATCTCCGACGCGCGGGCGGTCAGCATGATGACGGGGATGGAGGCGGTCGACGGGTCGCGGCGCAGTATCTTGCACACCTCGAGACCGTCCACCTCCGGGAGCATGAGGTCGAGCACGATGAGGTCCGGGCGCTCGTCCTTGGCTATCGCGAGCGCGCGGGTCCCGTCCTTTGCGAAGACGGGCGTGTAGCCGGCCTCGCGCAGTTTGAAGCCCAGGACCTCCAGGGCGTCCGGCTCGTCGTCAACGACCAGGATTTTCGTCTTCATGGAGCTTCTGGCCCGAATGCCTGATGTCTACGGCCTCGTAGAGATAGACGACGTCCTCGGCAATGTTGGTCGCGTGGTCCGCGATGCGCTCCAGGCACTTGGATATGACCATGAGGTTGAGGCAGCGTGTGATGGTCGCGGGCCTCTCCACCATGAAGCTCGAGAGCTCCCGGTGGAGCTGCCGGTTGAGGACGTCCACGTCGGCGTCTCGCGGGACGACCGCGCGCGCCTTGTCGGGCTCCCGGTTGATGAACGCCGAGATCGAGTCGCGCAGCATCTCGAGCGCCATCGTGGCCATGCGCGGCAGGTCAACGTAGGGCTTCAGCTGCTGCTCCGTGTTCAGCTCGATCACCCGGCGGGCTATGGTGACCGCCGAGTCGCCCACCCGCTCCAGGTTCTGGGAGATCTTCATCGCCACGGTCGTCAGGCGCAGGTCCGTCGCCACCGGGGCCTTCGCGAGGAGGTGGATCGCGATGTCGTCTATCTCCACCTCGAACTGGTCGATGATGTTGTCGTCGTCGAGGACGGACTGCGCGAGGGCGTCGTCGCGCTCGACGAGGGCCCGCATCGCGCGCGTGACGGCGGACTCTGCATGGCTTGCCATTGCGAGAAGGCTCTCCTTCAGCTGGTTCATCTCCTCGGTGTAATGAGTCATAGCGGAGGGCGTTTGGCGGGGTTCAGCCGAACCGGCCCGAGACATAGGCCTCGGTCTGGGGGTTGCTCGGGCTCGTGAAGATGTTGCGCGTGTTGCCGAACTCGATCAGGCGGCCCAGGTAGAAGAACGCGGTTCGGTCCGAGCATCGCGCTGCCTGCTGCATGTTGTGGGTCACGATTACCACGGTGTAGCGCTCGCGCAACGTCTGGATGAGCTCCTCGATCTTCGCCGTGGCCAGCGGGTCGAGGGCCGAGCAGGGCTCATCCATGAGGAGCGTCTGGGGCTGCACCGCGAGCGAGCGGGCGATGCAGAGGCGCTGTTGCTGGCCTCCGGAAAGGCTTGTGCCCGGGCGGTTGAGGACGTCCTTCACCTCGTTCCAGAGGGCGGCCATGTGCAGCGACTCCTCGAGGCGGCTCTGCAGGACCTTCTTGTCCCGGACTCCGTTCAGGCGCAGCCCCACGAGGACGTTCTCGGCAATGGACATGGTCGGGAATGGGTTGGATTTCTGGAACACCATCCCCACCCGCCGGCGAATCGCGACCGCCTCCACCCCCGGTCCGTACAGGTCCTCGCCGAAGTGCCGCAGCGAGCCCTCGAGGCGGGTCCCCGGGGTGAGCTCGTGCATCCGATTGAGCGCACGAAGGAAGGTGGACTTGCCGCAGCCGCTCGGGCCGATGATGGCCGTCACCTTCCTTGCGGGGATGCGTATCGTGACGTCCTGGAGCGCCTGGCGCTGGCCGTACCACAGGCTGAAGTTGTTGATGTCAAAGGCGACCTCCTCGGCATCGGCCGGCAGGCCTGCCTCTGCGGCGCGCGCCGGCCCCGGGGCCGCCTTCAGTGACTCCGAGACTTTGTGGCCCGCTGGCGCTTCGGGAAGTGTGGACATGGCGTTCAATCGGTTTGGCTTCGGTCCCGCGAAAGGATGCGAACGGTTACGTTCAGGACGATGATCAAGGCCATGAGCACCAAGGCCCCGGCCCAGGCCTGCCGGTGCCAGTCGTCGTACGGCGAAAGGCCGTAGGCGAAGATCTGCAGCGGGAGGGCGGAGATGGGTTCCTTCAGGTTGTGGCTCCAGAAGGTGTTGCCGAGAGCCGTGAAGAGCAAGGGCGCCGTCTCACCGGCGATGCGCGCCAGCGCGACAATGACTCCGGTCGCGATGCCCTTGAGCGCGGTCCGCACCACGATCACCACGATCATCTTCCAGCGCGCCACCCCGAGGGCGAGTGCCGCCTCGCGGTAGCTCTGGGGCACCAGGATCAGTACCTCCTCGGTCGTGCGCATGACCAGCGGCACCATCATCAGCCCGAGCGCCACGCCGCCGGCATAGGCGGAGAACCCCTTGAACGGGACGACAAGGATCAGGTAGACCACCATGCCCCAGACGATGGAGGGGACGCCGTTGAGCACGTCGGCGGCGAATCGGATCCAGTTGTTGGCGCGGTCGGAGCCGTACTCGGCAAGATAGATGCCCCCGAAGATCCCGAAGGGCACGCCGAATACGGTGGCCATGGCGAGAAGGACCATCGTGCCCACGATCGCGTTCGCCATGCCCCCACCCACCTCGCCCGTGGGCTTGGGCAGCTGGGTGAAGAAATTCCAATCGAGAGAGCTAAACCCCTTGGAAAGAAGAAAATACAATACCAGGAAGAGCGGCGCGATGACGGCGAACGCGCAGACGACCAGGACCCCGGTGACGGCCGAACTCTTGACCTTGCGCCAGCGCGCGAATTGGGGTGTCGGCAGGTAGGGCGATTCGGTCATGGCCATCAGTTCACCTTGATCGGCCCGCTGCCGGTCATGCTCTTCAGCATGACCTGGGCCGCCGCGTTGACCAGGATCGCCACGGCGAAGAGCACCAGCCCTATCTCAAACAGGGCGCTCAGGTACAGGTCGGTCGTCGCCTCGGTGAACTCGTTCGCCACCACGCTCGCCAGCGTGTAGCCGGGCGCAAACAGCGAAGCGCTGATCTGCGGCCGGTTCCCGATCACCATGGTGACCGCCATCGTCTCTCCCAAGGCCCGGCCGAGCCCGAGGACCGCGGCCCCAAAGAGCCCCCGCCGCGCGTAGCTGAGCACGGCGATCTTGAGCACCTCCCAGCGCGTGGCTCCGAGCGCATACGCGGCCTCGCGCTGGAGGTTCGGAACCGAGCGCAGGATCTCGCGCGAGATGGAGGTCACGATCGGAAGGATCATGATCGCGATGATGATGCCCGCCGCGAGCATGCTGACCCCGTAGATCGGCCCCTGAAACAGCGGAAGGAACCCCAGGGACTTCTTGAGCCAGAGGAAAAGGCTGTCCCTGAGCCAGGGGATCAGGATGAACACGCCCCAGAGGCCGAAGATGACACTCGGCACGGCGGCAAGCATCTCGATCGCGATGATGATGGGCTGGCGCACCTTCAGCGGCGCCAGCTCGGTCAGAAAGAGCGCGGTCGCCACCCCGAGGGGCACCGCGATCAGCAGCGAGATCAGCGAGGAGACCAGGGTCCCAAAGATGAAGGGGAGCGCCCCGAACTTCTCCAGCACGGGGTCCCATTCGCTGCTCCAGAGGAACCCGGGCCCGTATTTTGCGATCGCCAGGCGGGAGCCGGAGTACAGTTCCCAGCCGACCAGCACGATGAGGACAACGATCATCGCGGCGGCAAAAACGGCCACCCACTTGAACGCGATGTCGGGTCCCCGGGACCCGGGCGCGGGCATGACGTAGGTGGTGGTCGGCGCGGAGCTCATCCAGACAGCAAGCGGGCGTGAATCAAATCACGCCCGCCTGCGTTTCTTGGCCACGTCAATATTTGATGCTCTGCACCTTTTCAAGGGCGCGCTTGATGAGCGCGTCGGGAAGGGGCGCGTAATCGAGGCCGGGGGCCAGCTTTTCGCCGTCGGAGTAGGCCCACTTGAGGAACTGCACGAGCTTCTCGCCCTTTGCGTGGTCCTTCTGCTCCGCGTAGACGAGCAGCCAGGTGCATCCCGAGATCGGATAGGCCGTCGCACCCGGCGGATTCACCATCGAGAAGCGGAAATCGGCCGGAATGTCGGCCGTCGCGAGCGCCTCGGTGACGGACTCGATGGACGGCGTGACGTAGCTGCCCGAGGAGTTCTTCACGTCGGCGTACTGAAGCTTGTTCTGCTTGGCGTACACGAGCTCAACATACCCGATCGAGCCGGGCACCTGCTTGACCTGGCCGGATACGCCCTCGTTGCCCTTCCCGCCGATGCCGGTCGGCCAGCTGACGGAGGTTCCATTGCCGACCTTGGCCTTCCAGTCGGCGCTCACGTTGCTCAGGTAGTCCGTGAAGATGTAGGTCGTGCCGCTGCCGTCCGAGCGGTGGACGACGACGATGTCCGCATCCGGCAGCTTGAGGTCCGGATTCTGGCCCGCGATGGCCGGATCGTTCCACTTCACGATCGTGCCCAGGAAGATCCCGGCGATGGTCGGGCCGTCGATCTTCAGCTTTGGGTCGCCCGGAACATTGTAGGTGATGACGTCGGCGCCCGCGACCGTCGGAAAGTGCCACAGGGCCCGCGGCGCCTTTGCGAGGTTGTCATCCGACATCGGGCCGTCCGAGGCCCCAAAGTCCACCGTCTCCGACAGGATCTGCTTCTGCCCGCCGCCCGAGCCTATCGACTGGTAGTTGAAGCGCACCGAAGGGTCCACTTTTGCGTATTCATTGAACCATTTCGAGTAGATCGGGAAGGGAAACGTGGCACCGGCACCATTGATGAGCATTTGGGCTGACGCGCAGGTCGCGCCAAGGGCCGAAAGGGCCCCAAGGAGCGCGATCCATTTGGATTTGATCGGTAGCATGGTTGTTGGATTTGTTGCGTTTGAATTATTGCAGGTTGGATCGCCTCCTAGGCTACACGCGTTCTGTTACGAACGCGTGACGCCCGTGTGACACTCCCGTTAAAGGGCCGAAGAGACCCGGTTTGCCCCGAAAGATCGCGCTTGCGCGTTTCGTGCTCCGATAAGAAACCTTGCTAATGGACAGCGTGACGGAGCTCACCGAGGAAGTCGCGGCGATGGGCTCCCACATGTTCAAGGTGCGCCTGCCGTTCGTCGGCGAGCTGCGGACCTACTCGTGGAGGAAATTCCGGGCGGACCTGGCCGCCGGGGCGACGGTAACCCTGGTGTCCATCCCTCAGGCGATAGGGTTCTCGCTGATCATGAACCTGCCGCCCACGCCGGTCATCGTCTCCGTAATCATCGGCGGGTTCGTGGGTTCCCTATTCTTCTCATCGCGCCATCACGTCTTCGGCCCGACGAGCTCCATCAGCCTGATCGTGGCGGCGACCATCGCCGCGAATTCGGCAATCGGCCTCAAGCCGCTCCAGCTCGCCGTCTACCTCGCGTTCCTCATCGGCGTCATCCAGCTCTTTTCGGGGCTCCTGAACTTCGGCGAGATCACGAAGTTCATCTCGCGGTCCGTGGTCGTCGGCTACAGCACGGGAATCGGCATCCTGCTGATGGCGAGCCAGCTCCACAACCTGCTCGGGTACGAGGTGGAGCAGGGCCAGAACTTCTCCACCAACGTCCTTCAGGCCCTCTTCGACCTGGGGACCGCGCGGGTCTATCCCTGGGCGATCGGCATAGGCCTCCTCACCTTTGCGATCTTCTGGACGGTTCGGCGCCTGCGGCCCCGCTGGCCCGAGGCGCTCATCGGCCTGGCGGTTCTCGGGATTGCCGCGAAGCTCTTCACCCTCTACCACCCCGCGCACGTTCCATTCCGGATGGTCCGCGACGAGGGCTCGCTGACCGCAATCGTCCCGGCCTTCGCGGGCTATCCCTTCGGCCCCAAGCGCCTCCACCTGCTGCCCGAGCTTGCGGTGACCGCCATCGCCATCTCGATCCTGGGGATGCTCGAGGCCGCCTCGATCACGAAGGGCCTCGCCGCGAAGAGCGGCCAGAAGATAGAGCCGAACCAGGAGCTCATCGGCATGGGCGCGGCCAACATTGCCTGCGCGTTCTTCGGCGCGGTGCCCGGCTCGTCGTCCTTCGCCCGCTCGGCCGTCAACTACCAGAGCGGGGCCGCGACCCAGGTCTCGTCGATGCTGAGCAGCGCCGTCGTCCTGCTGGTCCTCACCTTTGTGACGCCGGTCTTCAACTTCATCCCGGTCGCGGCCCTGGCCGCCCACCTGATCCGCGTGGGGACCAAGATGATCAACTGGCACCAGATCCGCATCTCGTGCCGCTCCACGCCTTCGGATCTGGTCGTGTTTGTCGTGACCCTCGGCTCCTGCCTCTTCCTGAAGCTGGACACGGCCATCTATGTCGGCATCGGGGTCTCGCTCGCCCTGTTCCTCAGGAAGACGAGCACCCCCACCCTCGTCGAGTACGCGATCAACGAGTCCGGCAACCTCGCCGAGCTGCGCGACCCGGACCAGCGGCCCCATCCGCAGATCTCGATCATCCATGTCGAGGGGGAGCTCTTCTTCGGCGCTGCGGACCTGTTCCAGGAGCAGGTCCGCAGCCTCGCGGAGAACCAGAACATCCGGGTGTTCATCCTGCGCATGAAGAACGCGCGCCACCTCGACGCCTCGACGGTGATGGCGATGGAGAACCTGCACGACTACCTGACCCAGACCGGCCGCCACCTGCTCATCAGCGGCAGCAGCCCGGAGGTCACCCGCGTGCTCGAGAACAGCGGGCTCTTGAAGCAGATCGGCAGGGAGAACATCTTCCCCGCGGAGGCCAACGCCACGATGGCCACCCGAAATGCCCTCAAGCGGGCGAAGGAGCTGCTCCCGGGGGAGGCCGCCGACCTGCGCGTCTTCTACGACAGGAAGCCGGCGTAGGTCAGAACGTCCGCAGGCGGACGCGCAGCAGGACCGGGCGAGCCGCGGGCAGATTGAGGCCCGAGTCCGTCTGGTCGCCGTTCCAGATGCGGACGACCTTGTACCCGCCGTCCGCGTAGGCGACGTCCTCGACATGAAGGAATTCCCGCTTGGCCTTCGACGCAGCGTCGGTCGGCCTGAAATCGACCCTGCAGGAGTGCCCGGTGACCAGGAACTCGTCGGGGCCCAGGCTCGCGACAAGGGCCACCCCGGTGGGCTCCGGGTTTCCCTTGGCTTCACTTGCGGCGCCGAAGCGGGGCGCCCCGTAGGACACCACCGCCGTCCAGCCCCCGAAGTCCATCGACTGGCTATGGGCGCCCGCCTCCTCCGCCACGGCGTGGAGCCGCCCCTCGAATTCAAGCCGGGCAACCTCCCTCATGATCGGACCCACGATGCCGTAGTTGAGGGCGAGCGGCGCCAGCCGGTCCTCGTCCCGGCCGCCTCCCGCGGGGTTCCCGCCGGCTCCGCCCACCTGGTCGATTCCGAACGGCGCCCATCCGACCGCCCCCTTGTCGAGGGCAGCAAAGAGCATGTGCGCGTACCAGGGTGAGACCCCGGTCTCTGGCACGAAGAGCGGGTTGTCCGGCCTTGCGTACAGCTCAAGGACCCTGCGGTACCGCGCGCTGTCGTCCTGGTAGATGTCCGGGGACAGCACGTCGAGTGCGGGCGCGGCCGCCTTCCAGATGGCCAGGACGTTGTCCGTCGGCCCCCCGCTCTCGTAGGTGCCGGCCGGCCCGGGCGAGATCGGGTCCCTCAGGGCCGCGTTGGCGTACATGGGCAGCGGGTAGGCCTCCTTTCCCGCGGCGGCAACCTGGCCCACGTAACGCGCGACAAACCACGCATGGAAGAACTCGTCGGCGTCCTTCCCGAAGACGGCGGTCCAGCTGGCCCCGGACTTTGCCGAGAGGCCGAGGGCTCCGAGGAGCTCGGCGGGAACGGGCTCTTCGAAGATCGCCTGCGCGGTCGGCGAGTAGTCGCGGATCGTGTCCCAGGCCCCGGGTTCGTTCTCGACCTGGACCATGATGACCGTGTGGTCCGGGTCCGCGGCCCGCAGGTGGGTCATCAGCGCCCTGAAGGCACGCTTGTCGAGCTCGAGCGACGCGGGGAAATGGGGCGACGGTGAATCGACGCTCTGGCCGCCCTTGCCGATGATCTTCGGGTAGAGCTCCTGCGTGGCCTTCATCCAGAGCGGGATGTAGTGCGAGCTGCCGTTCTTCCACGTCCCGAACCACAGGAGCACGAGGCGCACGTGGCGCTCCCGCGCCTGCCGGATCATCAGGTCGACGATGGAGGGGTCGAACGCGCCGGGCGCGGGCTCGAACTGCTCCCAGTAGACGGGAACCTCGAGCGTGTTGGCGTGTAACCGACCGACCGCGGACCAGACGCCCGCCAGCTCGGAGGGCCAGGCGCTCGAATTGCCGCTCTGCCCCCCCAGCATGAGGAAGGGGGCGCCGTCCACGATGAACGCGTGGCGTCCGTCCTTCTGGACGAAGTGGGGCAGGTCGCCCTGCGCCGCACGGCTGGCGTCCGGCAGGGCCGGCAGCGCGGTTGCGAGCATGAGCGCAAGGCAGGGGCGTAGGCGTGTCTTCATGACGGGGGTCAATATTCCTGAGGCAAGCGCATCGTGTCGCGGCGGGCGCCGATCCTCACGGACGCCCTCCCGCGCGGGCCCGGGGGCCCTCGTCCAGCCGGCCGAGGACCCGCAGCAGCCCGTCAAGGATGGTCAGCGGATGCGGGGGCCAGCCCGGTATGTGGAGGTCGACGGGCAGGACCGACTCGACGCCACTCATCACCTCGGGATTGCCGATGAACGGCCCGCCTGAAATCGCGCACGTGCCGACCGCGATGACAATCTTCGGCTCCGGCATGGCATCCCAGGTCTTCCGGAGCGCGAGCTCCATGCTCCTCGACACGGGGCCGGTGACGACCAGGCCGTCGGCGTGCCGCGGCGACGCCACGAACTGAATGCCGAAGCGCCCGAGGTCCCATCCGATGGTCCCGAGCACGTTGAGGTCCGCCTCCGCCGCGCCGTCTCCCCCGGCGCTCACCTGCCGGAGCCGAAGCGAGCGGCCAAAGAGCTTGCGGAGCTTCTCGTCAAGCGCGCCGGCGAGCCTCACTTCCTCCTGGCCCGGCCGGCCGAGCACGAGGTCCTCCCGCCGGCGCACGGCCATCCGGTGGTCGCCGGTCTGGGTGATCGCCTCGTGCGGGCAGGCCTCGACGCACGCCGCGCAGAAGAGGCACCGACCGAGGTCGAGCGAGACGCCGCCCACCGGGCCCCTCGTCACGGCCTCCGTCGGGCACACCGGCAGGCACTCGGCGCACCCGTCGGGGCACTTCGCGCCGTCGGCGCGCAGCGCCCCGCCGTGCCTGTCGGGCAGCGCCGGCGGCGGGCCCTTCGGATAGGCCATCGTCTCGCAGCCTCGTTTCAGGCGGTGGGTGAAGGTGTCGACGGCGAACATGGTGGCGGGGGCCTGCGGCCTAGAGGTCGAAGCCGCAATAGGAGAGGTTGAAGCTCTTGTTGCAGATGGGAAAGTTCGAGATGGCCTCCCCGCGCAGCGCCAGCGCGAGGCCGATCCAGTTGTGAAACGACGGGTCGACGATCTTGTAGCTGCGAAAGCGGCCTTCGGCGTCCGTCAGGGCGACGTGGCACACCTCGCCGCGCCATCCCTCGACCAGGGCGACCGCGAGCGCGTCAGGCGCCGCGGGCGCCAGCTCGGAGCGCACCTCCCCGCCGACCGCAGCCTCGAGCTGCTCGCGCAGGAACCGCCCCGAGCGCTGCACCTCGAGCCAGCGCACCCGCGCGCGCGCAAGCACGTCGCCACCCGGCCATACCGCCACCGGCGCCTGCGCCAGGCGGTGCCAGCCGGCCGGATGGTCGAAGCGCGCGTCGCGCACGATCCCGCACGCCCGCGCCGCAGGTCCCACCATCCCGAGGTCCGTCGCCTGCTTGGCGTGCAGCGTGCCCGCGTCCTCGAATCGCGACCGCACGGAGGCGGCGTCCCAGAGCCACCCGATCGCCAGCTCGGCCTCGGACAGCGCGCCGGCGAGCTGGCTGGCCAGCCGGTCGAGGCGCGCGGGCTCCAGGTCGACGCGGCAGCCGCCCGGCCTCACCAGGCCCCGCCCGAAGCGGTTGCCGCAGATCAGGGCGGTCAAGTTCAGGAAATCGCCGCGGATCCGTCCGCACGCCGACGCCGTCGGCAGGAACGCGACGTCGTTCGCCAGCGCCCCGAGGTCCCCGGTGTGGTTGGCGAGGCGCTCGAGCTCGAGCGCGACGGCCCTCAGCCACTGGGAGCGCAGCGGCACCTCCGCACCGGCAAGGGCCTCCGCCACCCAGGCGTACGCGGTCGCGTGGCCGACCGTGGTGTCGCCGGCGACGGCCTCGATCTGGCTCAGCGTCGCTCGGCGCGGGCCCCCCACCAGGGCGTTCTCGACTCCGCGGTGCTGGTAGCCGAGCGCGATCTCCAGGTGAAGCACCTCCTCGCCCGCGCACTGGAAGCGGAAGTGCCCGGGCTCGATGATGCCGGCGTGGACCGGCCCGACGGCGACCTCGTGGATCTCGCCGCCTCCGACCCGGAAGAACTCCCCTACGGCGGGGGCGTTGCCGGCGCCCCTGCGGACAGGCTTGAGCCACGGGTGCCCGTCCGGCCTCAGGCCGTGCTGCTCCCAGACCTCGCGCTCGAACAGGTGGGCCTGCGGGTGGGCGAGAGTCAGGGACGGATAGGCGCCCGCGAACGGCGCGCTTCGCCCCACGGCCAGCGTGTTGTCGGCGTCGAAAGCGATCAGGGCCACGAGGCGGGTCGCGCCGCCCTCGGGCACGCCGAACCACGCGCAGAGCCGGGCCCCGCGCTCGAGCTCGGCCCCGGTCCTCTCGACAAGCTCCGGCGCGGGCCACTCGGGCACCTCCGCCCAGGGGATGCGCGTGCCGTTGGCAAGGAGGGCAAAGGAGGGCGGGCTCATGGCGCGGGGAAGAGCTGGCGGACGGCGTCCGTCCAGGCGGCCTGCAGGGCATGCGGAGTCGCGAGGCCGAGCCACAGCGAGATCCCCAGCAGCAGCAGCGGCGGGACGATCACTCCGGCCTTCTCGCGGATCCGCTTGCCCCCGGCCGGCTCGGACGCCCGCGGCTTGCCGTCGACCACGGCGAACACGAGCCGCGTCAAGCCGAAGAACGCGAACAGAAGGCAGCCAAGGAACATGGCCGCCGCGCCGACATGGCCCGTCGCGACCGCGGCGCGCACGACGAGCAGCTCGCTGAAGAACGGTCCGAAAGGCGGGCACGCGGTCACCGCAAACATCCCCGCCACAAAGAGGGCGGCCGACTGGGGCGTGACGGCGGACATGCCCCGCGCCTCGTCGACCGTGCGCGCTCCGGCGGCCCGCCGGATGTTGCCCGCGCTCAGGAAGAGCGCGCCCTTCGTGAGGCTGTTGCTCCATACGTGGAAGAAGGCCGCCCACATGCCCGCGGGGCCCAAGGCGGCGCCGATCACCAGGATCCCCATGTGCTCGACGCTCGAGTACGCCAGCATCCGCTTGAAGTCGCGCGTGCCCAGCAGGAAGAGGACGGCGACCAGCATCGAGAACAGCCCGATTGCCAGCAGCGTTCGGTCGGCGGCCGCCCCCGCCCCCGCCGCGTTGACGACCGAGCGGACCCTCAGCACCGCCGTGAACGCCACCGTGGTGACGCCGCCCGCGAGCATCGCGCCGACGATGCTCGGCGCCTCGCCGTAGGCGTCGGGTTTCCACGTGTGCATGGGCGCCAGGCCCATCTTCGTGCCATAGCCGACGAGAAGGAAGACCCACGCAATGAGCACCCAAGGGCGCGACAAGAGGGGACCCTGCGCCATGAGCGCGACGAAGGTCAGGTCGCCGCTGCCGCCGCCGCGCACCGAGGCGTAGCCGAGGCAGAACGAACCCAGGAGCGAAAGCGCGATGCCCGTGCCGCCGACGAGCAGGTATTTCCAGGTGGCCTCGAACGCCCGCGAGGTGCCGTTGAAGTGGAGCAGCGGCACCGCCGTGAGCGTCACCGCCTCGGTGGTGATCCACAGCATGCCCAGGTGCCTCGCCTGGTGGCCGGCGCTCAGGAGCCCCAGGATCGCGAGCAGCGAGGCCACAAACACGCGGTTGGGCCGCTCGGTGCGGATCCTGAGGTAGGAGACGCCGTAGGCCGCGCAGGCGAGAAAAAGGATCGAGACCGCGGGGAGCACCGCGCGGGCGATGGGATCAAACCCGAACCACAGGCCGGGGGCGAGCTGGGGCGGGCTGAACAGCAGCCAGAGGGCGAGCGCGGTGTGCATGACGCCGACCGCGGGCATGAGCCACGGGCGGGTGCGCTCGCTCGGCCACGCGACCGCCAGGGCCGCGCCGGCAAGCGGGATGATGATGAGCAGCAGTTCCCTCATTCGCGGAGCACGGTGAGCTTGCGGGTGTCGAGCGAGTCGAACGCCCGCTGGATCCGGTCGACGATGATGCCGATGACAAAGACGCCCACGGTGAGGTCCAGCAGGATCCCCGACTCCACCAGGAGGGGCGTCGATCGGATCAGCAGCAGCCCGAACAGGTAGATCCCGTTCTCCAGGATCAGGTAGCCGCAGACCTGCGAGATCGCCTTCGCGCGGCCGATCAGAAGCACGAAGCCCGTGAAGATGGACGCAAGCGCTCCGGGCACCAGGAGCGTCCCGGCGTGCTCCGGGAGCAGCGGCAGCATCCGCGCCCCGGCGACCGCCGCAATCGTCCCGCCCGCCCCGAGCAGCAGCGACGGGACGAACCCGATGAACGGATCGATCTCACGCTCGATCTTCGCGGCGCGCATCGCGCGGTTGAGGAGTCCTGGGATGAGGAACCCCTTGACCATCACCGTGATAGCCGCGACCAGCGCGACCAGCCAGCCAAAGTCGTGCTCCAGGAGCAGCGGCAGCACGCCGAGCACGATTCCCTGCACCGCGACCGCGCGTATCACCTGCGGCACGCGGCTGCCTCCGAGCGCCAGCAGGTTAAGGCCCATGGCCATGCCGATCAGCAGGTTGAGCGTCGAGTTCAACCGACACCCCCCTTCCTCGCCAGCAGCAGCGCGAAGAGGCACAGCAGGAAGGCGGCCGTCAGGAGCAGCGGCACGCGCCGGAAGGCGAAGCGCGCCGTCAGCGACTCAACGAGGCCGATGGCCACCGTCACGCCGAGCACGGCGCCGGTGAGCGTTCCCGCCGCGGCGAGCGGCGACAGCTGCCCCAGGGGCAGCATCACCTGGCTCAGCAGCACGGCGAAGAGCATGAGCTTGAGCGACGCCCCGTGCAGGATCACCGCCAGGGGCGGGCCGCTGTGGTCGAGGATCATGGCCTCGTGGATCATGGTCAGCTCCAGGTGCGTGTTCGGGTCGTCGAACGGCACCCGGCAGTTCTCCGCGAGGAGCACGGCGAACAGGCCCGCCGCAAGGAGCACGGCCCCCGAGCCGACCGACAGCGCCAGCATGTCGGTCAGCGTCACGTTGCCGGTCTGGACGCTGAGCGACAGCACCGCCGTGATCAGGGCCACCTCGGAGAGCACCGCGTAGCTCACCTCGCGGGCCGCGCCCATGCCCTCGAAGGCCGAGCCGGTTTCAAGCGCGG
>Ga0265313_10002402_pt1 | contig 16214 bp, 15 predicted proteins | sample 4123metaG_FD_203122 | JGI IMG/M metagenome (GOLD analysis project Ga0265313, IMG submission 203122) | Rhizosphere microbial communities from Carex aquatilis grown in University of Washington, Seatle, WA, United States - 4-1-23 metaG | ecosystem: Host-associated > Plants > Roots > Rhizosphere >...
TTGAGCAAAGAGTGAAAGACTATCGGGCCTCTTCGTTTTTTTTTCAATTTTTACTATCTTTTTTAGTATGTTGAGCAATAAATGAAAAACCTGAAGAGGCCTACACCCCTCCAGGCTTTCCATGCGCCATGGGCAATATCAGGGAGCAAAGCAGCAGAGCTGCCAGCTGGCTTTGCCCGGGACGGAGAAACGCTGACAGAACTGCTCGAAAGCGGCAAGCGCCTGGGCAGGAACCACCAGGTCGGCAGGATCAAAGGCGCTCGGTTCCCATCTGCCGCAGATCATTTGCGGCTGAGGAACTACCAACACGTAACTGGGGATGCTGTGGCTGCCGGCATTCCAGTATTCGACCGGGAGCGGATGCGCTTTTTCCCATTCGCGTCTCTCCTTGTAGTAGCGGTCGATCACGTCTTCGGCAGGTTTGACGCCGCCGATATAATTGCCGTTTTCAAAGATCTCGAAGCTGGCCTTGTAGCCATTGATGTGACGCCACCAATCATTGGCATCCGAAAATCCTTCCTTCTCCCACGGCAGTTCGTCACCTTCTTCAAGGGCGATGCCGAAGCAGATGTGCGCCGAAACAGAATCGCTCATCTAGGGTCTCCGTTCATAGTTGGTTAGAAATTCAACCTTGTCTGGAAGCCCTGACCAGAGAGAGTGAAGGCGGCTTGAAACCGCCTCCACCCTGCCCTGCTTAGAGTTCTTCCAGTTTGGCAAAGGACTTCATCTCCGGATCCGAAGCCACGTACAGGTCACGCACTTGCGCGCGCTGACCTGCCCAGGCCTCGTTCAGAAGAGCCTTCATCCAGGCGTCTTTGCCAGCCGCATCCGCCATCTTTTGCACGTCGCCCTGAGGCATCCGGCTCCAGATGACAGTGAGCTCCGCCTGCAGCGCCTTCAGCCCCTGAACAATCACCGCCTTATTGAAGACGGGCTTGCCGGCATGACGCTCGACTGCGCGACCGATGCCGTCGAGGAATTCCACAGCGACGCCGGAGCGGATCGCATCGGCGAGCAACTTGCGCGCACCGGCGATTGCCGTTTCACGCTGCCCGCAATATCTCCAGCGATCCAGGAAGGGTCTGAGCAGCATCGGGTGGGCGAAGACCCACTGGTTGTGCAGACCTTCCGGTGCAGTTGCCGGCGGCGCATCGGCGAAGATGGCGTCGACATCGACTCCGGCCAGTTCGGCAACGCCGACAGAGCGATGCACGAAGTCGCGCATCTTCTCGACGATGATCTGCGGCAGAAGATTGTTGACAGCACCGTCGAAGGTGCCGCGCAAAGACTTGGGCAGCGAGCTGCCCAGCGCCTTGGCCTTGCCGCAGTCTTCTACCGTGCGGGTACGATCCCAGAGGTAGGAACCGACCGCTTCCAGGTAGGCATCGAGCTCGTCTGCAAACTCGGCCTCGCCCTCGTACTTCTCTTCCATTTCACGCAGCATCGTCGTCAGATGCTGTGCGAAAAATAGATTTCCCAGCGCCGCCCGGCAAATAGACACGGCGCCCTGGGCATTTTCCTGCTGCCGGCGAGCGAACAGGAAGCCGGCCAGACGCGGATTCTGAGCTTTGACCCAGAGCGCGAATGCCTTCTGGTCCCCCGCTTGTACCGCCCCGCCGTAGACTGCTTCGGTCTGGCCGGCCAGTTCGACCGTGTTGGCGTCGAGCTGGCGCATCAGCTGTTCGGTTTCCTCGCGGAATTCCTCGGGCATCATGCGCAGCATCTCGACGATGGTCGTGTCCCACCAGGCGTAAGCAAGCTCGCGCGGCGTGATGCCGGAGAGCAGGCGGTGCAGGCGCTTGTACTCGGCGCCTTTGACCTTGAGGCGATAGCCGCCCCAGTTGAAGACGAAGCCTTCTTCGTTGTCGTCGAGCGTTTCGGCCCGGCGCACCAGAGCCTCCACATCCGCTCCGTCGATGCGTTCGACCACCGGCATGCCGAGCTTCGCGCCGATGGCGCTCAGCTCTTCATACGAGAGATCAACGCCGGTGAAACGATTGCGGACGGCGATCAAGACCAGGTCCTGGAAGTCGTAGCGGCAGACCACGCGAGTCTCGGGATGGATGATCTCGGCGATCAAGGTGAGATGATTCCACTCACCGCAAAGCAGCTCGTTGTGCTGAGCGTACTTCGCTTCCCACATGGCCTGCGCCACCGCCGACTGCGACGACGTGAACGAACCACGAGTCGCCCAGCGGTAGCGGCCGTCCAGCCGGTAGCCGATGCCACAGCTGCCGTCCATTTTCACAAGCGCCTCGAAGGGCCCCTCCTTGACGCTCGCCACCACGCCCGGTATCACCGTTTCGCCCAGGTTGTAGAACTTGGGCATGGAAGCGGCAATCACCTCGCCGGTTTCCTCGCAGACGATCAGCCCGCGAGAGACGGTGGTCACCTCGTTCCAAACCCGGTCGTAGGCGCAGCCCTTCGAGTAGTTGAAGAGCCGATAGGTGAATCCGTCGGCGGTCTTCAGACGCTTGGACCAGATCCAACCGGCTTGCTCCATCTCGTCAAATTGAGTCAGAAGCGGCAGGCCGATGCCGATGCCGTAGGGACCGGTCCAGATCACCGGTGCCTTGGGCGAAACTTCCAATTGCTGCATGCTGTCACCTCCATCAGGAAGAGCATCTTCATAAGAGTTGAACAACTCCGAATACTGCGCGCGAGCCGGGACGGAGATGAATTCCATCTCGGGGAAGCGCAGCGCTGTGAGCTTGCCGCCGAAGCAGCAGCCCGTGTCTACGTTGACGACACGCCCGCCGTTGTAGACGTTGCGCACCTTGGGCTCCGGCACAGGCACATGCCCGTGCACGATCGTCTTGCCACCCATGTAGCCGGTTTCCCAGCTGTCGAGCCGAACGGGGTAACCGTTGGCGTCTTTCTCACCGGATGTCTCACCGTAGAGAGCCAGGCTGTTCGCCTTCTCCCCACGCGCCAGCTGCTTGTAGGCAGCGTGCACGATGATCAAGTCGCCAGTCTCGTGGATGAACTGCACCTCGCGCAGGAAGAGCAAAACCGCCTGCGTGAACTCGATGCCGCGCGCCTTGATCTGTTCGATGGTGCGTTCCACCTCTCTCGAGATGCGCACCTGATGCCCCTGCAAGTAGCGCATCAGCTTGTAGCAGTGGTTGCCGAGCACGACGACAGCACCCTGCTTGTGGAGCGCCATCACCATGTCCAGAACCCGCGCCGAGTCCGGCCCGCGATCGACGAGGTCACCGACGAAAGCCAGTCTGCGCCCTTGCGGACGAATCAAAAGCCGCGTCTCCATGTTGAGCTTGTAGCCCAGCACAGTGATCAGATCGTCGAGTTCGTCCGCACATCCGTGCACGTCGCCGATGATGTCGAGCGCGTTTTCCGGCTCGGCAAGTGCTTCTTGCGTAATTTCGTATTGTCCAGCCTGGGCAGTCGGTGCCAGCCAGATGGCGTCCTCGTCGGGCAAAGGCTTGCCCGAGACTCGCAGAGCGACATGCTTTTCCATGATCGTGAAATCAGGGATGTCCTTGCCGCGCGATCGATTGCGCTCGATGCAGACGGCAAGCGGCACATCGAGATAGACCAGTTTGACGGCGTAACCGGCTTTGCGGGCGGCGCGAATCAGGTTGGAGCGCGACGCTCGCGTGTGGTTCATGTTGTCGACGAGGACGGGCTCTCCGGATTGGAGCGCCTTTTCAAAGCGCTCTTGAAACTTCATCCAGACCAGGTTGTCCCGGTCGTGATTGTTCTCGTCGCCGTTCACCTCTTTGCGGATGCTGTCCGCATTGAGGTGCATGAAGGAGGCGTGGGCGAGCAGCTGCCTGGCCAGAGTGCTCTTGCCGGAAGCCGGCACTCCGACGAGCAAGACAACAACTTTCTTGCCTTTCTCCATAAGCCGCTGAGCAATCTGCCCGACGGCCAGTATGCATTTCGAATGTTCATGCGATGCCATAGGCAACTCCTTTCTGCATTGATGCGTAGCGCCAGTGGTGCTGCGCTGCAGTCATTGAAGTTTCTAGTTGCAAATTCTCTGCATGCCGACCAATTTCCTAAACCCGCGTGCAACGAGGGGGCCAGGTGCCGCAAACTAACGGCGCAAAAGAAACGGGCTTACGGAATTGGTCATGCAATTGAGCAGAGGAGAGCGACTGAAGCGCTCACCTCCGCTGCAAATGGTGGTGTCTTAGCCGGTCATTCAAACCGGGGCAAGACGAGTTTCAGGAAGCCTCAGGCGGTCTGGCCTGATTGTCCCTTGGCAAAATTGCTGATGCCTTTACCCAAACATGGAAGGCACTGGAGAATTTCAACGGTCGTGGGCATGCGCCCAATCGCTTCGAAAAGGCATCGGACGGCCGCATGAATGTCGGCTCGAAAGCGATGTGTATTGCTCACGTGGAGCGCCAACTCGACTTGAGCTACGAAGGTGTCGTCGACCGGCTGCCGAATGTAGCCGCCTTCCGGCGCGCGAATTTCAACAGCGGCAAGTCCATACAACTGAGCGCACGCATGCGCCCAATATCTCTCGAAAATCACTTCTTCCGGTTGTCTGGAATCAGTGGCAATCGTCATGTGGAACTCCTGTGGGGTTGGCATTCGTGAAGGGGAATAATGCTGCCTTCTCAGCAATCGGCTAGCGATGAATGCATGTCGCCGCCGCCCATAACTTAACCACCATCGCTCCTTTACTTAGCCCGGCTCTCGTTTCCACCTGAGTGGACAACACATAAGCCAGACAAAGTTTCCGCATCTTCCACGAACCTCACCTGACAGCAACCTTTGCCTTTCGACCATTGGCAAATCGTCAGTCAGCCGGTGGTAAAACCGGTAGGCTGGCGCATGAATGACTGAATAAGTTACTTGTGAGGTTTTGGACTCGTGGAATTAATTGGAGGGAGGATATGCTTTAAGGAAGCAAAACGGCATCACAAAAGCCTAAATAAGCATTGTTAAGAGCACCCTCTTTACAACCTATTACAAAGCCGACAGGGGAAGCTTTTGGGGCATTTCCAGTTCAAGCAAAGGCAAGGCAATGGCGAAAGCATCGAAAAACAACCCTCGCATAACCGGGTCAACCGCGAAAAAACTGTTGCTGCTTGCGGTCGGTGCACTAACTCTCATCAGTGCTGCCGCGCTGGCACAAATTCTCAACCCTTGTGCCACCATGCCGCTCGATTCCGGAGCAGCCGAAATTAGCTCAGACCTCTATGCAAATCCGCAGCTGGTCGCCATTGACGGATACGACGGCGACTCAATGGAGCCGTTCATAACCGGAGAGGGAAACTATTTGCTTTTTAACAACCTCAATTCCGCACTTGTCGATACACATATCCATTTATGCAAAAGAGTGGGCACAAATTCATTTCAGCATCTTGGCCTTTTATCCGGCTCCGTGTCCAAATCTAAAGACATGGCACCCTCTATAGATGCTGATGGACACTTGTATTTCACATCCTTGCGCAGCTTTGATAAGGACGGGCATTCCATTTATGTCGGCAATTTCGAAAAGGAAACGCTCAAGAGTGCCGAACTGCCCAATGGCGATATTTCGCCGCACCTGCCAGCGACAATCAATATGGACTGCGATGTAAGCAAGGACGGAAAAACACTGGTTCTCTCGCGTGCACACTTTGTTAATCCGCTATTGCCGCCCGCCCAATCGGATCTGATTTTAGCCACAAAACAAGCCGGTGTTTTTTCAGTTGATCCAAACAAACAAAATGTTTTGTCCAACATCAACACGCAGGCACTCGAATACGCGCCTTGTTTGAGCGCCGATCAGCTCGAGTTATATTTTACAAGAGCCAGCCTTCATAAGAAGGCTGACGGGAAAGCGGGACAACCATATCTGCGCATTATGGTGGCAAAAAGAGAAAACAAAGATCTGCCCTTTGGCAAACCGGCTGTTTTAAAGGAACTGACAGGCTTTATTGAAGCGCCTACAATCACAAACGATAAACACGAATTGTTCTTCCACAAAAAGGTGGGCGACAAATTTCGCATTTTTTGCGCTAAGAGAAACAAGATTTAGTGCGAGTATTTTCTTACTGTTTCATTGAGCTGACGCAAAGGTTCTCTCTGCAGGTTGCGCCGCTCGCGTCCCCAGGCGCCATTTTCAGGAACATAGAGCACTTTGTAATCCAATGGCACCACGTCTGGATTTCCCAGTTCTCGGTTGGCGCGAGTGGAAAGGTCGACGACCCGCTCATATGTTTTGCTGCCGTCTGGCCTGTCTACCTTCTTTCCGGCAAAAGGACCGTTATCGGTAATTACAACCTTCACTTCTTTTCCGGTCTGTGGATTGGTGACGCTTAAAATGGTTCCAAACGGAAATTCTTTGCTGGCAGCCGTCATTTGATTACTGTCAAAGCGCAATTTGCTGGCCGTTTCTCTGCCATTGAATCCGCCGCCATAGGTGGACGTCAGGCCTGAAAAACGATCACCAACTTCATATTTGCGTTCGAGAGAACTCTTAACTGGTCCGTCAGGGATATTATTCAAATCGGTCGGCTGAATTTTGACTTCAGGCTTTTTCTCTGTGCGGTCGGGCTTGTCGTCTTGCGGTTCCTTCTTGATCCGGCCTTCACGTTCACCATGCTTAGGAGTTTCCGTGCCGTCAGGAAGTCCCTTATTGAGACGTTCTTGAATGCGCGTGCGCAAAGCAGGATCGGCGATATTGTTTAAAACAGCTTCTCTGTTTTTGTCTGTTAAAAGCGGATCGCCGGAGTTTAATGATTTTGCGTTCGGATGCTCGCCCAGCCAATTTTTTCTAAGCGCATCGCTGAATTGTTTTTTCTCGTTGTGGGTAAACTCGCCACCCAGCAAGCGATCGGCAGCCTGGAAATAGCCTTGATTTTTCTGCACTTTGGCTGATTCAAGAACATTGTCGCCCAGCTTCTTTGCGCTTGTAGCGACGACCGCGTCGCCGTTTGTCACGGTCAGATCCGGAACATCGGCAGCCCGGCCGGGATTGAAACCTTCAATCTGGCGTCGGCTGGCCATGGACAGCTGGATATTGTCCAGCCGGTTTTCTGGTTGCGACAGGTCAGAAGCCACTTCAATAGGGCTTCTTGTTCGCTCGGCAGCAAGAGGTGGCGCAAAACGCGCAGGAGTGTCATCCACAACACGTGTGGAGGCAGGATGTTCAACCATAGTAAGAGAAGAGAAAAGATGCTTGCGGGGATGGCAGTTTAATCTATTCTCTTGAGCGTGAAAAGTTTGTGACTATTCAAATGCCAGGTAATAGAATTTCCGACAAGAAAGTCGAGTCGGTTGGATGGTGGATTTAGTTTAAGAGTCTTATCTAACTGGTTTAGCCAGTCTCGCCGGCCGACTGGACGCGCTCGTAAAATGACTCGATCAATTTATTGGGATCGTAAATGACACGATAGCCTTTTTTCAGAATACCGCCGGTGTCTTTTAGCTGATCGTCGGCGATCCACGACTTGGAAGTAATGCCGAATTCCACTTCCGGCCCGCCATCGTATATAACGCGCAGGGCATGAACCAGTCCATAGTCTTCTTCATCAGAGCTGAGCGCTTTGCCGAATCGATACACCCACGTGTATTCGCCCAATAAACGGTCCGTCGAGTTGGTGACGATCACCACATCTACATCCGAATCCGCCTTGGCTGTGCCGTTGGCGTGTGAACCGACCAGAACGACAGCTTCGATTGTCGGTTCTGATGCCGAAAATGACTCTAATTGCTGGAGAAATTGTTCGACCAATTTAAGAGACCTGTTGAGTGGAAAGTCCAACTCTAGCAGATGCTGGCATTGCCGTCCTCATTTCGGCAGCTAAGATTATTTACTACTTCATATCATATTTACAAAACAAAGAAGTAAGAAGCGCAGTGCCAGGACGTTTCCGTCTGTACACTGCGCCTCCCACCGCTTCGCAACAGGATTATTCAGCGTGTTGCCAAAGGTTTGTCGTTACTTCTTGTCGCCATCCTTGGGCGCCGCCTTGCTGCGGAAAGCCAGGAGGAAGCCGACGATTGGCGAAGTGACCATGCTGACAATCATGCCGACTTCCACAGCCTGTTGGCTAAGGAAGTGGCTGAAGACATGACCGAAAAGCAGCAGGCCGATCAAAGCGCCGGACATGATCACGAAGACGCCGCCGAGCGGGCCGCCGCCATCACCCTGCCTGTTGGTTTTGGCATAGCTGGAAGCCCAGAATTTCCTTCCGGCCAGGAAGGCGATGCCTCCGGACAGAAGCGCGGCGCCGAGGCCGACGAGAATGAGGTTGAGCATGTGTTGAACTCCTTGAGAGCACTTATGGTTTGCGGAAGAGCGCCACCACATAAAGTGGCAGCGCTCAGATACAGAGAAGCAGGGAAGCTAAAAGTTGAGCGTTTTGCTTACGCTGCAGAGATCTCGATGCGTGAACCGGTAGCCGGATTGCCGAACTCCTGCACCGCCGAGCCGCCGCGCTTGAAGAGCTCCCAGAAGGGGCTCTCGTAGCCGGAAGAACCGGGGGCAAAGGCAATTTCACCTTCCGGCACGCTGAAGCTGCCGTTGGTGACTGTGGCATAGCGGCGCTTGTCGCCGACCATGACCTTGACCCGGCAGCCTTCCTTGAGGGAAGCCAAAAGACTGTCACCCGTGCGGATCGAAGTCTTCATGTTGCCGAACGAGTCAATATAGGCGACAACAGCATCCGGCATGGGCGGGATGATGGCGGGATCGTTGTGATCCAGCGTCTTGTCCAGGAAGGACATGTCGCCGTTCAGACACTGAGCGACCGCCTTGGGAAAGTTGTCGCGCGAGCGAAACTGGCTGCCCCGGGCGGAAGTCTTAGTGGACTTCAGCTCGACGATGTGCGGGAGGACAAACGAAAGCGAGTAGCCGGAATTGACGACAAGCAACTGAGCGCCATTTTTCAGCTTCGCATAGACCAGTCCCTCGCCTTCGTTGTCTTTGCGCGCGCTGGTCACGTCCTTGCGGGGAGCGCAATTGGCGAAGAGCACGAGCTTTGCAGCATTGGCTGTCGGGCGTGCCGCCAGCTGGGCGACGGCGAAGCCGGTGGCCACTGTGTCGAATGATGCTACCGAGGTCTGCACGAGGCGAACCTTGCCGGGCAGCTCATCGGAGAGCGCAGAGAGAATCTCGGACCAGGCAAGATCGCCTGGTGCATAGTCACAGATCAGATGAACGCAGCCTTTCATAGCCAGTCTCCTCATCTTCCTTTTGGGAACGCTTTCAGTGCAGCTGTCAGTCTTAAGGTGCACGGCGCGACTGTTCTTTGAAGAACATTCTGCGCGCGTTCCCGGTTGGGGTACACGGGGCTGATGCCGCCGTGGAAACAGCTCTTCTCCTCGCCAATCAACCAAAACCCGTATTTCTCCGCTCCAATTTCTTGGTACTGACAGGCGGTGAAATAAAACTGAGAAGGTGGGTTTGGGTCTGTATGACTCGCAAGGAAAGAAGAAAATGTTTACTGTAGAAACTAACTGATCAAGAGTCTTGTTTACTAGCTAAATAAATTTGTTAAGCGGTATTGAAACGTTGTTGCCGCTCGCTAGCTATTTCATCCTGACATCGGACGATTGCCGAAATTTCAGTGCTGCTGAGCAATTGCTCAACCTCAATCCAAATAAGAACCGAAGCGCTCGACTTAAGGGCAGCTAACTTTGCCTGTTTTGCTTTAAGTGTTGAAACCAGTTAAAAACCAAAATCACACCTACTACATTTTGTCATACACACAAGGCAAAAAGAGAAAAAACGAATACCGATCGGAGCCATTGCTGCCTTGATCAGTCGTCGTTTTTTCTCCTGCATAATCTCCGCCCGGCTACGCCAAACTCATGCGCTGTCTGCAATTTCAAATCACAGACCACAAGCGTAATTGTGCACGCGAAGAGCCACGTCGCGGTAGGCGGCAGCAAAATCACCATCGACTCCCTCGGCCATTTTGGCAATTGTTGAGGCAAGAGCTTCATAGCTTTGCCGGTTGACGGTAAAGGTTTCCGACAGCTCCGCATCGGCGACTTCGCGAATTGCCGAGATGCGAGCCATGGAAGTCTCGACGTCCAGCGAGCTTACGAGCAGCTCGCTCTGCAGCTTTTTGGACAACATCTTGATACCCTCCTTCGGGTTGAAAACGAAGAGGAAAGGGCCCGAAATCAGGCCCTTTCCTCTTCACTGAAACACACCGCAATCAACAGACAAGAGTCTTGCCCGTATCGGTGTAGAAGCTCCGCGCATGCTCGATGGCATCGCCGGCGTGGCGCAGCGCCAGAAGCGCTTCGCTGACCAGGCTGCCGGCTACCTGGTCGCTCGGCACGCCGAACGATTGAGCAACCGTGAAGGCACGCTCGATAAAGCGTTCATAGTCATCGGTGCTGATGACCACACGCCGCTTGTTGTGCCCACGCAGTGACTTGACGGCAGAAGCCACGCGCTCGGTCGCGTAGTTGATGTCTTGCAGCGCCATCGTGCCGGCAAAACGCAGGTCTTCGCTCTTGCCGAGGCTGTCGGCAAGCGCGATTGCGCGCATGGAGAAGAGCACATCGTTGAGGCGAACGATGCAGTCTTGGGCATGGTGAAAACCGTTCGTGAACGAACTCATGAAAGTCTCCTTAGTTATAAGATCGAACATTTACAGAACCGCCTGCGGAAACCGCTTCCGCAGGCGAAGAAAGCCAACACAGGATCTAATCGGCAGGCAGAAGCGAGGCGATGAACAGGAAGTCACTGTAGTGGTGGCAGCCGACCATGGCCATGATCGGAGTGAAAAGCGCAGTGCGCTCTTCAAACAGTGGCAAATGCTGGCTGTCCAGACCGAAGGAAATCAGCTCCACACCTGCATCTGAGAAAACAGTCAGAGTATCCGACTGATCGTCGAATTGCAGTGTATGGATGCGAGTAGCCGTTCGCAAAGGCAACAATCGCCCGCGAGAAGTGAGCGGATTGGTCACCCAAACTTCATTGCCGACACCGGCGTAGGCAATCAAGTTGCTGCCTTCGCTGTAGGCGAGCGCTGCCAGGCACATGTTGGAGAAGCAGTTGCCGTCCTCCATCTGGACGCCCCGCTGCAAGGGCATGTCGTCTTCGTCTTCGAAGAAGAAGCTGATCAGCATGTGGTGTCCGTTGGCAGCGTAGAGCTGGCGATTGAGTTCCTCAAAGACCATAACCCGAATGTCGCTGCCCACGTTGACGGTTCGCACCTCCACAGCCTGTTCGGCCTGGTCGAAGCGAAACACCGTCACCATCCCGTCTGCACCACCGACTGAAAGCATCTCTCCATCGCTCGAGTAGGCGACCGAGGTCGGATTGTCGAAGTAGATGGAAGGCAGGGGGCTGCCTGTGGATGGATTGAAACGCCAGACTGTAGAGTCGTGCGTTGCTTCTCCGGGACTGCGGAAAACCATCGCCACCTCGTCTCGGCCGGGGCGATAGGCAGCGCAGCTAGCCGGGTCGCGGAAGCTGAGCGGCTTGCCTTGAGCGTTCGTCGCCAGTGTGTTGGCGCTCAGCTCGACAACATAGCCGTCTTCCTTGTTACCCTGAAGCTGCGCCTTTCCGAAGTCGTGAACTTCAGGAGGTGCATCTCCAAAGAGCATCAATGCGGTTTTCGGCTTGCCCGGCGAAAAGACCATTTTCCCGAACGTGCCACCACTGGCAGAATCAATCAAGACCTGCACAGGAAGCACATCATAAATATTTGGCATGAAAGTTTCCTTTCAAACAAAAGAGCGCTCTTCAAGTGAAGAACGCTCTTCAGCTCAGCACCTGCGAAAGCAAGCGCATTTAGACCCATAGAAAATCAGCGCGCGAAGACAACGCATCTTCGCTCTACAGCGGTTGTCGAATCAGCGCCCAGATCAGCGACAGACGAAGCCTTAGGCGCTTCATCCACGATTGTTCGGGCAGCGGGTGCCCGCAGAAAGCAGCCATCGAAAACTCGATCGGCTGCACTTGATCGACATTGACCATGATCACTCCTCTGGCAAGATGTGGAAAAGTCTCGTTCGTACAACACTGCAGGCTCCGCTACTTCTCAGCCTGATCGCCGTCCTGTCCACCTTTTTTCCAGAAGTCGGCCGGATCGTCGGCATCGTCGCCGCGCTGTTCCTGTCCGTCCGCCTCGCAATCGGCAGGCGTGTAGAAGGCTTTGTCGCCGTGCGGCTCTTCGGGCTTTTCAAATTTACTGCGAGCCTCGTCGATGATCGGCTGATTGAGTTCCTGCATCCAGTTGGCCCGCGGACCTTCCGGTTCGTCAGGCAAGTCGGCGAAAGCGGCATCGATCTCCTCCAGGCTGCGTCCCCAGGCCCGGCGCCAGTCGCCGCGCAGAGGGTGAGCGGCCCAGAGAACCTCGAGAGATCCGTCTGAGACACTGGGAACGCATGCGTACATGGGAATCTGATCGAGAGTTCCCGATTGATCTGCGCAGCTCAGCTTGGCGACGCCATTGCGCTGAAGAAGCAGATTCACCTCCCAGGTCTCCGTGTCGTTTAAGCGGGTGCGATTCTCGCTGCAGATCAGACGCCCTTCGCGGCGTGCTTTGGCCAGAGCCGGATGAAGGCGCTCGAACCACTTCTGGTCGAACTCTTCGGCCAGATTGAGTTCACCAATCGAAGTGCAGAACAAGCAGATATCGAGATCCTCGAAAGGAACCGCACCCGAGCTGACAGCCCGATGGACGGCCGCCCAGGAAAGAAAAAGCTTACGGCGCGGCGGTGCCTGAGGCTGCTCATGGGCAGGGGTCTTAGAGGCAGGAAGCTTGCCATCAGCGGTGCGCTCGGCGCGCGGAAGGTGCCCGAAGAAGTCCAGTGAAGGCGTGGAGGGTTGCACCTGATCGGCATCGACCGGAGCGGCGTCTTTGGCGATGTTCTGCTTCAGGCGCCGGTTTTGCAGCGCCAAAATCACGACAGCGAGCAAGGCACCGCCGTACAAGACGACGGCCAACCAGATGGAAGACATGTTGGCAGAAAGCAAATTGGAAAAGAGTCCCATAATCAATCCTTTCGAAACGAAAATGTCTGTGCGAAAGCCCCGCCGGCAACACACCGGCGGAGCTTCATGAAATACCGAAACCGTCACCAGATGCGCTCATTGCGAATCTGGACCAGCACTGCTTACGGGCGCATGGCAAGCGCCGTCTTGATGTCGACCATCCAGTTGCTGAAGCTGGTGCTCAGCCTGGCGCCTGCGGAAACGAGAGCCAGGTCATCCTCCGCCTGTTGCTGCCTGGCCGCGCGAAACGTCTCCGTGGTGGGCTGGCCGGCAAAGAGAACCGGAATGGAAAAATCCTCCACTTGTGGGACAGCCAGATCGTAGAGCAGCCTGGTCAAGGTGCCTTCGGCAGGGCAGTTGAGCGGCGCCACGCCGTTGAGCTTGAGCAGGTCGTTTACACAAGCAATACTCAAGCCGTTCACATGGTCGAACTTGTCGAAGTAGGCGAGGCGGCCTTCCGCAGCAGCCTTGAGAAGGTGCGGCATGATCGCGCGAAAGTTTCTCTGGTCGAATGCCTGACCGAGGATCAGTTCGCCCACCGACGTGCAGAACAAACATGTGTCCAGATCCGCGTCCTGCAGATTGCCTTCCACAAGCGCTTCGCGCACAGCCATCCAGGAAAGAAAAAGTTTCCGCTTCGCATTCATGTGATGCTCCTGATTCTTAATGGGACAAGGAGGGTGATGGTGCCGACCACAATAGTCAGCACACAAACTTATCGCGTGCCAGTAGCAGCGCAGCGCGCCGGTGACTGGATTAAAAAAGGAGGTCGCTAATCTAAATGTGTGTGTGGTTTTGCCTTGCAAAAGAAAAATGAAAGTTACCCACCAGCATGATCAAGAACTCTCTGCTTTCCAAACCACAGATATTTCCTAAACAGCCTCAGGTGGTGGCTTTGAGAAACAGCTCCCCAATATGATCATGATAATTGCTGCTCAATATTGCTTAAACGAATCAGGGCATGATTAGCACCGCTCTGCAATGAGCGCGTTTCAGGCAAAGCTTAGCCAGCCTCCGCGAACCAGACGAGCAGTCTCTCCGGCCGATTGCCTCGGCAGTTTCATATTTACTATATTTCCTCGTAATACCTGATCAAAAAGGAGAAAGGGCAAACTCTGATTGCTCAGAGCTGCCCTTCTCCAGTCTCGTCATGGGCGACAGCAAGCCGTCAGCTTGCGGTCTCTAATCCGAGCACTATTCGTTCTTTTCGGCATTCTCCTTGCGCTGGCGCATCATCGCCGGAATGGAGATCACCGTCGACACGACGATGATGCCGCCGATGATGCCGAGCGACACCACGACAGGCACGTGGATAAAGTCTGCCACGAGCATCTTGGCGCCCACGAAGGCGAGAACCACCACCAGCCCCTTCTTCAGGTACGGAACATCTTCGATACCCGATTCCAGAAGGAAGTAGAGGGCCCGCAAGCCGAGAATGGCCATGATGTTCGAAGTGAAGAGGATGAACGGATCCTTGGACACGGCGAAAATGGCCGGAATGCTGTCTGTGGCAAACATGAGGTCGGTCACCTCAACCGCGCACAAGACAATGGCCAACGGTGTGAACATCAGCACCAGCTGGCCGGCGGCATTCGGCTTTTTGACCAGGAAGTGCGTGCCCTCGTAGTCAGGATGCACCGGCAGCAAGCCGGAGAACCACTTCACGACGGCATTATTCTTCGGGTCGACCGCGTCTTCCTCGCCGGCTTTGTAGAGCTTCCACGCCGAGCCGAGCAGGATGAGCGCGAAGAAGGTAAGAACCGCGTTCATGTCGTGACCGAGAACACCCCAGCCGGAGTAGTCTCCGCCGGTCACGGAGTTCATGGCGAAGACACCGGCGGCACCGCAAGCGCCCCAGGTGAGAAAGCGAATCAGGCCCTTCTTGGGGAATTCAGTAAACCAGATCGCAGCCAGTGCTGCGACGACGACCAGCACCGCAGCAAGCGGCGCATGCGCGACATTGACCAAGGAAGCCCCCAGGCAAATGAAGATAAAGCGCATGACGATTGCAGTCAGGATGCCCCAGAACAAGACACGATGCCTGAGTTCGCGAGGGACATTGAAATAGGTGCCGAACAGGAACGCAAAGACGAAGAGGTTGTCCACCGAGAGTGCCTTCTCAATCATCCAGCCCGTGTAGTACTCAGCGGCTGATTGAGCGCCAAACTCGAAATAGACGAAACCACCGAAGGCAGCGGCGATGCCGACCCAGAACAGCGAAGTCCAGGCGGCTTCCTTCATGGAGACCGCGTGCGCTTTCCGATTGAATCCGAAGAGGTCGACGGCAAGACACGCGCCAACAAAGAGGAGGAAACCTCCCCAGGCCAGGGGTGAATGCATGCTTAAGCTCCTTAGCTCGCAAGAGCATCACCAACCACCCGATAACGAAATGCAGGCAGCCGGTAATACATTGAAGTGACTGAGAACAGACCGCCGGCCATTACGGCTGAAACGGTCTACGACACGGCAGTGAGAGACAACCACGGCGACGCTATGGCTCTCACATACTGAAACCTTCACCGAGATTGCAAACTCTCCAGGCAACAACCATTGTCATGAACCCGGTAGCACACACATTCTTGGAAGAACGGCTTTTGGAAAAGAAAAATGTGCTGGCAGGCGACTGGCTGTTGTGTAGATTCCTAGAGAAATGCAGATGGAGATAGAAACACTGTTGCAAAGCCGAACACGCGAAGTCCCCTGACTGTTTCCGGATGTTGCGACCCTTTCAAGTACGTTTCAGAAGCAGGCGACAATAGAGGAAAAACGCCGGACAACTGGCGCTTTCAGCGAATTAGCAAGGCCTTGCCCGATAAAAAAGCAAATACAGGAAAGCACCAGGAAAGCTGACGCACCGGCCGCAAGCCTTATTGTCCATCGTATTTCAATTAAAATGCAAATGCCCGGTTATGCTAGCTCACACCAACTGCAATGTTATTGCAAGCTTTTGTATGTGCACCACCTGCAGTGCCGCCCCAAAACGGGCTTTCACAAGACTTTTGAAAGATCTCGCGCAAACTGACGCCAAGGTATAAGGCTGCCGGCTCGGCCACAGTTGGCTGCAAAGGCGGACGACCAAGGTCCACAGCAGTAGTGTGAGGATAAATCCCGGTCATTGCTTGCGTGGCAAATCTAAGAGGATCCTCAAGGAGAAGATCGCTTATCCAAGCAGGCGCCCATGCACCGACCTCCCTGAACCGCCTTCTTTCTCTCTTTCCCAGCCGAAACAGATGGGACTGGATTAAATCGACAAAATTCTCTCCAGGTTCCGACGCCCACCAGGCAA
>Ga0265313_10002407_pt1 | contig 16195 bp, 19 predicted proteins | sample 4123metaG_FD_203122 | JGI IMG/M metagenome (GOLD analysis project Ga0265313, IMG submission 203122) | Rhizosphere microbial communities from Carex aquatilis grown in University of Washington, Seatle, WA, United States - 4-1-23 metaG | ecosystem: Host-associated > Plants > Roots > Rhizosphere >...
TCCGCCAATTTCCTTTCGGAAAGTGTTCTCCGCCTTTGGGCGTCTGCGTGAAATCCAGGCGGCCCGCGCCGTTGGTGTGACGTGGCTGTTGACCGAGCCGGACGCCGGAGAGCGATTTCGCCGCCAGCCCCCTTTCTCTCCACTGCGATATTCTCCGCAGACTGTTGACTATGAATCGGATGACGGTACGGGTTTGTGTGGTGCATTGAGCGAACTGTCACAGTAATTTTAAACGGATGCTGGCCCTCCGACTGAGGTGAAATCAGTCGTTCCGGAACTGGCTAGTTGCACAAAGCCGTCGATATCGACTAACCCTGCGATCCCTCGCTTGGTATTTGGATCAAAGCGTAGGGTGCGCCAAAAGCCATGCTCTGGTCCAAAGTCGATAAATACAGGCGTAGTGGTATGCCAGCGCTTGAAAAGCGTACTCCGCCCAAACCATTGAAATTGTGCAATGCCGTCCTGGTTGGGGCGGCTGCGCATATTCGAGAAATTGAACCTATCAGCGTAGTTTTTGCAGCCGCCTACAACCCACACCATCGTCTTGTAGAAGTCCTCCCTGGCCCTGACTTCATCGACTTCAATGGTTGATCGCTGGAACTCGATTACCAACCTTGCCGCCGTTTTCACATCCGCGATGTGTAAGTCTCCAGTGATGGCATCCAGGGCGGGAATCTCTTGCCATTCCCTGGGGAAGCGATTTTTCCAAGCCCTATGCCACTCCGTTTCAGGCTCCCACCACTGATCACAATGGGTTCGCGACAGGTGCGCCCAGTGCCAAGTAATGTGTTTGCCGCACTTGGAAACAACTTCACCCCCGCAGCCGGGACAGGAAGCTCTTAGCTTTGGGCTGGCCTCGACACGCTGCCCATCTAACAGTGCGAATCGCATTGCCTTTCCTATCCCTTTTTTTTGGGGGGGCGGTGACGCTGCGCCGATTAGCGGGCCACCCATGATGGCGATATCGTTCATCAATTCAGCGCCGACTCGCTAAGCCGATATCAGCCTTCCAGCGCCTTGGCCACCATATTGGGATTGCGGGCGATGACGTGAAGATAGGCCCGCGCCGTGGTGTCGGGCTGCTTGCGTCCCTGCTCCCAGTCCCGCAGCGTACCCACGGGAATGCGGTAGCGAGCCGCGAACAGGCCCTGCGACAGACCGGTGGCGCTGCGGATTGCCTTGACGTCTACCGGCAGAATCTCGGGTGCCACGTCTGGATCGGCGGCGATCTGGCGCTCAATGTCGGCGTCGGTCAGCGCGTCCACGGCCGACCAATCGACAGCACTCAGCGCGGCCTTACTCATGTCATGCGTGATCTTTCGGCGCATAGGCTTCGATCTCCCTTGAGTTGGCCTTGCGAAGCGAAATAACCCGGCGAATCTCGCCACGGTCGGTGAAGACACAGACGAACAGCCGGCCACGGATCAGGCCGTAGGCCACCTGCCGCCGCTCGCCGTAATCCTTGCGGTCGTCATCGGCCATATGCACCAGCCCCTCGAACACATAGGGCGCGAGTGCCAGAGAAAGGCCGCGCTCGGCGATATTCCTGGCGTCCTTGGCCGGATCAAATTCGTACTCCATCGCAGCAATCATACGGCTAAGCCGTACTCGCGAGCAAGGGAATTTGTGGATGCACCTAAGTTAACGCACTGATTTACAACAAGAGAAGGTTCTCCACCAGCCAACCGCACTCCGCCATTAGCTTTCTCGTCGTTTCACCCTCTGGCATTGGCCTTCCAAGTCCATTGGAACCACCTTTGTGCCCCACTCAAGGGCGGCTGATCTGGGCACGCCCCTCCTGCTGGCGCCTTCAGACTTCGAGGATAAAGGCTGCCATGGCTCCTATCAAGGCAGCCAGATCGCGGGGCAGCTTCCCAAGCCCCCGCCTCACCGCCCCGCCTCCTCCATGGGGGCGCAGTTGGTGCGGCCTTGCATCAGGCAGTCTTGCATCCGGCCGAGGTCGCGGAGTTTGACGCTGAGCAGGTAGCCGCCGACCACCAGGGTGAGCGCCACCAGCAGCAGCGCCAGGGGTGGCGGGCCGGGTTCGTGGGGGACGCGAGGGCGGTCCGGACTTTCCGGTCCGGGTTGGGGAAGGCCTTCGCGGGCGGCCAGGATGGCGGGCATGGTCATGGCGGCATTACAGCGCATTTCACCGCCCGATTCTTCCGTGAAATGAGGGGGGGCCGGGTTCATTATGCTTTGTTGATGCCGGGCTTACGCCCAGAGCTGGAAAGCCCGTCTCGATCCTTTAGCGGCCGAGACATCAAGATAGCGACCATGCACGGACCGCACTCGGAGTCCTCCCATGGTCCATACCCTGATCATCACCGCCGCCGACGGCCTCGCCGGGCTTTGGCCGTTTCCTTCGGCCCGGACCACCGATGCCCCCCTCCCGCCGGAGCAAGCCCAAGAGATCCGGTCCTGCCCGCATTGCGGCGAGACCAGCCGCCAGCGCGTGGTGGAACGCCAACGGCTCTCTATCACCTATTGGTGCAGTGCCTGCGCCATCCCCCATGAGGTCGAACGCCCCGCCGTCGCCCCGCCCTACCCGCCACCCCGCAAGAAAGCGCGATCATAGACGGCGAGAAAGGCCTCGCGCTCCGCCGTGCTGCCTCCGTCGAAGACGAAGCAGACCCGAAGCCGGGGCAGACTGAGCACGGCGGACAGGTACAGCGGCGGCAGGACCTCGGCGGTAATGACGACCCGGCCGCCCGCCGCCGCAACCACCACGCTCCGTTCGTCCCGCCATTCGTAGGCGAGGCCGCGCAGGGCATGGGGCAAGTGACGGCGGAACTCGTCCAGCCCCAGCGAGGCGATACGCTCGGCGGTTCCGATCATCCGCCGCCGATGGGGGGCCAGATGCTAACCACGTCCCCTTCGCCCACCGGGGTGGTGGCGCGGGCCTCGCGGGCGACGAAGCTGCCGTTGAGCAGCACCAGATGGCAGTCCTTATCATCAAGGCCGTGACCGGCGATCAGGCCGGCCACGGTGGTGCCGTCGCCGATCTCCACGCCGGTGGCATTGGCCACCGATCCGGGCGGCAGAAAGCGGCCCAGCAGGGCGAAGAGCTTGAGAGTGGCGATAGCCACGATCTACAGCCCCTGGGCGCAGGCGACATAAGCCTCGGCCAGCCGGCTGGGGTCCCGCTTGAGATGCTCCAGCCAGGAGCCCAGCCTGATCCGGGTCTGGATCAGGCCGCGAATGACGCCGATTTCGTTGGTCATGCCCACGGTATTGGCCCCCACCAGCCGGCCGTCGAAGAACTCCAGGCGAAGATAGCGGAAGCGCTCCTCATCCACCGCCCGCACCTGCTCGCCGCCCTCCTTGCCCATCCACAGGCCGAACGAGCAGGAGATCAGGCCCAGGGTCTCCAGGGTGTTCATGGAGATGCTGCCCTGATAGGGCGTCGGCTTCCCCGCCATGTTGAGGGCGGCGATGCGGCCATGCTCCACCGCCGTCGGCTGGATGGCGTGGACCTCTGTCTTGCCGGTGCACCGGTTGAGCCCCTGGGCCACGTCACCGGCGGCATAGATGCCGGGAACGCTGGTCTCGAGAAAGCCGTCGACCACGATACCCTCGTCCACGGCGATGCCGCTGCCGGCGAGGAAATCGGTGTTGGTCTTGACCCCGGTGCCGACCAGCACCACATCGGCCTCGGCGCTTTGGCCGGAATCCAGGGTAATCAGCAGTCCCGTCGGCGTCTGGACGATGGATTTCGGCCGGCCGGCGGTGAGCACGCTCACCCCCTGGGCCCGGCACCAGCGCATGATCATGCCGCCGGCTGTCTCGTCCATCATGGAGCGGACCATGCGCCCCGACGAGCCGCAGCTGACCGTGACCTTGGCGCCGCGCTGGACCAGCGACTGCAAGATGATGCAGGAAACGAAGCCGGCGCCCAGCAGCAGCACCCGTGTCCCCGGCGCCAGCAGGGCGCTGACCCGGCGCATGTCCTCCAGGGTCCAGCAGGTCTGCACCCCCGGCAGGTCAAGGCCGGGCACCTCGGGCCGGGCCGGCGAGGAGCCGGTGGCGATTAGCAGGCGGTCATAGGCCAGGACGTCGCCCCGCGCCAGCGACAGCCGGCACCGGCCGGTATCCACGCCGGTCACCCGGCCATGGACCAGCTTGATGCCCAGCTCCTCGTAATGGCCATCGCGCTGGCGCAGCCAAGTTCCGGGTTCGGCGATCTTGCCGGCCATGGCGTAGGGAATGGCCATGCGGGCATAGGGCGGCCCCTCCTCGCCACAGATCAGGGTCACCGTGCCGGCAGGATCTTCTCGGCGCAGGGTTTCGGCCGCCACCACCCCTGCCGGTCCCGCCCCGATGATGACGTGATGCGCACTCACGCCAATTCCAGACGCTTCAGGGTCTCGGCCGTGGGCACGCCGTCCGGGGTCCAGCCGCGCAGCTGGTAGTATTCCGGCAGCATCTTGTCCAGGCCAGAGACCAGCCCCTTGGCCGGGCCGGCCTTGGCGGCATCCTTGAGCAGGCGTTTGGGCAAGGTGTCGTCCTTGGCGGTCATGCCGGCGGCGAGGTTGAACTGCCGTTCGATGGTCCAGATGCGCTCGCCCACCTCCAGCAGATGCTCGGCCGTCCACTCGCCCTCGCAGGCAGCGTCCAGTTGCGGCGCCAGATTCTCCAGCCCCCAGGCGAAGGTGGTGAAGATACACAGGCCCGAGGCGTCGAAAGCGGCGGTGGCGTCCTGGAAGGCCTTGACCAGACCGGCCTTGCCGTCGGTAACCAGGGGATCGGTCTTGAACGGAATACCCAGCACCTCGGAGGCCACGGTATAGGAGCGCAGATGACAGGCGCCCCGGTTGGACGTGGCGTAGGTCAGCCCCATGCCCTGGATGCCGCGCGGATCATAGGCGGGGAATTCCTGGCTTTTGACCGTCATGGACAGTTCTGGATGGCCGTATTTGGCGCAGAAACGGCGCGAGCCCTGGCCCAGCTCCAGGCCGAAGCCCTCGCCCTTGCCGGTCAGTTCCGCCATCTTGACCAAGGCCTCGGCCGAACCGAATTTCAGCTCGACACCGCCGGTCATCTCCTTGGTGATCACCCCCATCTCGTAGAGTTCCATGGCCGCCGCCAGGGTCGAGCCGAAGGAAATGGGGTCAAAGCCGTGCTCGTTGCACATGAAATTGGCGAAGGTGCAGGCCTCGAGATCGTCCACCCCGCAATCGGAGCCCATGGCCCAGGCGGCCTCGTATTCCACCCCGCCCGAGGCTTCGTGGTACTGGGGCCGTGACGAGACGGAGAAGTGGCCGGGGTCCATGCGCGACAGCCGGCCACAGGCGATGGTACAGCCGAAGCAGGCGCCGTTGGTGACCAGATTGGTCTTGCCGTCGGTAGGGCGCGGCTCGTGCATAGCCTCACCGGAAATCTTGTGGGCGCCCTCGAACTGAACCTCCTTGAAGTTCCGCGTCGGCATGGCGCCCAGCTCGTTGATGACGTTCATCAGTACCTGGGTGCCGTATTTGGGCAGACCCTGGCCGGTGACACCGTTGTCGGCCAGAATTTTCTTCTGCTCGGTGGTGACGGCCAGGAACCGTTCGGGGTCCTTGACCCGCACGCCCCGGGTACCGCGCACCGCCACCGCCTTGAGATTCTTCGACCCCATCACCGCGCCAACGCCGGAACGGCCGGCGGCCCGGTGCAGGTCATTGACGATACAGGAATACAGAATGCCCTTCTCGCCGGAGGCACCGATGGAGGCCACCCGCAGCAGCGGGTCCTGATGCCTGGCCTTGAGGCCGTTCTCGGTCTCCCATACCGTCTTTCCCCAGAATTCGGCGGCGTCACGGATTTCCACCGTCTCGTTCTCGATGGAGAGATAGACCGGCTTTGGCGACTTGCCTTCGAAGATGATCATGTCCCAGCCGGCGTTCTTCAGTTCGTTGCCGAAGAAGCCGCCGCTGTTGGAGCAGGCGATGCAGCCGGTCAGCGGCCCTTTGGTCACCACCGAATAGCGCCCACCGGTGGAGGCAGCGGTACCGGTCAGCGGACCGGTGGTGAAGATCATCTTGTTGGCCGGCGACAGCGGATCGACCTTGGGATCGACCTCGGAAACGAAGTATTTGGTGGCCAGCCCACGCTGCCCCAGATACTGGCGCGCCCAGTCGCGATTGAGGTCCTCGACCTTGACGGTGCCGGTGGTCAGGTCGATGCGGAGGAATTTTCCGGTCCAGCTCATGGTACGGCCCTCTCGCTCAAGCTTGGGTGTGGGGCTGGGTGTCGGTCTTGACCGCCCACAGCCGCATCTTGTCGTAGCCGGTCTGCCCGGCATCCACATAAGTGATGGCCCCGGTGGGGCAGGCCTTGGCGCAGGCGGGATCGCCGTCGCACAGGTCGCACTTGTCCACCTTGCCGCTATCGACGTTGTAATTCACCGTGCCGAAGGGACAGGCGATGGTGCAGACCTTGCAGCCCACGCACTGGGTGGCATGCACCACCTTGGCGCCGGTATCGCCATCGAGCCGGATGGCGTCGACCGGACAGGCGTGCAGGCACCAGGCCTCGGCGCATTGGGTACAGGTATAGGGCACGAACCGCGCCTGGGCGTGGATGTCGAAGATGCGAATCCGCGACTTGGCCGGATTGAAGCTGCGCTCCTTCTCGAAGGAACAGGCCATCTCGCATTGGCGGCAGCCGGTGCATTTTTCCGGCTTCATGAGCAGTGATCGTTGCATCCGCGGGCTCCCCTCTGGTGCGTGCATTCGAACGGCACGCCGCTTGGCCGGTCTCCGCGAAGGTCAGGACGGACCACAGAGCCCGCCCTCGCGCCAGACCGCACTGTTTTCAGCTCCGGGTAGTGTAGCACGGAGCCGTAACGCCCGGTACGCATGAAAGGTATAAGGCGAAAATAGCGTTGCTTAACAGCATGATGTTAAAATTTGCATAGAAACATACAGGGGCGCAGAGCAGCCCCGTTATGCGCCGCACGTTCCTACATATATTCTCCATTTACGTGCTGTATTTCCTGGCCCGTTTTCCATCCACATTGCACCGGCGACGGTGTCTGTTAGTGTGGACGCACACTTGGCATATACCAAGTCGGCTTTATTGAATTAAAGTTGACTTTATGTCTACGGCCCCGCTAAAGAAGAACGTAGAGGTTGGTTGATGGTTGATAAGAGCAAGCTCTACAGCGTTTCCGAGCTGGCCCAGGAATTCTCGCTGACTGCGCAGGCATTGCGGTTCTATGAGGAAAAGGGGCTGTTGAAGCCGGCACGCTCCGGCCGCTCCCGGGTCTACACCTATCGTGATCGCGCGCGGGTGTTGCTAATCCAGAGGCTGCGGCGGTTGGGCTTCTCGCTGGAGGATATCGCCGAGTATCTGGGCCTCTACGGCTCGGGGGACGGTCAGTTCGCCTATGGCCTGGAGAAGATCCAGGCCCGTCTGGCCGACCTGAACCGCCTGCGCGGCGAGATCGACACCACCATCACCGAACTCCAAGGCCTCGAGCAGGAGGCTCTCGACAAGCTGGCCGCCGCCCAGAAGCACCGGGAGACGGCCGAACAAGGATAGCAGGAGGATTTCATGACCGAAGCGGTGATTGCCGGATACGTTCGTTCCCCCTTTACCTTCGCCGGCAAGGGCGACCTCGCCGCCTATCGCCCCGACAGTCTGGCCGCCGAGGTGCTCGGCGCCCTGCTCCGGCGCACCGGCATTGCCCCCTCCGACATCGAGGACCTGATCATGGGCTGCGCCTTCCCCGAGGGCGAGCAGGGCCTCAATCTCGGCCGGGTGGTCGGCAATCTCGCCGGCCTGCCCGAATCCGTGGGGGGCATGACCGTCAACCGCTGGTGCGGTTCCTCCATCCAGGCCATCCAGATCGCCGCCGGCTCCATCGCCACCAATGGGGGTGAGGTCTTCGTCTGCGGCGGCGTCGAATCCATGAGCCGGGTCCCCATGATGGGACTGAACTGCCTGCCGCCGCCCGAATGGTCGGCCGCCACCCGCTCCGCCTTCCTCAATATGGGCCTGACCGCCGAGACCGTGGCCGAGCGCTATGGCATCGACCGCGCCCGCCAGGATGCCTACGCCGCCCAGAGCCAGAACCGCGCCGCCGAGGCGCAAGGATCCGGCCGCTACGACGATGAGATCGTCGCCATCGGCGGGGTGAGCAAGGACGGCTGTGTTCGCGCCGGCTCCACCGCCGAAAAGCTCGGAACCCTCAAGACGGTGTTCAAGGAGAACGGCACGGTTTCGGCCGGCAACACCTCGCCCATGACCGACGGCGCCGCCATGACCCTGGTCTGCTCCGCCGATTACGCCCGGCGCAAGGGGCTGCCGGTTCTGGCCCGCATCCGCTCCTTCGCCGTGTCGGGCTGCGCCCCGGAGGTGATGGGCATCGGCCCGGTGGAGGCCAGCCGCAAGGCCCTGGCCCGCGCCGGCATCGCCGCCGCCGATCTGGACGTCATCGAGATGAACGAGGCCTTTGCCGCCCAGGTGCTGGCCTGCTGCGACCAGCTGGGCATTGATCCCGCCCGCATCAACCGCGACGGTGGTGCCATCGCCATCGGCCATCCCCTGGGGGCCACCGGCGCCCGGCTGGTGGGCAAGTCGGCCCTGCTGCTCAAGCGCGACGGCGGGCGCTGGGCACTGGCCACCCAATGCATCGGCGGCGGTCAGGGCATCGCCATGGTTCTGGAGTCGGCATAATGACCTATCACTCTCCCATTCAGACCGTGGCGGTGATCGGGGCCGGGGTCATGGGCGCCGGCATCGCCGCCCATTTCGCCAATGCCGGCTGCGGCGTGATCCTGCTGGACATGGCCAGCGAGGGTGCCGATCCCGCCCGGCTGGCCCGCGAGGCGGTGACGCGTCAGGTCAAGACCGCCGGCTTCATGCATCCCGCCCTGGCCGCCCAGGTCCGGGTCGGCACCATCGCCGACGATCTCCCCCTGGTCGCCGAGGCTGACTGGATCGTCGAGGCCATCGTCGAGCTGCCGGACGCCAAGCGCAGTCTCTATGCCCGGCTGGCGCCGCTGATGAAAGCCGGTGCGGTTCTGTCCTCCAACACCTCGACCATTCCTCTGGCCACCCTGGTGGAGGGCCTGCCCGAGGCGGTGGCCAGTCACTTCCTCATCACCCATTTCTTCAATCCGCCGCGCTTCATGCGCCTGCTGGAGGTGGTGGCCGGCCCCGGCACCGACCCGGCGGCGGTGGCGCGCGTCACCGCCTTCGCCGATCATGTCCTGGGCAAGAGCGTGGTCGCCTGCAAGGACACACCCGGCTTTCTCGCCAACCGCATCGGCTGCATGTGGATGGCCGCCGCCCATCGCTTCGCCACCGAACTGGGCCTGTCGGCGGAAGAGGCCGACGGAGTGATCGGCCGGCCCTTCGGCATTCCCGGCACCGGCATCTTCGCCCTGACCGATCTGATCGGCATCGATCTGATGCCCAAGGTGTGGCAGAGCTTCGCCGACACCCTGCCCGCCACCGATCCCTTTCACGCCGTCAATCGTCCCTCGCCGGTCATCACCGCCCTGATCGAGCGCGGCGCCACCGGCCGCAAGGCCAAGGCCGGCTTCTACCGCAAGGGCGAGGCCGGCATGGAGGCCTTCGATTTCACCACCCTGGCCTACCGCCCCCAGGCCAAGCCCACCCTGGAGAGCCTGTCGGTCAAGAGCCCGCGCGCCCTGATGGAACACCCCGACCGGGGCGGCCGCTATGGCTGGGCGGTGATGTCGCGGACCCTGGCCTATGCCGCCTTGCTGGTGCCGGAAATTTCCGACGCCATCGCCCCGGTGGATGAAGCCATGCGGCTGGGCTACAACTGGCGCTTCGGCCCCTTCGAGCTGATGGACCAGTTGGGGCCGCGCTGGCTGGCCGAGGCCCTGGCCGAGGACGGCCAGGACGTGCCCCCCTTGCTGGCCAGGGCCGCCGAACGGGGCGGCTTCTACCAGGACCGCACCGCCCTGTCACCCTCGGGCGCCATGGTGCCGCTGCTGCGGCCCGAAGGCGAGGTGCTGGTGGCCGATCTCCGCCGCGCAGCCCCCCGCATCGACGGCAATGACGCCGCCAGCCTGTGGGATATGGGCGACGGCATCGCCTGCCTGGAATTCCATCGCAAGATGAACGCCATGGCGCCCGAGAGCATGGCGGCCATCGCCGCCGCCACCAAGCGGGTGGCCGAGGGCTTCCGCGGTCTGGTCATCGGCAACGACGCCGCCAATTTCTGCGCCGGCGCCGATCTCGGCCTGTTCCTCGCCGCCATCGAGCGTGGCGACATGGCTTTCATCGATGATTTCGTTCGCCAGGGCCAGGACACCTATGACGCCCTGCTGCGCGCCCCCTTCCCGGTGGTGGGAGCCGTGGCCGGTCTGGCCCTGGGCGGCGGCTGCGAGATCCTGCTGCACTGCGACCATATCCAGGCCCATGCCGAATCCGCCATCGGGCTGGTGGAGCGCAATGTGGGGCTGATTCCCGCCTGGGGCGGCTGCCGCCGCCTGCTGGTGCGCGCCGCCAGCAATGCCGCCCTGGCCAAGGGACCGGTGCCCCTGGTGATGGCGGCCTTCGAGCCCATCATCACCGCCAGCGTATCGGGCTCGGCCCTGCTGGCCCGCGACCTGGGTTATCTGCGCCCCGGCGACGGCATCACCATGAATCGCGACCGCCTGCTGGAGGACGCCAAGGCCAAGGCCATCACCCTGGCCGACGAGGGCTATCAGCCGCCCGAGCCGGTGGAGCTGCGCTTGCCCGGAGCCTCGGGCAAGCACACCCTGATGAACCGGGTGGAAGCCATGGTGCCGCTGGGCCAGCTTCAGGGCCATGATCTCGCCATCGCCGAGGTTCTGGCCGGCGTACTCACCGGCGGCACCACCGACGTCACCCGCCCGCTGCCCGAGGCGGCCATCAGTACCCTGGAACGCGAGGGCTTCCTGGAACTGGCGGCAAGCAAGGCCAGTACCCAGCGCATCGTCCATATGCTCAAGACCGGCAAACCGCTCAGGAACTAACCCGGCGAAGACCGGGCGTTTACCCCATCAAAATGCCAAGGCGGGCCGATGAAACGGCCCGCCACAGGGAAGGAACCGCTATGCCCAATTACCGTGCCCCTGTCGCGGACATGCTCTTCTTGCTGAGAGACGTGTTCGACGCCCCCGCCCGTTTCGCCCGACTGCCCGGCTGCGCCGAGGCCACCGACGACCTGCTGGCCGCCATCCTGGAAGAGGCCGGCAAGTTCTGCGAGAACGAGCTGTCGCCCATCAATCGCATCGGCGATGAGACCGGTGCCCGCTTCGAGGCGGGAGAGGTCATCACCGCGCCGGGCGTGCGTGAGGCCTATGGCGATTTCGTCGAAGGCGGCTGGCCGGCCTTGTCGCTGCCCCATGAGCATGGTGGACAGGGGCTTCCCAAGACCCTGCAATTTCTCCTCGATGAGATGATGGCCGGCGCCAACATGTCCTTCGGCCTCGTCCCCGGCCTGACCCGGGGCGCGGTGGAAGCCATCGAGGCGCATGCCTCCCCCGAACTGAAGGCCATCTGGCTGCCGCGCATGGTGTCCGGCGAATGGACCGGAGCCATGGGCCTCACCGAGCCCCAGGCCGGCACCGACCTCGGTCTGGTCCGCACCAAGGCCGAGCCCCAGGGAGACGGCAGCTTCGCCATCACGGGCACCAAGATCTTCATCAGCGCCGGCGAGCACGATCTGGCCGAAAACATCGTCCATCTGGTGCTGGCCCGCCTGCCCGACGCCACGCCGGGCACCCGGGGGATCAGCCTGTTCCTGGTCCCAAAGCGCCGCCTGGACCATGACGGCGAACCCGGCCCGCGTAACCACGTCAATTGCGGCGCCATCGAGCACAAGATGGGCATCAAGGCCTCGCCCACCTGCGTGATGAATTTCGACGGAGCAACCGGCTGGCTGGTGGGAGAGCCGGGCAAGGGCTTGGCCGCCATGTTCACCATGATGAATGCCGAGCGGCTTATGGTGGGCGTCCAGGGTATCGGCATCGCCGAGGCCGCCTATCAGGGTGCTGCCGCCTATGCCAAGGAGCGCGTCCAGGGTCGGGACCCCGCCACCGGCGGGCCGGCGGCCATCATCGCCCATGCCGATGTGCGCCGGAACCTGCTGACGGCGCGGGCCTGGGCCGAGGGGATGCGGGCGCTGGCGGTCTGGACCGCCCTGCAACTGGATACTTCGCTGCACCACCCCGACCCGGCCGAGCGCATGCGGGCCGATGATCTGGTAGCGCTGATCACCCCGGTGATCAAAGCCGCAGGTTCCGATCTCGGGCTGGAGGCCGCCGTCGCGGCGCAGCAGGTGTTCGGCGGGCACGGTTATATCCGGGAATGGGGCATGGAGCAGTTGGTGCGCGACGTGCGCATCACTCAGATCTACGAAGGCACAAATGGCATTCAAGCCCTGGATCTGGTGGGGCGCAAGCTGCACCAGGACAACGGCGCCCTGCCCACCGCCTTCTTCGGCCTGATCGAAGCCAGCCTCGGCGCCACCGCCGACCGGTCGGAGCTGGCCACCTGCCGCGATGGCCTCGCCCGGCTGCTGGCCGTCTTGCGGCAGACCACCCAATCCCTGGTGGGCATGGCGGAAACGGACCCACTCGCCGCCGGGGCCGGCGCCACCGACTATCTGCGGCTGTTTGCCCTGACCGGTCAGGGGTTGATGTGGACCGAAATGGTCGCCGCCGCCCTGCTGCGTCCGGAGGGCGATCCCCTGCGGACCACCAAGCCGGCCCTGGCCGACTTCTTCTTCACCCGTCTTGCCCCCCAGGCCGAAGCCCTGGCGGCAAGCGCCCTGGCGGGAAGCCGGCCGGTCATGAGCCTGTCCGCCGATCTGTTCTGAACAACCAAGAAACCAACAAGGGAGAGTGCCATGCGTGGATTGATGATGGATGCGCCGCTGCTGATTCCCACCGTGCTGGACTACGCCGCCAAGTTCCACGGCCAGACCGAGATCGTATCCCGGGCCGAGGAAGGCGGGCTGCACCGTACCACCTATGCCGAAACGGCGAGGCGGGCGCGGCAACTGGCCAATGCCCTGATGGCGCTGGGTCTGGAGCCCGGCGACCGGATCGGAACCCTGGCCTGGAACGGGTATCGCCATTTCGAGCTGTATTTCGCGGTGCCCGGCGCCGGCTTCGTCTGCCACACCGTTAATCCCCGGCTGTTTCCCGACCAGATCGCCTTCATCATCGATGATGCCGAGGACCGCTACGTCTTCGTGGACCTCTCCTTCGTCAAGCTGCTGGAGGGCATCAAAGACCGCCTGCCCAAGGTGCGCGGCTTCGTTATCCTGACCGACCGCGCCCATATGCCCGCCACCACCCTGCCCAACGCGCTGTGCTACGAGGAATTGATCACCGCGCAATCAGAGAGCTTCGACTGGCCGATGCTGGACGAGAACACCGCATCCGGCATGTGCTACACCTCGGGCACCACCGGCAATCCCAAGGGCGTTCTCTACTCCCACCGTTCGACGTTATTGCACGCCATGGCCTGCAACCGCGCCGACATTTTCGGTCTGTCGGTCCGGGACGCGGTGATGCCGGTGGTCCCTATGTTCCATGTCAATTCCTGGGGTGTGCCCTATTGCGCCGCCATGGCCGGCACCAAGCTGGTCTTTCCCGGCGGCAAGCTGGACGGCGCCAGCCTGCTGGAGCTTATCAACGGCGAAGGCGTCACCATCACCGCCGGGGTTCCCACCGTCTGGCTGGCACTGCTCAATCACGTGGATGCCGCCAAGGCCGACCTCGCTCCGCTGGAGCGGGTGCTGATCGGTGGCTCGGCCTGTCCGGCCAGCATGATGGAGCGATTCGAAGCCCGGGGCATCCGCATCATCCATGCCTGGGGGATGACCGAGACCAGCCCGGTCGCCGCCGCCTCCGTCCTTTCCCCCCGCCATGCCGCCCTGTCCAAATCCGAGCAATTGGCGCTCCGGGTCAAGCAGGGCTTCGCCCTGTGCGGCGTCGATATGCGCATCGTCGGGCATGACGGCACCGAGCAGCCCTGGGACGGCCAGACCCAGGGCGTGCTGGAAGTGAAAGGCGCCTGGATCTGCGCCGGCTATTTCAACAATTCCGACCGCTCCAACTTCTCGGCCGATGGCTGGTTCGCCACCGGCGATGTCTGCACCGTCACCCCCGACGGCTTCATGGAGATCGTCGACCGCACCAAGGACGTGATCAAGTCGGGCGGTGAGTGGATCAGCTCCATCTCGCTGGAAAACGCCGCCATCGGCCATCCCGCCGTGCGCGAGGCGGCCGCCATCGCGCGACCGGACGAGAAGTGGGGCGAGCGGCCACGCTTGGTGGTGGCGCTACGCGACGGCGCCAGCCTGAGCGCCGGGGACATGCGCACCTATCTGGAACAGCATCTGGCCAAGTGGTGCATCCCCGACGACATCGTGGTCGTCGAGGAATTGCCCCACACCGCCACCGGCAAGCTGCTTAAAATGGAGCTGCGCCGGCTCTATGGCGGCAAGACCGTACCGGGCGCCCTGGCGCTGTAGACGGGCGAACCCGCCGTCCCGACGCCCGGCGATCTTATTCGGCGGGCCGGGGCGGCGGCGGAGCCTTCTTCGGCGGCTCGCCACGATCAGGCAGGAAGGAAGTCTGCGGCGCAGCCTTCTTGACCTCGGCCTTGGGCTTCTTGGCCTCGCGGCCACTGCGTTTCTGACCTTTTGCCATGTCTATTCTCCTGTTCGGGCGGGGCGCTGGCGGGATTTCGCCGGCGGGATAAGGTGCTGGAGGGCCGCATCCTTGAAGCCCTGACTCCACCGCTCGCGCTCCTCGGCGGCGGGGTGGGGATTCAGACTGTCGGCCATGCCCTCGATCTCGGCGACATCGTCGGAGGTGCATTTACGGCCGGTGCTCCAGCCGGAAGCATAGATGCGGCTGAGCTGAAACGGGGTGCTTGCTGCCATGGAAACCCCTTCATGCGTGAATTGAAAAAAGGCCACGACCCATCTCACCGGGCGATTGCATCGACACCGATGGAATGGGTCATGAGGAATCCGATCACCCCGCGCACATGGCCGGCGCCCTGTGCCTCCGGATCGAGACATCGGCAAACGTCGGACAATTGTGCTTGTATCTCAACCATGAAGCGGATTCGCTCTTTATTTTTTTGGCCGAAATTATACAGCCTTGGATATGGGGGCGATTCCGGAAATTACCATTTGGTATGAGGACTTTTATTTTTTGCCGCGCGGCACACGTCCGGGATCGTCGCAATAGCGTTTCCAGGTCGGCGCCAAATCGGCGGGATCGTCGAAGTTGATATCCACCAAAGTCTGATCGAAACGGGAACCCGGGCCGAAATGCCAACCGCCCCCCAGTGTCGAGGCATTGAGAAACAGCGCCAGCTTGTTCATCCCCTCGATCCCTCCCGCCACCGGGAAGGCCATTATGTTGGTGGTCATGGCATATTCTCCTGCCTAAGAATCACCCAAGAAGAGGCCGGATAACGATCCAGAGGCCCAAACCGGCAATAAGGAAAAGCGGAATGAGAACCGGCGGCGTCAGCCACTCCGTGACGGAACAACAGGCCTGCGGCGGATGGTTATTCATAATGAAATCCTAGGGAGCGGACGTGCGCTCTGCACCATATAAATATAGTGTCTATTTATTATTCCGCAACTCTGCGAGAATTATTTATATGCCTCAACAGGATGAGATGGATTTCCGCGGAATTATTTTTGAGGACTCAGGCTGTCCAGGGCCTGATTGAGGGCTCGAATATCGATTTTTCCCCCATTCGGGGCCTGGGCGTTCACCGCCTGCCGTACCGAATCGGCGACGATACCGCGAGACGCCGCGACGCGCTTGATCTGAACCAAGGCCTCCTCCGGCCGGATCAGCGGTAAAGGCTCGCCGGGATGGCCTTGGAAATAGCGCGGGGAACTGAAATCGGGCTCGACCGGAGCCTCTCCCGCAAAGGACGGTGTCTCGCCCAATCCCGGAGCAATCCCCCGAACCACAAGCAGGACGGCAATCGCCAGGAGGACCGCGGCGAGCAGGCGCAAGCCGGTCATGATGCTGCCCTCAATTCGAAACGTGGAGATGGCGGGCGGCATGGCTGGTGCCGCCCGCCGAGGATTTCCTACTTGGCCACCGGCCCGCGCTGGTCGAGGGCAAGGTTGAGTTTGAGGACGTTGACGGTGGCCTCGCCGAGAACGCCGAAGGTGCGGCCCTCGGTGTTGGCGGCCACCCGGGCGCGCAGCTCGTTCTCG
>Ga0265313_10002410_pt1 | contig 16176 bp, 14 predicted proteins | sample 4123metaG_FD_203122 | JGI IMG/M metagenome (GOLD analysis project Ga0265313, IMG submission 203122) | Rhizosphere microbial communities from Carex aquatilis grown in University of Washington, Seatle, WA, United States - 4-1-23 metaG | ecosystem: Host-associated > Plants > Roots > Rhizosphere >...
CCCCATCGAGCTACCCCGTGGGCTCGCGAGCACCGAGGTCGACTTCGAGTGCGAGCTGGCGGTCGTCATCGGCAGGGCCTGCAAGAACGCGACCCGCGCGAGCGCCCTCGACTACGTGCTCGGCTACACCGCCGCGAACGACGTGTCGGCGCGCGACTGGCAGATGAAGTGGAACGGGGGCCAGTTCTGCCAGGGCAAGAGCTTTGACACCTTCTGCCCGATGGGGCCGGTCCTCGTCACCCGCGACGAGATCCCGGACCCGAACAAGCTCCGAATCCGGACGCTTCTGAACGGCCAGGCCATGCAGGACTGGAACACCGACGACATGGTCTTCGACGTCGCGACGCTCATCGAGTTCCTGAGCGGCAGCAAGACGCTGCTCCCCGGGACCGTGATCCTCACCGGGACGCCGCACGGGGTCGGCTACGCGCGCAAGCCGCCCGTGTTCCTGAAGGCCGGAGACTCGGTCACGATCGACATCGAGGGGATCGGCGCCCTCACCAACCCGGTCATCGAGGAGCGCGCCTGACGGGGCGCGGGTCCGGCGTCAGTCGACGAAGAGCGCAAGCTGCGCCCCGGGGCCGTGGACGCCCTCGATCAGGATGCCCTCGACGTCCGCCGTCTTTGACGGGCCGGTGCACCAGATGACGTTCGGGTCGCTTCCGAGCGCCGCGACCGCCTGCGCCAGGTCGGAATAGAGGGCCGTGCGGGAGATGACCGCAGCGTGAGCCCACGGGGCCAGCGCGCCGAGGCGCGACGAGGTGGTCGCGTCCGCCAGGATGATCGTTCCGGTCTCGGCAATGGCGCCCGCCCCCCGGGTGATCCCGAACTGGAAGTCATCGACCCGCGCCCGGTCGAACACCGTCTCGACCCTGAACTCCGGGCCGAAGTGCGCCTTCAGCGCGGGCCAGAGCGCCGGGTCGCAGTAGCCGCGGGTCCACCCCCGGGACCCGAGGAGCGCCGCCAGGGCAGCCGCATCCGCGGCGACCTCGCCGTTCACCGCCCGCAGGCGCGCGGCGAACTCGGCCATGGCGTCCCCCGAGTCTCGCCGGCTTCGCGCGAGCACAAGGCCCTCGTCGTACTCGGGCATCGGCGCGCGTTCCTTGAGCGGCGCCAGCGCGCCTCGCACCCTCGACAGGATTGCCTCGCGGTCGTCGGCCATGGCGCTCCTATCCGGGCGGCATCCGCCTCGGCACGAGGATCTTCTCGCGACCGACGAAGTAGAGGAAGGTGCACAGCCCCAGGAAGAACAGCATCGAGAGGGCGTCGGCGTACGGCCCGTTGAACACCGGGTTGTGGTCCGTCGCCCACGCGTTCAGGGCGTCGTCGAGCGGCTTCATGGCGCCCGCAAGGAGCGCGATGACGATCCCGGCGAGCGCGCCCCCGGCGATGTAGCCCGAGGCGAGGAGGACCCCGGGGCTCTTGTCGGTCTCCGCAACCATCTGCTCCTCGGTCAAGTCCTTGCCCGCATGCCTGCGCCTCGTGTACGCGTCGACGAGCCAGCGGACCATCCCGCCGGCCCAGATCGGGCTCGAGGAGGAGAGCGGCAGGTAGAGGCCGACCGCGAAGGCGAGGGAGGGCACGCCGGACATCTCGAGCGTGATCGAGATCATGACGCCGAGAAGCACGAGAGACCAGGGCAGCTTGTGCCCGAGGATGCCCTTGATGATGTAGGAGATGAGCACGGCCTTGGGCGCGTTGAACTTCTTCACCGAACTGCCGTCCGGCCGAGTCTCGTGGGTGCCATTGATCCCGGGGTCGACGAGCCAGACGGCGTGGCCGGCCGCATCCACGAGGTACTTCTCGGCGGCGCCCCCGGACGGGTCGCTCTTGTGCCAGACGAAGTAGGTCCTTGTATCGCCGCGGGCCTGCGGCCCGGAGAGGCGCTCGGTCTTCGCAAGGGCCGACAGGTCGACATGGAGGCCCTGCGCCTCGGCCGCCGGGACGGGGACGTAGACCGACTGCGAGTCGTTCAGGGCCAGGAGCATCGGTCCCAGGACGAGCGCCGACGCGAAGGACCCGAAGAGGATCGCGACCTGCAGGAACTTGGGCGTCGCACCGAGGATGTAGCCGGTCTTCAGGTCCTGGGAGGTGCTCCCGCCGTTCGACGAGGCGATGCAGACGATGGCGCCGATGGAGAGCGCGGTCACGTAGTACGCGCTGCCGGTCCACCCCACGATGAGGAAGATGAGGCACGTCAGCAGGAGCGTCGCGATCGTCATGCCGGAGATCGGGTTGGACGAGGAGCCGATCTCACCGGTGAGCCGCGACGACACGGTGACGAAGAGGAACCCGAAGATCACGATCAGGACCGCGCTCAGCGCCTTGGCCCAGATCCCCGCGTCGAGCAGGTTCGGGGCCGCCACCACGGCGGCCATGAGCACGATGATGCCGATCCCCACGAACTTCATCGAGAGGTCCCTCTCGGTGCGCGGCTCCGCGCCCGCCGCCACAGCGCCGTCGCCCCGCAGGTTGAGGAACCCGACGTCGCGCAGGCCCTCCCGCAGCCCATGCCAGATGGTGGGCAGGCTCCTGAAGAGGCTGATGATCCCGCCCGCCGCCACGGCGCCGGACCCAATGTAGAGAATGTAGGCCTGGCGCACGTCGTCCGGCCCCATCCCCGAGATGGGCGTCTTGCCCGGCGCGACCGCGCCGGGCATGCTCTCGCCGAAGAACTTGATCATCGGGATCAGGACGAGGTACGAGAGCACCCCGCCCCCGCACATGAGCGCCGCGATCTTCGGGCCGATGATGTAGCCGATCCCGAGCAGCTCGGGAGAGATCTCGGCGCTGACGGACGCCCCGTTGAAGGGCGCTCCGAACACCTTCTCCGGCGTGTCCTTCCAGAGCCGGGTGACCCGGTTCAGCACGTTGTAGACGATCCCGATGCCGAGCCCGGCGAAGATTGCCTTCGCCCCCGGCGCCTTGCCGAGGCCCGCGGCCTCCGCCGCCCGCATCTCCTCGATCGCGCCGGGCGACGCCTGCGTGCGGTCTTGCGCGGACGCGCCGGCGATCAAGACCGCGGCGCAGGCCGTGCCCTCGGGGTACTTGAGCACCCCGTGCTCCTTGACGATCAGCGCCCGACGCAGCGGGATCATCATCAGGATGCCGAGGAAGCCGCCGAGCACCGACACGAGGAGGACCCGGGTCAGGTCGAGGTCGAACCCAAGGATCATGATCGCAGGCATCGTCACCCCGACCCCGAAGGCGAGAGACTCCCCCGCCGACCCCGCGGTCTGGCTGATGTTGTTCTCCAGGATCGTGGCGTCCCGCAGCCCCACCTTGGAGAGCATGCGGAAGAGGGCCAGCGAGATGACCGCGACAGGGATGGACGCGCTCACCGTGAGCCCGACCTTGAGGACCAGGTAGAGCGACGAGGCCCCGAACATGATCCCGAGGACGGTGCCCACGACGAGCGCGCGCGCCGTGAACTCGCGCATGGAGGTCTCCGGAAGGATGAACGGCTCGTGCCTCGGTTTTGAGTTCTTGGGTGAATCCATGCTTAAGGTGCTATTCCCGGCGAACTCTGCCCGGCTCCGGGGCGCTTGCGACGCAATTTGAGCCACTTCCGGAACTCCCCTCCCCGCCACTTCGGGAGATCCCGCGACGACTCCCAGGCCCTGAGCGCCGGGACGGGCACGAGGCTCCTCGGGAAATGGTCGAGGAGGCGCCCGCCGAGGAGCGCGACCCTCCATGCGGCCGGCTGCGAGGCGAGGAGCGACCAGATCCCCATGGGCGGGGTCCCGGGCGAAGGCAGGTGCTCGGCGTGCGCCCGGTCGCGGAGCCTGAGCAGCAGGTCCGGGATGGGGATGTTCACGGGGCAGACCTCGTTGCACGCACCGCACAGGCTCGAGGCCTTAGGCAGGTCGGCCTTCTCCGGGAACCGACTGCCGAGGAGCAGGGGCGAGAGCACCGCCCCCACGGGCCCCGGGTAGACGCTCCGGTAGGCATGCCCCCCGGCCTGGCGGTAGACCGGGCAGACGTTCAGGCACGCCCCGCAGCGGATGCAGCGCAGGATCTCCCTGCACCGGCTCGCGAGGACGTCGGTCCTGCCGTTGTCGACAAAGACGACATGCATCTCCTCGGGCCCGTCGGGTTGGCCCGGCGCGCGCGGCCCCAGGATGAACTCGTTGTACACCGACAGCTGCTGGGCGGTCGCCGAGCGGGCGAGCAGGTTGAGGAAGAGCGCAAGGTCGCGGTCCCTCGGGAGGATCTTCTCGATGCCGACCAGCGCGATGTGGCAGCGGGTCGCGGCGAGGCAGAACCTGGAGTTCCCCTCGTTCGTCACGACGACGAGCCTTCCGCTCTCGGCCACGACAAAGTTCGCCCCGGTCAGGCCCGCGTCCGCCTCGAGGTAGCGGTGGCGCAGGAACTGCCGGGCCCGCTGCGTGATCACCTGGGGCTCGTCGCTGTAGGCGCCCAGGCCGTTCTTCTCGAAGAGCTCCGCGATCTGCCTGCGGTTCTTGTGGAGGATCGGCTTGATGATGTGCGAGGGGTGGTCGTGGTCCAACTGCACGATGAACTCCCCCAGGTCGGTCTCGAGCGACTCGATCCCGCGCTGGCGCAGGTAGCCCTCGAGCTCGATTTCCTCGCTCACCATCGTCTTTGCCTTGACGAGCTTCGTGGCGCCGCGCGCCCGCAGGATCGCGTGCACGGCCTCGCACGCCGCCTCCGCCGTCGAGGCCCAGTGGACCTTGACGCCGTTCGCCACGAGCCTCGACTCGACGGCCGGAAGGTAGGTGTCCAGGTTCTCGACCACGTGCTGCTTGATCTCGCCCGCGAGCTCCCTGAGCCTGTCCGGGTCGGCGTAGTGGTCGAACAGGAGCCTCGTGCGCTTCTCGTGGCCGGTCTTCGCCCCGTCGTAAACCGCGGCCCGCGCCTCGGCACCGAGGCGCGCCGCGGCCTCGTCGATCCGCTGGGTCTTCACGCGGCCCCCCTCATCGCTTCGCGCAGCACCTGCGCGAAATGCATCGAGCGCACCGGGGCGCCCTGGCGCGCGGCCATGCCGCCCAGGTGCATGAGGCAGCCCATGTCGCCCGAAACCAGGACGTCCGGCCCGGCCGCCCGCACGTGGTCGAGCTTCAGGCCGCCCATGGCCGAGGAGATGTGCGGAAAGGCGACGGAAAAGGTCCCGCCGAAGCCGCAGCACTGCTCGCCCTCGCCAAACTCGACCAGGCGGAGCCCCGCGATCGAGCCGAGGAGGAGCGCGACCGCGTCGCTGCTCCCGGTGCCGCGGGTGTGGCAGGAGCGGTGGAGCGCGACCGCCGCGTCGAACCGGCCGGGCCACGAGCGCACGCCGAGGCCGTTCACGATGAAATCCGCGAGCTCCCAGGTGCGCCGACCGAGCGCCTCGACCTCGCCCGAGTCTGCCTCCCGCTCGAACTCGAGCGGGGCCCCGTGGAAGAGCATCGCGGCGCACGAGCCGGAGGGGACGACAATCGGGTCCGGGGACGCGAATGTCCGCACGGCGTGCCGGACGACCCGGCGCGACGCCGTCCAGTCGCCCGCGTTGAACGCCGGCTGGCCGCAGCAGGTCTGGCCCTCGGGAAACGCGACCTCGCAGCCCAGGTGCTCGAGCACCTCGACCGTGGCCGCCGCCACGTCGTCATGGAACGCGTCGCACAGGCACGTGGCCATCAGCTGGACGCGCCTGCCCGTCACCGGAGTGCGGTTCGCCGTGAGCATGGTCACGCCCCCGATCCGCCGGCCGGCGGGCGGCCCGCGGGCGGGCGTTCCGGGTCTTGGCTCGCGGCCGTCGGGACCGTGACGGGGGGCTTCGGCATGGGGCACGATGATCCGGGCGGGGCCCGTGATCGCAAGCGAGATGATGACGGCACCGCCGCGGCGGCGCCGGGGCGGGGCCGTTAGGGTGTTGGCGGCTTGCGCCCCCCGGGGCAGAGCGCAACGAGGCGCGAATAGAGGCGCTCCAGGCGCGGGGTCGGGACGCCGGCCGCCCGCGCGCGCCGCAGCGGCTCCCCCCAGATCGCCTCGACCTCCACCTCCCGGCCGGCCAGGAAATCCACAAGGCTCGACGGCTGGTAGGGGCCCATCGGCGGGGTCGCGTCGTACTGACGGGCAAGGAACGTGTCGGGGATCGTGAACCCGTAGCCGGCCGCCGCACGCTGGACCTCCTCCATCAGGGCCCGCACCTCGCCGGCGAGGCGCGGGTCGGAGCAGATCCGGTCGGTCGGGATTCCGCCCTCGGCGATGGAGAGGCCGTTGAAGGGTATGTTCCACACGAGCTTGCGCCAGCGCGCCTCGACGAGGTTCTCGACAACCTGCGTCTTTACCCCCGCGGACCGCAGAAGCCCCGCCAGCGCCTCCGTCCTGGCCTCGGGCGGCCGGCCAAACTCGCCGATCGTCACCGAGCCCGGATGGTAGCACTTCACGTCGCCGGGGCCGACGCGGGTGACCGCCACGAAGGCGAGGCCGCCGATGACGCGGCGGGCCCCGAAGAGCCCCGCCAGGTGCTCGTCGGCGCCGAGCCCGTTCTGGAGCGTGAGCAGGGCCGTCGCCGGGCCGAGGAGCGGCTCCACGAGCGCCCCCACCACGCCCTCCGACGTGGTCTTGAGCGCGATGACGACCAGGTCGACCGGCCCCATCTCCGGGGCGGAGCCGAACACGGCGACGGGCCGCACCTCCGTCGTGCCGGTCGCCTCCCGGATCAGGATCGAGCCCCTCCCGCGGACGGCCGCCAGGTCGCCCCGCATCAGAAAGCGGACGTCGGCGCCCGCGAGCGCCAGGCGGGCCCCGTAATAGGAGCCGACGGCGCCCGAGCCGACCACGCCTATCCTGGGAGATGGAGCGGGCATTCCGACGCGCGTCCTAGAGCAGCGCGTTGTCGGTGAGCCTGACCTCGTCCAGCCACGCGGCGATGCAGAGGAGCGTTTTCCCGGGAACGACCTCCCGCATCGCCTCCATGGTCGCGGGGTCGACGACCGAGGCGTAGATGACGCGCAGCCTGTAGTGCGTCCCGAGGATGTGGGTGACCTCGGCCACCAGCCGATCCGAGCTCCGGACCCCGGAGTCCACCATCTCCCGGGCCCTCTTGAGCGCAATGTTGATGGCGGCCGCCTCCTGCCTCAGGGCCGAGGTGAGCTCGCGGTTGCGGACGGCGACCGCGAGGCCGTCCAGGTCCCGCACGGTCGGGACGACCACAAGGTCCACGCAGTAGTTCAGGTCCGCCACCATCTTGCGCAGCACCGCGACATGCTGGGCGTCCTTCTGTCCGACGAAGACGTGCGTCGGCCCGACGATGTTGAGCAGCTTCGCGACCAGCGTGGTGACTCCCCGGAAATGCGTGGGGCGGGACCGGCCGCACAGCGGCTTGCTCACGGCCTCCTCCGTCACGTAGGTCGAGAAGCCCCGCGGGTAGACCTCCTCCACGGCGGGCATGAAGACGGCGTCGACCCCGAGGCGGGCGCACAGTTCGAGGTCGTCCTGAGGCGAGCGGGGATACCCTGCAAGGTTCTCGTTCGAGCCGAACGACAGCGGGTTCACGAAGATCGAGACCACGACCGGGCGGCCCGCCGCCAGCGCCGCGCCGATGACCGCCTCGTGCCCGGCGTGGAGCGCACCCATCGTCGGAACGAGCGACAACCCTCCCCTTTCGGCCCTGAGCCTTGCGGCGAGGGCTCGCATGTCGGATACCGAGCCAATAGTCTCCATGGGGTTAACGAGGGCTTGAACAAAGCGGCCCCGGCCGGTTTGTTCAAGGTTTTCGGCCGGCGGCCGCCCTCTTCACGCTCTCTTTACGTCCTAAGCAATGATCCGAATAAACGAAAATTACACGAAGCTCAAGGCCTCGTACCTGTTCGCCGACATCGCCAAGCGCGTCGGCGCCTTCGCGGCGGCCCATCCCGAGAGGCCCGTGATCCGGCTCGGCATCGGGGACGTCACCGAGCCCCTTCCCCCGGCGTGCATCGAGGCCCTCCATGCGGCGGCTGACGAGATGTCCCAGCGGGCCACCTTCAGGGGCTACGGGCCGGAGCAGGGCTACTCCTTCCTGCGGGAGGCTGTCGCCGCGCACGACTACGCGGCGCGCGGCTGCCGCATCGAGCCCGACGAGATCTTCGTCTCCGACGGGGCTAAGTGCGACTGCGGCAACATCCAGGAGATCTTCGCCGCGGACGCGCGCCTCGCCATACCCGACCCCGTGTATCCGGTCTACGTCGACACCAACGTCATGGCCGGAAGGACCGGGCCGAACGTCGACGGCCGCTACGAGGGCATCCTCTACCTTGATTCGACCCCGGCCAACGGCTACGTCCCCGAGGTCCCCGACGCGCCGGCCGACCTCATCTACCTGTGCTTCCCGAACAACCCGACCGGTGTGGTCGCGACGAAGGCCCAGCTTGCCGCGTGGGTGGACTATGCCAAGCGCAACAAGGCCGTCATCCTCTTCGACTCGGCCTACGAGGCCTACATCCGCGACGCCCGGATCCCGCACTCGATCTACGAGATCGAGGGCGCCCGCGACGTCGCGATCGAGTTCCGCAGCTTCTCGAAGACCGCGGGCTTCACCGGCATGCGCTGCGCGTACACGGTGGTGCCGAAGACCCTGATGGCGTGGGACGCGGCCGGGCGGCCCCACCCGCTCCACGCCCTTTGGAACCGCCGGCACACGACCAAGTTCAATGGCGTCTCGTACCCCGTGCAGCGGGCGGCGGCCGCGGTCTACACGGACGCCGGCAGGAGCCAGGCGCGCGCGCTCACGGACTTCTACCTCGGGAACGCCAAGCTGATCCGCGCCGCAATGGCCCGCCTAGGCTTCGCGTGCGCCGGCGGCGAGAATGCGCCCTACCTCTGGGTCAACGTCGGCCGCGACTCCTGGGAGTTCTTCGACCTGCTGCTCGAGAGGGCCCAGGTCGTCTGCACGCCGGGCGCCGGATTCGGCAAGTGCGGCGAGGGGCACGTCCGGATCAGCGCCTTCAACAGCCGCGAGAACGTTGAGCAGGCGCTGGACCGCATCGCGGCCGCGCTCAGGTAGGCTCTCAGTTGCGGGCGGGAAGGTCGGCGACGACCTCCTGGCCGAGCGCCGACACGTCGGCGGTCAGCAGGCGCGCGAGCCGGTCGAAGTCCCTGCCGTCCCACGCCGCGTCGGGCGCGTCGAAGACCTTGTGCGCGACGACGCGCGGACTTGCGCCCGTCGTCCAGATCTCGACCGCCGCGGAAAGGCTTGCCGTGTGCCGGCCCTGCGCGCTCTCCGAACCCTCGAAGCGCCGGACCTCGATCGACACGTCAAAGTCGCGCTCCAGGTCCGCCGGGAACGGCTCGGTGTAGACCTGCGCCACCTCGGGGGACGCGAGGAGCCGGGTCCGCAGCACCCGGGCGATGGCGCCGTCAAGGGGCTCGGCCCAGAGCCTGTAGTCCCTGAACTGCAGCTCGTTGCCCCCGGTCCGGACCACGATCTGCTTCCTCCTGAGGTAGCCCTCGAGCCGGACGGCCTTCAGGCCGATCCGGACGCCCGCCGAAGGCGCGGGTGCCTGGGCCACGGGCGCCGCGGGATCGGAAAGGACGAAGTAGCGCGTGGGGTCCTCCTGGGCGGGCTGGACCACGTTGCAGGCGGCCGGGGCGAAGAGCAGGCCGGTCAGCACGATCGGCATCAGGAGTCCCCTAGCGGAAGAGGTGCGGGTAGTCATGGCGGGCTTAGTCATTGGTGGGCAGCTTGCGTCCCGCGACGATGGCATTCGGGTTTCGCTCCAGGAAGTCGGCGAGCCGCTGGATCGACTCCGCGGCGTCCGCCACCTTCTCGAGGGCGCGGGTCGTGTCCGCGCCGAAGTTCTGCTGGGCGTTGATGAAGCTCCGGGCCGACTGCGCCGCCGCATTGAACGACTCCAGCGACGCCCGCGCCTGGATGAGGGTCGCCTGCAGCTCCTTGCCGTTCGAGTCGACCTGGGTGTCGAGCCGCGCCACCGACGTGCGCAGGACCTCCAGGGTCTTGTTCAGGTTCTCGAGCGAATGCAGCAGGTCGGGCGAGCGCGCCAGGGCGTCGACCGACTCCCCCGTCTTCTTCCACTGGGCCGCCAGCCCCTTGAAGTCGACCCCGTCCAGACGCTGCCTCGTCTCGCCGACGAGGCCCTTCAACTCCGTGGACAGGCCCTTGAAGTCGATCTCCTGCATCCGCGCGAGGAGCGTCGTGGCGTTGGCCATGAGGGCCGCGGCGCTCGCCCGGAACTCCGAGATCTCCGAGGGCGCCGACGGGATCACCACGTACTTCACGTCGGCCGTCGTGCTCAGGTCCGGGTGCATGTGCGGATCCATGAAGTCGAGCTCGACGAAGAGGAGCCCCGTCGCCAGCCCGCTGATCTCCAGCTGGGCCCGCAGGCCGCGGTCGACGAGCGCCTGAAGCGCGCCCCGGTCGGAGACGTCGAAATTCGCGCCGTGCTCGTCGGAGATCGCCCCCTGATTCAGCTCGCACAGGACCACGGCGAGGGACTTGCCGGTGGTCCGGTCGTACCGGATCGAGATGTCGACGACGTGACCCACGCGGACGCCGCGCAGTTTGACCGGCGAGCCCTGGTCGAGGCCGCTAATCCCCTCGTCGAAGTACACCAGGAAGCGCTCCGGCTTCGAGAAGAGGCTCAGGCTGCCGAGCGCGAGGAGCGTGATGATCCCTATCGCAAACGCCCCGAGGACGAATGCGCCTACGACCGCGGGGCTGATCTTGGTTTTCATGGTGGGCGGGCGGGCGGTGGGCTCCCTCTCTATCCTGACCGGACGGACCGCCGTGTCAAAAATTCTAGGACCTTGGGGTCCGACGGCCCGGCGGCCAGTTGCTTGGGGGGGCCCTCGGCGATGATCCCCCGGGTGTCCCGGTCCAGCATGATCAGGCGGTCGGCGATCCCCATGATCGAGTCGACGTCGTGGGAGACGATGACGATCGTCGTGCCGAAGGTGTCCCGGATGTCGAGGATGAGCCTGTCCAGGTTGCGGGCGGTGACCGGGTCGAGGCCCGCGGACGGCTCGTCAAAGAAGACGATGGTCGGGTCGAGCGCCAGCGCCCGGGCGAGCCCCGCGCGCTTCTTCATGCCCCCGCTGATCTCCGAGGGATAGTAGTCCTCGAAGCCCCTGAGGCCCACCTGCGACAGCCGGAAAGCGGCGATGCGCCCGATCTCATCGCCCGGCAGCCGGGTGTATTCCTCGAGCGGCAGCGCGATGTTCTCCCTGAGCGTGAGCGAACTCCAGAGGGCGCCCCCCTGGAACGAGAGCCCGAAGGTCTTGAGCATCTCCCGGCGCTCGACCGCGTCGGCGCCCGTGAAGGAACGCCCGTTGAAACGGACGTCCCCGTGCACGGGCGTGGCAAGCCCGACCAGGTTGCGCAGCAGCGTCGTCTTGCCGACGCCGGTACCCCCGACGATGAAGAAGATCTCGGCGTGCCTCACGCTGAACGAAACCCCCTCCAGGACCTTGTAGTCCTGGTAGGAGCAGGCGAGGCCGGACACCTCGATTGCGGAATGAGCGTCCGTGGTCATAGCCCGATGACCTGGAACAGGACGGCAAAGATCGCGTCCGCCACGATGATGTAGAGGATCCCCGTCACCACGGCGGACGTGGCCGACTGCCCGACGCCGGCGGCGTTGTTCTCGGACTGGAGCCCGCGCAGGCACCCGGACAGCCCGACAATGAGCCCGTACACGATCGACTTGATCACGCCCACGGTGACGTCCGGCAGGTCCACGATCGTCAGCATCTCAATCCAGTAGGCGGCGGGCGGGATGCCGAGGTCGACGTACGCCACCATCATGCCGCCGAGGATGCCCAGGCAGTTGGCATAGAGCGCGAGCATGGGCATCATGAGGCCGACCGCGAGGACCCGCGGCAGGACGAGGAAGCGCACCGGCGAAATCCCGAGGACGGTGAGGGCGTCGATCTCCTCGTTCGACTTCATGCTCCCGATCTCGGCCGCGTAGGCGGCCCCGGTGCGGCCGGCGAGCACGATCCCCGCCATCATCGCGCCCATCTCCCGGGTCATCGCCACGCCGATCAGGTCCGCGACCCAGATGTCGCCGCCGAAGCGCCGCAGCACGATGGCCCCGGAGTACGCGAGCGTGATCCCGACGAGGAAGCTGATCAGGCTCACGATCGGCAGCGCCATTGCGCCGCACTTCTGCATCTCGGAGAGGCAGTCGTTCCAGCGGAACCCGGCCTGCCCGCTCACGAGCCGCTTTGCGGCAAGCCAGCACTCCCCGATGAAGCCGAGGAATTCGCGCGCCTGGGACATCGCGCCGCGAGTCGCGAGACCCACCTCCACGAACAAGCTGCGCGAATGGTCGTTGCGCTCCCCGGAGACCAGGGACTCCGCGAACTGCCCGCCCAGCAGGCGCATCCGCTCCGGCAGCCGCCCGAGGTCGCAGGCGATCCCCTTGTCGGCGCACCAGCGCGACGCCTCGCCCACGAACACGACCAGCGACGTGTCCCAGTGGGGGACGCGGTCGGCCGTCAGGCGCACGCACTTCGGCGCGGCGGCGCCGACCACCGAGCCCCACCGGGGGGTCGCGCCCCCGAGCCTCCACTCCCCCTCGAGGACGACCTCGAGCGCGTCACCCTCCGTCCGCGCCGCCGCTCGGGCTTCGACATTCTCGTGGCTCGCAGGCATCGTGCGGAAATCTCGCCCTTCGGCGCCGCGCGCGCCAGTCCAATCTAATGCGCCGCGATGCGCGTCCACTGGACCCAGACGATGCCCCAGCGGCCCGAGCGGCGCACGGCGACGCAGGCGTACCGGGTCCGCACGTCTGAGCCGTCGGCCCTCCGGTAGGTGACCAGGGCGCCCACGAGCGCGGCCTCCCCGTACTCGCGGATCACGACGTCGTGGAGCCTGAGGTCGCGGGCGTCGGGGCGCTCCGCGGCCTGGCGGAGGAATTCCGCCTTGTCGATCACCCGCCCGTCCGCCAGGACCCCGACAAAGTCGTCGGCCAGGATCGAGCGGAACCGCGCCACGTCGCAGGCCAGGAACGCGCGCACGTAGTCGTCGTTCAGCTGCCTGAGGGCCGGCTCGTCGGGCGCGGCGGGCAAAGCCGCCCGTCCCGGGGCGGCGGCCAGGAGCCAGAGCGCAGCGACGGCGCACGCGGTTCGGACCATGGGGCGAGCCTTGACGCGTTCGCCGCCCTGATCAACGCCGGAGAAGATGCGCCATTGATTTTCGCAGGGTTATCGACCATCGCTTCCGGGGTCACACCGACCCACGTGCCCGAATTCCCCGAACCATCCGCGCTCACCGGAGTCGTCGAGCGCATCATCTTCCTGAACGAGGAGAACCACTACACGATCGCCGAGTTCCGGCCCGACGGTGCGCAGGGGGGCGCGAAGCCCGAGCCGGTCACGATCGTGGGCGCGCTTCCGGGGGTGGAGTGCGGCGAGACCCTCCACCTGACCGGCGAGTGGACGCGCCATTCCCAGCACGGCGCCCAGTTCAAGATCGCGTCCTTCAGGAGCGAGCTGCCGGCCAGCGTTTACGGCATCCGCAAGTACCTGGGAAGCGGGCTCGTCCCCGGTATAGGGCGCGTCTACGCCAACAAGATCGTCGACGAGTTCGGGACCGACACGTTCCGCGTGCTGAGCGAGGAGTCGGGCCGCCTGAGGGACGTGGACGGGATCGGGCGCAAGCGGGCGGCCGCAATCAAGCAGGCGTGGGACGGCAAGCGCGCCGAGCGCGAGCTCTACATCTTCCTGCAGACCTACGGGGTGAGCCCGAGCCAGTGCGTCAAGCTGGTCAAGCAGTACGGGTCGCAGGCCAAGTCCGTCCTCATGACCGAGCCCTACCGCGTGGCCCGCGAGATCGAGGGGATCGGGTTCAAGACGGCTGACAAGATCGCGATCAACCTCGGATTCGCCAACGACGCGCCGCCGCGGCTTGATGCGGGGATCCTCTTCGCCCTGGAGACGCTTCAGGAGGAGGGCCACACCGCCTTCGGCGAGGAGGCGCTGCGCGACCTCACGGCGGAGCTGCTGGACACGTCCGCGAGCCTGGTGGCGGCCCGGATCGAGGCGCTCGTTGCCTCACGGCAGCTCGCCAGGCATCTCCCGCCCTCGGCGGGCGAGCCGCTGCCCGGCTCGGGGCTGCTCCAGCTGCCGGCGCTCGCCCGCGCCGAGGAGAAGATCGCGGAGGTGGTCGCCAGGCTCAGGCGCGTCTCGAGCGGCCTCCCCCCCATCAAGGTCGACGCGGCGCTCGCGTGGGCCGAGGCGAAGGCCGGCTTCCCGTTCCACGAGCTGCAGCGTCACGCGGTCCGCAATGCGCTCGAGAACAAGGTGTCGATCCTGACGGGAGGGCCGGGCACGGGGAAGACCTCCACGCTGCGCTCGCTGGTGAACATCCTCAAGGCGAAGGGCGTGCGCGTCCACTTGGCCGCGCCCACCGGCAGGGCCGCCCAGCGCCTGGCCGAGACCACCGGGGGCTTCGCCTCGACGATCCACCGGCTCCTCAAGTACGACCCGGCGGCGGGCTTCACCTCAAACGAGTCGCACCCGCTCGCCACGGACTTCTTGATCGTGGACGAGGTCTCGATGCTCGACACCCGGCTCGCGTCGGCGCTCCTGCAGGCCGTGCCCGCCCGGGCGCACCTGCTCCTGGTGGGCGACACCGACCAGCTCCCGAGCGTCGGCCCGGGGAACGTGCTGCAGGACCTGATCACGGCGTCGCGCGCGCCCGTGACCCGCCTCACGGTCATCTTCCGCCAGAAGGGCCAGAGCGGCATCGTGGTGACGGCGCACGCGGTCAACTCGGGCGACACGGCCCCGCCGCCGGTGGCCCAGACGGTCGAGGCCGTCGACACCGCCGGGGACCTCGCCTTCCTCGCGGCCGACTCGGCCGAGGACTGCCTGCGCAAGGTGATCCGGCTCTGCACCGAGTTCATCCCACGGCATTACCCCCGGATCGACCCGGTCGCCGACGTCCAGGTCATGGCCCCGATGCACAAGGGCGTCGCCGGCGTCGCCAATCTGAACCTCCAGCTCCAGGAGGCCTTGAACGGCGGGGGGCGCGGGATCCGGACGCAGTCGGGCGAGTTCAGGCCGGGTGACAAGGTGATCCAGCTGCGCAACAACTACGACAAGAACCTGTTCAATGGGGACATCGGGTCGGTCACGTCGGTCGACCCCGAGGCGGGCGCGATCCAGGCGGACTTCGACGGCGAGAGCCACGCGTTCACCCGGGCGGAAATGGGCGACATGGCCCTCGCGTACGCGATCAGCATCCACAAGTCGCAGGGCAGCGAGTACCCGGTGGTGATCGTGCCGCTCCTGAAGGCCCATTTCATGATGCTGCAGCGGAACCTGCTCTACACCGCGATCACCCGCGGACGAAAGAAGGTGTTCATCGTGGGCGAGCCCGCGGCCTACGCGATGGCCGTGCGCAACGGCGAGTCGAAGCTGCGTGTCACGCACCTGCGGGAGAAGCTTGCGGCCTGCCCGGGCTCCTGACGCCCCCGCGCCCGCCTACTTGCCGAGCTTGCGCAGCGCCTGGTTCACCTTGTCGAGGTCGCAGACGGCGGGGTCGTAGTCGGGCCCGAGCCACCCCAGCCATTCCCGTCCGAGATCCGACTCGGGCTCCTTGAGGCAGGCGAGCATGTCGTGGAAGGCCTCGATCCCGCCGCAGTCCTCGGGAGGACCGGCGCGCTCGCCCGCCACGCAGACCGGATAGTGGACGCCCTTGGACGGGGCGGCGCTCTTCTCGACACGGATGTCGACATGCCACCCCTCGCCGATCTGGTAGTCGTAGGTCATCCGGTCGCGGTGGGCCAGGTTGAGGTCCGCGAGCGTCACGTCCCGGTCGTCCTCGACGATCAGGTCGTCCCGCTTCACGGGGTTACCGAACCTCAGGTCGTCGAGCGCGAAGGCGTGGGTCTGGTAGTCGAACCAGTCAAAGGCGATCTGGATCGAATCATGGAGGCGCGACAGCCACATCGTTTCGCGCACGAGGAGCCGCCTCCAGACCTTGGGCTGGGTGCCGGCGATCACCAGCCGCAGGCAAAGGATCCTCGCCGCGGGCTTCTTGACCCCGGATCCCCTTCCCTCGTGTAGCGAAATCATTGCTCAGGGTCCTATGGGGGCGCTGGCCCGCGCGCAAAACGAAACGGGTGCCCGGCGCCGGGGCGCCGCCCGCCGGGAGGCGCTTCGGCCGGCGCGGGGCACTCAGCGGTCCGCCACGCGCCGGTCGCCGCTCGGGAGCGTGATGATCTT
>Ga0265313_10002411_pt1 | contig 16176 bp, 11 predicted proteins | sample 4123metaG_FD_203122 | JGI IMG/M metagenome (GOLD analysis project Ga0265313, IMG submission 203122) | Rhizosphere microbial communities from Carex aquatilis grown in University of Washington, Seatle, WA, United States - 4-1-23 metaG | ecosystem: Host-associated > Plants > Roots > Rhizosphere >...
GTGTCCACCGTATTCTTCGCGCTCATGGATAAGTTCTGGGGGTTTGTCACCAATCTCGTGTACGGGGGTAGCTGAGACGTCATGGCCAAGAAGTGGTACGTCATCCAGACCTACTCCGGTTTCGAAGCGAAGGTCAAAGAGGCGCTTCTCCAACGCATCAAGGAGCACCATGTCGAAGATCGCTTTGGCGAGGTGCTCATCCCCACCGAAACCGTGACCGAGCAGCGTGCAGGTGGCAAGGCTCGAATCCGGCAGAAGACGAGCTTTCCCGGCTACATCTTCGTCGAGATGGAGATGACCGAAGAGATCTGGCACCTGGTCAAGGACACCCCGAAAGTCACGGGGTTCATCGGCAACCAGCGGCCGCAAGAGGTCACCCCGCCGCAGATAGACGATCTGCGAAAGAGCATCGTCGAGGGTGCCGTAAAGCCGAAGCCGCGTGTGAGCTTCGAGGCGGGCGACGAGATCCGGGTGATCGACGGAGCGTTTGCGAACTTCTCGGGCACGGTCGAGGAGGTCAAGCCGGACAAGCAGAAGCTCAAAGTGAAAGTTTCCATTTTCGGACGCGCGACCCCGGTCGAGCTCGACTTCAGCCAGGTGGAGAAGAGGGTCTGATGGGGTTGAAGGTTTGGCGCTCGGGGCTCACGGTAGACCTCCGCGCCGCGGGCACTCCGTAACCCGAGAAGAGAAGAGTCATGGCGAAAAAAGTCTCAGGCATGGTCAAGCTCCAGCTCCCGGCCGGCAAGGCCAGCCCGGCGCCCCCGGTAGGCCCCGCGCTCGGCCCGCACGGCATCAACATCATGGCGTTTTGCAAGGAGTTCAACGCCAAGACGCAGGGGAGCGACATGATCATTCCTGTCGTCCTCACCGTCTACTCGGACCGCTCCTTCAGCATGCTGCTGAAGACGCCGCCGACGAGCGTTCTCCTCAAGAAGGCTGCTGGTCTGGCGACCGGCAAGAAGCCCGGCTCCGGTTCGAAGGAGCCCAACAAGGTAAAAGTCGGCAAAGTGACGATGAAGCAAGTGCGTGAGCTTGCAAACCAGAAGATGGGTGACATGAACTGCACCGCCATCGAGGCGGCGATGCGCACCGTCATGGGCACCGCTCGCTCGATGGGTATCGACATCGAAGAGTGATCACCACCGCTCCGTGCAGCACTCGGAGATGGGTGGGAGGCGAACAGCCGAAAGGAAGACAATGCCGAAAGTTCCGAAGAAGCGAGCCGCGGTCACTACAGGGGTCGACCTCGGGCGCAAGTACAGCGTCGAAGAGGCATGCGCCCTCGTGATCAAATCCAAGACGGCGAAATTCGACGAGACCGTCGATCTCGCGGTTCGTCTCGGGGTCAACCCGAAGCACGCCGATCAGATGGTCCGTGGAGCGCTCGTTCTGCCGCACGGAACAGGCAAGACGGTGCGCGTGCTCGTCTTCGCGAAAGGCGAGAAGGAACGCGAGGCGCGCGAGGCCGGCGCCGACTTCTCCGGAAGCGACGATCTGGTCGCGAAGGTCTCCGAAGGCTTTCTCGACTTCGACCGGGTCATCGCGACACCCGACATGATGGGCGCGGTCGGCAAGCTCGGTCGCGTTCTCGGGCCGCGCGGCCTGATGCCCAACCCGAAGGTCGGAACCGTGACATTCGACGTGGGGTCGGCCGTCCGAGATGCCAAGGGCGGGAAAATCGAGTATCGCGTGGAGAAGGCCGGGATCGTGCACGCCCGCATCGGCAAAGCATCTTTCAACGATCAGGCTCTCGCGGACAACGCGAAGGCGCTCATCGGTGCGCTCGTTCGGCAGAAGCCTTCGACCGCAAAGGGCGCGTACCTCCGCAGCATCACCGTCAGCTCGACCATGGGTCCAGGCTTCAAGATCGACCCGGCCTATTTCGTGAGCCAGGCCGAAGAGGGATGAGCCCGCAGCCGGCAACGCGCCGGGTGGAAAGACTTAGGAGAAATACCCCATGGATCGCGCAACGAAAGACGTTCGGCTCGGTGAGATCAAGGCCCGCTTCGACAAGATGACGGCTGCGGTCTTTCTCGATTTCAAAGGAATGACCGTCGAGCACCTGACGAAACTCCGCGCCGAGTTCCGGAAGGTCGGGGTCGAGTACAAGGTCGTCAAGAACACGCTCGTCAAGCACGCGCTGAAAGACGTCCCGTACAGGGCGAAGTTGGACGATGTGCTGGCCGGAATGACCGGAATCGCGTGGAGCTACGAGGATCCGAGCGCCGCGGCCAAAGTCGTCAAATCGTTCCGCAAGGACCCGGCAGGCGAGAAACTTCAGATCAAGGCGGGACTCATCGAGGGGTCGATTCTCGACGCAAAGGGCGTCGAAGATCAGCTCGCGGTCATGCCCGGCAAGGACGAGGTTCGCGCCCGACTGCTCGCGACGATGCAAGCGCCGCTACAAAACCTTCTCGCGCTGCTCGCCGCTCCCGCCCAAAACTTCGTCTACGTCTTGGCGGCGAAGGAAAAAGAGGGCCAAGGCTAGTAGAGTTTCGCTTTTTCTATCGTTTCGAGATTACGGAGAATTTCAATGGCAGACATCACGCGTGAGCAGGTCGTCGATTTCCTTTCCAACATGCCGGTCATCCAGCTGTCGGATTTGATCAAGACGCTCGAAGAAAAATGGGGCGTCAAAGCAGCACCCGCGGCCGTCGCGGTAGCCGCCGCCGGTCCGGCCGCGGCAGCTGCAGCCGCCCCGGTCGAGGAGCAGACGGAGTTCAACGTCGAGCTCAAGGAGGCGGGCGCCAACAAGATCTCGGTCATCAAGGTGGTGCGCGAGATCACCGGGCTCGGGCTCAAGGAGGCGAAGGACCTGGTCGAAGGCGCGCCGAAGACCCTCAAGGAGGGTGTCTCCAAGGCCGAGGCCGAGGAGATGAAAAAGAAGCTCGAGGAAGCCGGCGCAAAGGCTGCACTCAAGTAGGTGTTCGAGATCCGTGGAGATTTCGTAATACCGTTGCGGTCTCTCGAGCGGCCCCGACGAAGCGGGTGCGCGGGACGTCGTCCTGCGCTCGCGCTCGTCCATCGCGGACGTTCGAGAGCCCATCGCGGAGGCGGGCCGGAGGGGCTCGCAGTTGTCCCGTTCGCTTGGGCGACGATCGCCCGGAGAAGCGGGACAAACCCGACCCGGTCCGCATGAGCTGTTTGCACAATTCTTTCCGCTGACTAGGCTTCCCTCTCGCCTGGCGGCGTGCCTTTTGCTTTACGCGGTCGAATTTCCTACTAAGGTCCCAGCGCGTCATAAGAGACCCGCGTCCGGCAAGAGCGCATGCCGGACGATCCACGAAAGATAGTCCGTCCCGTGTCGGTGGGCCGCAAGGCACCGTTCGCAGACGAAATCGTCAGGAGCAGCGATGGCGAGTGTCATCCAGTCGAACTTCCGCATTCGCAAGCATCTCGGGCGTGTTCGGAAAGTCATCGAGGTACCCAACCTCATCGACATTCAGAAAACGTCGTACGACAAGTTCCTCCAGTCCAATGTGCCGCAAAGCGAGCGGGCGGAGGTAGGGCTCCAGGCGGTCTTCCGGAGCGTCTTCCCCATCAAGGACTTCAACGGGACGAGTGAGCTCGTCTTCGTGAGCTACAACCTCGAGAAGCCGAAGTACGACGTCGAAGAGTGCCGCCAGCGCGGCATGACTTACGCCGCGCCGATCAAGGTGACGACCCAGCTGATGATCTACGACACGCGCGACGGCGGCGAACGCATCGTGCGCGACATCAAGGAGCAGGAGGTCTACTTCGGCGAGATCCCGCTGATGACGGACACCGGCACGTTCATCATCAACGGCACTGAGCGTGTCGTCGTCAGCCAACTCCATCGCAGCCCAGGCGTCTTCTTCGACCACGACAAGGGAAAGACGCACTCGAGCGGCAAGGTTCTCTACAGCGCTCGCATCATTCCGTATCGCGGCTCCTGGCTCGACTTCGAGTTCGACCCGAAAGACATCATTTACGTCCGCATCGACCGCCGCCGCAAGATGCACGCGACCGTACTCTTGCGGGCGCTCGGTTATTCGACTCAGGACCTCCTCAACTACTTTTACAACACGGAGGAGGTCTTTCTCGAGAAGGGCGGAAAGTACTCGAAGAGCGTCGAGTTCGATCTCTTGCCGGGGCAGCGCGCCACCCGCGACATCAAAGTGGGCGGCGAAGTCATCGTCAAGAAGAACACGAAGTTCACCAAAGCCGCCATCAAGAAGCTCCGAGACTCGAAGGTCGATCGGCTGCCGGCCGACGCCGAGGAGCTCGTGGGCAAGGTCGCGGCGCACGACGTCGTGGACAAGGAGACGGGCGAAGTCGTTCTCGAGGTGAACGAGGAGGTGACCGAGGCCAAGCTCGAGAAGCTTCGCGAGGCGGGCATCGAGCAGTTCAAGATCCTCTTCATCGACGGCTTGAACGTCGGTTCGTACCTGCGCGACACGCTTCTGGCCGAGAAGGTCAAGACGACCGAAGACGGCATCATGGAGATCTATCGCCGCCTGCGTCCGGGGGACCCGCCCACGCTCGAAACGGCGAAAACTCTCTTTCACAACTTGTTTTTCAACCCGGAGCGATACGACCTGTCGAAGGTCGGGCGCCTCAAGCTCAACTACAAATTCTATCGGGACTTGGCCGAAGACCAGCGGCCCTCGCTCGATACGGCGGTGCTCACGCCCCAGGACATCCTGGAGACCGTGCGTCACCTCATCGAGCTGAAGAATGGCCGCGGATCGGTCGACGACATCGACCACTTGGGCAATCGCCGCGTTCGCGCCGTCGGTGAGCTGATGGAGAATCAGTACCGCATCGGCCTCGTGCGCATGGAGCGCGCCATCAAAGAGCGCATGAGCATGTCGCAAGAAATCGACACGCTGATGCCGCACGACCTCATCAACGCGAAGCCCGTGAGCGCGGTCGTGAAGGAGTACTTCGGGAGTTCGCAGCTCTCGCAGTTCATGGACCAGACCAATCCGCTCAGCGAAGTGACGCACAAGCGCCGTCTCTCCGCGCTGGGCCCCGGGGGTCTCACGCGCGAGCGCGCCGGGTTCGAAGTGCGCGACGTTCACCCGACGCACTACGGCCGCATCTGCCCGATCGAGACGCCGGAGGGACCGAACATCGGCCTCATCGCGTCGCTGTCGACATTCGCGCGCGTCAACGAATTCGGCTTCGTCGAGACGCCGTACCGGCGCGTGTCCGAGGGAAAGATCACCGACGACGTCTCGTGGTACTCGGCGCTCGAAGAAGAGGGGAAGTACATCGCGCAGGCGTCGGCGATGTTCGACGAGCGTAACAAGTTCAAGGAAGCCCTCGTCAGCGCCCGCCTCAACGGTGACTTTCACATGGTCACCCCCGACATGATCCAATTGATGGACGTGTCGCCGAATCAAATGGTCAGCGTCGCCGCGGCGCTCGTGCCGTTCCTCGAGCACGACGACGCGAACCGAGCGCTCATGGGCGCGAACATGCAGCGCCAGGCGGTCCCGCTCATTCGGAGCCATGCCCCGTTCGTGGGGACGGGCATGGAAGGCAAGCTCGCGCGCGACTCGGGCGTGTGCACCCTTGCGCGACGCGACGGGGTGGTCGAGAGCGTCGACGCGACCCGGATCGTCGTTCGCCCCGACAGCGACAAGCCGGAAATTCCGGACATCTACCCGCTGATGAAGTTTCAGCGGTCCAATCAATCGACCTGTTACAACCAGGCCCCGATCGTTCGTGCCGCCGACCGCGTGAAAGCGGGGGACGTCTTGGCGGACGGTCCGAGCTGCGACATGGGCGAGTTGGCTCTCGGGCAGAACGTCCTCGTCGCGTTCATGCCGTGGCAAGGGTTCAACTTCGAGGACTCGATCCTCGTCAGCGAGCGCATCGCCAAGGACGACGTATTCACATCGATCCACATCGAAGAGTTCGAGTGCGTCGCGCGCGACACGAAGCTCGGCAAGGAAGAGGTCACGCGCGACATTCCGAACGTCGGCGAAGAGGCCCTCAAAGATCTCGACGAGAGCGGGATCGTACGCATCGGCGCGGAAGTGAAGCCGGGCGACATCCTGGTCGGCAAGATCACGCCCAAGGGCGAGACGCAGCTCAGCCCGGAGGAGAAGCTCCTTCGCGCGATCTTCGGCGAGAAGGCCGGCGATGTGCGCGACAGCAGCTTGCGCGTTCCTCCCGGGGTCAGCGGAATCGTCATCAACGCGCGCGTCTTCTCCCGCAAGGGGACGGAGAAGGACGAGCGCTCCAAGGACATCGAGGATCACGAGCGCGCTCGCCTCGAGAAGATGCGCGACGAAGAGATCAAAATCCTTCGCGACTCGTTCTATCGGCAAATCCGCAGCCAACACGTCGGGTCGATGACGACGGGCAAGCTCGTGGACGACAAGGGCAAGGTCCTTTTGCAGAAGGGCGTCGCTCTCGACGAGGAGACGATCGAGAACATCCCGCGAAAGTACTGGACGGAGCTTCCCGTCGAAGGCGCCGACGAAATCGCGCAGAAGGTCAGGGAGCTCGAGGAGATCGTTCAGCTTCGAGAGGACCACTTCCGTGACAAGATCGACCGCCTGAGCAAGGGCGACGAGCTGCCGCCCGGCGTCATCAAGATGGTGAAGGTCTACATCGCCATCAAGAGAAAGCTCCAGGTCGGCGACAAGATGGCGGGGCGTCACGGAAACAAGGGCGTCATTTCCCGCATTCTTCCCGAAGAAGACATGCCGTATCTGCAAGACGGCACCCCGGTCGACATCGTGCTCAATCCGCTCGGAGTTCCGAGCCGGATGAACGTCGGGCAGATTCTCGAAACCCACCTCGGGTGGGGGGCGCGCGTGCTCGGGGCCCAGCTCCGCTACATGATCGAGGAGAAGTTCGGTGCGAGCGCGATGCGCGATCACATCAAGAAGATCTTCGACGGCGACGAAGACATCGCGAAGCTCTTGACGAAGCTCGGCGAGGACGACGTTCGTCAGCTCGCCTTCAAGCTGAGGCGAGGTATCCACTACGCGAGCCCCGTCTTCGACGGCGCACAGGAGCGACAGATCAAGAACACGCTCGGACTCGCGGGTCTGCCGACAAGCGGACAGACGGTTCTGTTCGACGGCCGCTCGGGCGAGGCGTTCGATCAGGAGGTGACCGTGGGCGTGATGTACATGCTCAAGCTTCACCACTTGGTCGACGACAAGATCCACGCGCGCTCCATCGGGCCCTACTCGCTCGTTACCCAGCAGCCTCTCGGCGGCAAGGCGCAGTTCGGTGGACAGCGCCTCGGCGAAATGGAGGTCTGGGCCATGGAAGCGTACGGAACCGCCTACGCGCTGCAGGAGTTCCTCACGGTAAAGAGCGACGATGTGCAGGGCCGTACCCGGATGTACGAGGCGATCGTCAAAGGCGAATACAACCTCGAACCCGGGCTTCCCGAGAGCTTCAACGTGCTCATCAAAGAGCTTCAGGCGTTGTGCCTGAACGTCGAGCTCATCGACGCAGCAAGCCAGCGCGCCGAACACGCCGCGGAAGAGTAGGCGTCCAAGCGGCGGCTCCGGCCGCCGCATCAGCTCCGCGACCCATCGGGAGCGGTCACGAGTTATCCGTTTCGTCCGTAGGCAGACAGAAAAAGGAAGAACCGATGCGCGACATCTTCAGCTTCTTCGAGAAGCCCAAAGATCCGCTTTCTTTCAGCGCGATTCGAATCTCGCTCGCTTCGCCCGAAAAGATCCGCGAATGGTCCCACGGCGAGGTCAAGAAGCCGGAGACGATCAACTACCGAACCTTCAAGCCGGAAAGGGATGGCCTTTTCTGCGCCAAGATCTTCGGGCCCGTGAAGGACTACGAATGCAATTGCGGCAAGTACAAGCGCATGAAGCATCGCGGGATCGTTTGCGAGAAGTGCGGCGTCGAAGTCATCCAGTCGAAGGTTCGGCGCGAGCGGCTCGGTCACATCAATCTTGCGACTCCCGTAGCGCACATCTGGTTTCTGAAGTCCCTGCCCAGTCGCATCGGCAACATCCTCGATATCTCGCTGAAGGACCTCGAAAAGGTTCTCTACTGCGAGAGCTATATCGTGATCGATCCGAAGGAGACCGGGCTGAGCAAGGCTGAGCTCCTCACCGAAGAGCGCTTCATGCAGCTCGCCGAAGAGTACGGCGACGACAAGTTCGTCGCCGGGATGGGCGGCGAGGCGATTCTCGAGATGTTGAAGCAGGTGGACGTCCACACCTTGAGCGAACAGCTCCGTCAAGAAATGCGCTCCGCCACGAGCGAAGCCAAGCGCAAGAAGATCGTCAAGCGGCTGAAGGTCTGCGAGGCGTTCCGAGAGAGCGGCAACCGACCCGAGTGGATGATGCTGACGGTGATCCCCGTGCTTCCGCCGGATCTCCGCCCGCTCGTCCCGCTCGACGGCGGTCGTTTCGCCACCAGCGATCTGAACGATCTCTATCGTCGCGTCATCAACCGCAACAACCGCCTGAAGCGCCTTCTCGAGCTCAACGCTCCGGAAATCATCATCCGCAACGAGCGGAGGATGCTGCAAGAGGCGGTCGACGCCCTCTTCGACAACGGTCGTCGCGGCAAGACGATCACCGGCCCGAACAAGCGCCCGCTGAAGTCGCTGAGCGACATGCTCAAGGGCAAGCAGGGGCGATTCCGTCAGAACCTTCTCGGCAAGCGCGTCGACTACTCCGGGCGCTCGGTCATCGTCGTCGGGCCGACGCTCAAGCTGCACCAGTGCGGTCTGCCCAAGCAAATGGCGATCGAGCTCTTCAAGCCGTTCATCTACAACAAGCTCGAAGAGCGCGGGTACGTCAACACCATCAAGAGTGCCAAGAAGATGGTGGAGAAGGAGCGCCCCGAGGTTTGGGACATCCTCGAGGAGGTGATCACCGAGCACCCGGTGCTCCTCAATCGCGCCCCGACGCTCCACCGCCTGGGTATCCAGGCCTTCGAGCCCGTGCTCATCGAAGGCAAGGCGATTCAGCTCCACCCGCTGGTTTGCGCCGCCTTCAACGCCGACTTCGACGGCGACCAGATGGCGGTTCACGTGCCGCTTTCGATCGAGGCCCAGATGGAGGCGCGCGTGCTCATGATGAGCACGAACAACATCCTGTCGCCTGCGAACGGCCGTCCGATCATCAATCCGACCCAAGACATCGTTCTCGGGCTCTACTACGCGACTCGCGAGCGGAAGTTCTCGCGGGGGTGCTTCCGCGAGGGATCGCTCACGGTCGACAAGAAAGGCCACGCCGAGGGTTACTTGCGCGGCGTCTACGCGAGCGTCGACGAAGTACGCATGGCGTACGATCACGGCGAGGTCACGCTGCACTCCGGCATTCGCGTGCGCGTTCCGGATCCCAGTAACGAAGGTAAGACCCGGATCCTCGCATCGACCGTGGGCCGATGCCTCGTCGCCGAGATCCTGCCCGAGGGCTTGCCGTTCGACCTCGTCAACAAGACTCTCGACAAGAAGGCTCTTTCCTCGCTGATCGACGCCTGCTACCGCAAGCACCGCAACAAGGCGACCGTCCTGCTCGCCGACCGGCTGCGCACTCTGGGTTTCGACTACGCCACGCGCGCCGGCGTCTCCATCTGCATGGACCACATGGTGATCCCGCAGGCGAAGGGGGTCTTGCTGGGCGAGGCGCAAGCAGAAGTGCAGCGCGTCATCGATCAGTACCAGGAAGGTCTCATCACCGACGGCGAGCGGTACAACAAGATCGTCGATATCTGGGCCGGCGTCGCCGACAAGGTGACGCAGGAGATGATGAACGAGATCGGCAAAGAAAAGATCGTCGATGGCGAGACGGGCAAGGAGCTCATCGAACCGAGCTTCAACCCGATCTACATCATGGCGGACTCGGGCGCGCGCGGCTCGACACAGCAAATCCGGCAGCTCGCCGCCATGCGAGGACTGATGGCTCGTCCTTCCGGCGAGATCATCGAGACCCCCATCACGGCGAACTTCCGCGAGGGGCTGAGCGTGCTCGAATACTTCACTTCGACGCACGGAGCGCGAAAGGGTCTCGCCGACACCGCTCTCAAGACTGCGAACTCGGGGTATCTCACGCGCCGTCTGGTCGACGTCGCCCAGGATGCGGTGATTGCCGAGTTCGATTGCGGAACCCTCGACGGCATTCGCGTGACGAAGCTCGAGGACGCCGGCGAAGTCATCCAGCCGCTCGGAGACCGCATTCTCGGTCGCGTCGCCCTGGAGGACATCGTCGACCCGCTGACGGGCGAAGTCCTCGTGGCGGCCAATACGGAGCTCGACGAACAGCTCGTGCACGTCATCGAAGAGGCGGGGATCGAGGAAGTGGTCATCCGCTCGGTGCTCACGTGCCAGACCAAACGAGGGGTGTGCGCCAAGTGCTACGGGCGTGATCTCGCGCGCGGTTACAAGGTGAACATCGGAGAATCGATCGGCATCATCGCCAGCCAATCGATCGGCGAGCCCGGTACGCAGCTGACGATGCGGACGTTCCACATCGGTGGAGCGGCCGCGCGAGGCAAGATCGAGCAGAGCTCGCTCGAGTCTCGCAACGAGGGATACATTCGAATTCGCAATGCAAACGTAGCCCGCAAGGTCGACGGCACCGTGACGGTGATGAACCGGCACGGCGAAATCGTCATCGTCGACGACACGGGCCGTGAACGCGAGCACCATCGTCTGGTGTACGGCGCCCTTCTCAAGGTCGACGAAGGCGCGAAGGTGAAGGCCGGGCAGCTCCTCGCGGAGTGGGATGCCTTCGCCATGCCGATCCTCAGCGAGGTCGGCGGCATCGTGAAGTTCGGCGACATCGTCGAAGGCGTGACGATGACCGAGAAGCTGGACGAGGTGACTGGTCTTTCCCGCAAGGTGATCATCGAATCGCGGGCGGCTGACCTACGGCCTCGGATCTCCATCAAGAACCCTCAGAGCGGCGAGCAACTCAAGCTCCCGGGCAGCACGCTCGACGCGCGCTACCTACTTCCGGTCGGCGCCAACATCGTCGTGCAAGACGGCGACGAGATCAGCGGCGGCGACGTTCTCGCGAAGATTCCGCGCGAGACCACGAAAACCCAGGACATCACCGGCGGTTTGCCGCGCGTGGCCGAACTCTTCGAAGCCCGAAAGCCGAAGGACCACGCGATCATCGCCGAAATCGACGGCGAAGTGAGCTTTGGCAAAGACACCAAGGGCAAGCGCAAGGTCGTCATTACGCCGTTCGCGCCGGATGGCGCGCTTCTGACCGATCAGGCGCGCGAGTACTTGATCCCGAAGGGCAAGCACATCCAAGTTCAGCCGGGTGACCGCGTCCGCGCGGGCGAGCCTCTCATGGACGGTCCGGCCAACCCCCACGACATCTTGCGCGTGAAGGGCGAGAAGGAACTCGCCGCGTACCTGGTGAACGAGATCCAGCAGGTGTATCGCCTGCAGGGTGTCGCCATCAACGACAAGCACATCGAAGTCATCGTTCGGCAGATGCTGCGACGCGTCCGGATCAAGGACGTGGGCGACACGAACTTCCTCATCGACGAGCAGGTCGAGAAGTATCTGTTCGAGCGAGAAAACCAGCGGGTGATCGAGCGCGGGGGCCGCCCCGCGGTCGCGGAACCGCTCCTCCTCGGCATCACGAAGGCGAGCCTCTCGACCGAATCGTTCATCAGCGCGAGCTCCTTCCAAGAGACGACGAAGGTCCTCACGGAGGCGGCTGTCTCGGGCAAGGTCGACTTCTTGCGCGGCCTCAAAGAGAACGTGATCATGGGTCGGCTGATTCCTGCCGGGACCGGACTGTCGGCCTACAAGCAGCTCAAAGTGGTCGTCGAGGGCGACGAGGGTGAGCGGTTCGCCCCGCCGGTGACTCGAGCGGTCGAGCCGGCGCTGACGGCCGTCAACGAAGAGTAAACCCTCGCGCGACTACAGGATGGTCCCGCCGGCGTAGCGTCGGCGGGCCCATTCGCTCATCGCGATGCCGGCTGCGACGGCGAGGGGGAGCGACTGGTTGATCCCGTAGATCGGGATGCCGATGACCTCGTCGGCGCGCGCTAGGATAGAAGGGGGCACTCCGAAGCGTTCGCTCCCGAAGACGAAGACCGTTTCCCGGGGGAACGCCTCGACCGCGTAGATCGACCGCCGGGCGTGGTCCTTCTCGAGGACCCACATCGGCCGTCGACCAATCGCACGGAAGAGGTCTGCCTCGTCTTCGAGGGTCACGATCGTCTCGTACTTGTGCATTCCCATCGACGCTTTGGCGTAGAAGGGCGCCTTTCCAATCAGGAAGATTTCGCGCGCGAGGAAGTTGTGCGCGACGCGGATGATTGCGCCGACGGCGAAGGGGTTGCCAGGAGCCCAGAGTGCGACCGAAAAGTCGTTACGAACGGGCGCGAGCGCGGCCGTCACGAATTGGGCGCTGTCGTCGACCGGGGTCGGAAGGGCCATCTGTCAAACCTTGACAATGGCCGGACCACAAGTAAAGTGCGCCTCCCTCGCGGTCCGGGGTCTTCGCGACGATTCTTCGTCGGCTCTCCAGACTGCGCGCGCGGGGAGAATCTTCCGCCTATGCCGACGATTAATCAGCTCATTCGCCACGGTCGCCTGGCCGCTCGGGTCAAGACTGCCTCGCCTGCGTTGAAGGCGTGTCCGCAGAAGCGCGGGGTGTGCGTCCGCGTCTACACGACGACGCCCAAGAAGCCGAACTCCGCGCTGCGCAAGGTCTGCCGCGTCAGGTTGACCAACGGGATGGAGGTGACCTCCTACATTCCGGGCGAGGGCCACAACCTTCAGGAACACTCGGTCGTGCTCATCCGCGGGGGCCGCGTCAAGGATTTGCCCGGTGTCCGATATCACGTCGTCCGAGGGACGCTCGATGCGTCCGGAGCGATCGGGCCGTCCTCCACGAACAAGGTCAACCGCAACCGCAAGCGTTCGAAGTACGGGGTCAAGCGCCCCAAGGCGTGATGACTTCACAATCGACGGTGACGGCGGTCCCGCTCCCGGTATGAGCCCGCTGAAAGCCCACAGATTCCAAAAAGCTCTCCCAAAGGTTTACGTCCCATGCCCCGTCGCCGCGAAGTCCCGAAGCGAAAGATAACCCCGGACCCGAAGTTCAAGGACAAGCTCGTCTCCAAGTTCACGAATACGTTGATGCTTGGCGGAAAGAAGTCGACGGCGGAAGGGATTCTCTACGGCGCGCTCGACGTCATTCGCGACCGCTTCAAAGAGGAGCCTCTGGAGGTTTTCCGCAAAGCGCTGGACAACGTAAAGCCGAAGCTCGAGGTCAAGAGCCGCCGGGTCGGTGGCGCGACCTATCAAGTGCCCGTGGAAGTCCGGCCCGAGCGGCGGGTCACGTTGGCCATGCGCTGGCTCGTTACGTTTGCGCGTGACCGCGGCGAGAAGACGATGCGCGAGCGTCTCGCGGCGGAGTTCCTGGATGCAGCGAACGGTCGCGGCAACGCCGTGAAAAAGAAGGACGACACCCACAAGATGGCCGAGGCGAACAAAGCCTTCGCGCACTACCGCTGGTAATGGCGCGCCGGGGCCACCGGTGGCCTCAGCACGTGAACAACGACCCAGAACGAGGACTATCCACAGCGAAATGACCACGCCGACATAAGGATCGGGTTCCTGGCGACATCCACCGCGCAGTACCCCGACACCCTCTCTGGGTCAGCCGCCAAGCGCGGCACTCTTCCGGAAAAGCGGAAGATGGAGGCCAGAGGGGGTTTCGTGCATTCGGCACCAGACAAAGCAACCCGTTCCCCGTTCCGGACGAAAGACCATCTTAGGAGATTTTCCGTGGCTCGTGAGTACCCCATCGAAAGGACGCGCAATATCGGCATCATGGCGCACATCGATGCGGGGAAGACCACGACCACCGAGCGCGTCCTCTACTACACGGGCGTCAATTACAAGATCGGCGAGGTTCACGAGGGCGCTGCGACCATGGACTACATGGTCCAGGAGCAGGAGCGCGGCATCACGATAACTTCGGCTGCCACGAATTGCTTCTGGCGCCCGCTCGAGGGTCCTTGGGCTGGGGTTACCCACCGCATCAACATCATCGACACGCCCGGGCACGTGGACTTCACCATCGAGGTCGAGCGCAGCTTGCGCGTGCTCGACGGCGCCGTAGCGGTTTTCGACGGCGGCAACGGCGTCGAGCCTCAAAGCGAAACGGTCTGGCGCCAGGCGGACAAGTACCGCGTTCCGCGCGTGGCGTTCATGAACAAGATGGACAAGGTGGGGGCCGACTTTCTCATGTGCGTCAACAGCATGAAGGAACGGCTCGGCACCAACCCAGTTCCCATTCAGTGGCCGCTCGGCGAAGAGGAGAGACACAAGGGAATCATCGACCTCATCAAGATGAAGGCCGCCGTCTTCGACGACGAATCCAAGGGTCAAAAATACGAGTGGGTAGACGTGCCCGCCGAGTACGAGAAAATCGCGCGCGAGTGGCGCGACAAGCTCATCGAGTCGTGCGCGGACGTGGACGACGAGATCATGGGGATCTACCTCGAGGGCCGCACCGACAAGGTGACCGACGTGATGATTCACCGGGCCCTCCGTTACGGCACCATCCATTTCAAGCTTGTCCCCGTCATCTGCGGTTCGGCGTTCAAGAACAAGGGGGTGCAGATGCTCCTCGACGCCGTCACGAACTACCTGCCCTCTCCGGTCGACATTCCTCCCGTGAAGGGCCTCGACCCGAGCAAGAAAGACAAGCCGGAAATCGAGCGGCAGGCATCGGACGATGAACCCTTCAGCGCCCTGGCGTTCAAGATCATCAATGACCCACACGGGAACCTGACGTTCTTCCGCGTCTACTCGGGCAAGGTCGTGAGCGGGACGATGGTGCTGAACTCGTCGCGCGACAAGCGCGAGCGCATCGGGCGCATCCTCCGCATGCACGCGAACAAGCGCGAAGAAGTCCAGGAAGCGGATTCGGGAAATATCTACGCGGCGGTTGGCTTCAGAGACACACGCACGGGCGATACGCTCTGTGACGAAAAGCGTCCGATCCTGCTCGAGCAGATGATCTTTCCGACCCCGGTCATTTCGATCGCAATCGAACCCAAGACCAAGGTCGATGTCGAGAAACTGGGGATCGGCCTACAGAAGCTCGCCCAGGAGGACCCGTCGTTTCGCACGCACACCGACGACGAATCGGGCCAGACGATCATCAGTGGGATGGGTGAGCTCCACCTCGAGATCATCGTCGACCGCTTGAGGCGCGAGTTCAAAGTCGAGTCGAACGTCGGCAAGCCCGAGGTCGCGTATCGCGAGGCCATCACCAAGAAGGTGAGCTGCGAGCACAAGTACGCCAAGCAGACGGGCGGTCGCGGTCAATACGGACACGTCGTCATGGAGCTCGAACCGGCCGAGCGCGGAAAGGGATTCGAGTTCGTCAACGACATCGTCGGCGGCGTCATTCCGAAAGAGTTCATCCCCGCCATCGAGAAGGGCGTGCGCGAGGCCATGGCCCGCGGTGTCCTGGCCGGGTTTCCGCTCGTCGACATGCTCTGTCGCTTGACCGATGGCAGCTATCACGAGGTCGACTCGAGCGCTCAGGCCTTCGAAGTGGCCGCGTCGCTCTGCTTCCAGGACGGGGCCTCGCGAGCCGGGCTGACGTTGCTCGAGCCGATCATGAAGATTGAAGTCGTGGTCCCCGAGCAGTATTTGGGGGACGTCATCGGCAACCTGAACTCGCGACGCGGTCGCATCCTCGGCATGGGGCAGCGCGGAAACGCCCAGGTCATCGACGCGGAGGTGCCTCTCGCCACGATGTTCGGCTATGTAACCGACCTGCGCACGATGACCCAAGGGCGCGGGACGTCCACCATGCAGTTTGCGAATTACTCGCCGGTACCTCCGGCGATTCAGGAAGAGATTGTCGCGAAGGTGAAGGGAACCTAAATGAGCGCGGCAACAATACACCACGATCGAAAGAGAGAGATTGGTCATGGGTAAGGAGAAATTCGTACGATCCAAGCCGCACGTGAACGTAGGGACGATCGGTCACATCGATCACGGCAAGACGACGCTGACGGCTGCGATCGTGAAGGTACAGTCGAAGAAGGGTCTTGCGAAGGTGGTGAGCTACAAGGACATCGCCAAGGGCGGGACGGTGCGCGACGACACCAAGACGGTGACGATCGCTGTGGCGCACGTGGAGTACGAGAGCAGCAAGCGTCACTACGCGCACGTCGATTGCCCGGGTCACGCGGACTACATCAAGAACATGA
>Ga0265313_10002412_pt1 | contig 16165 bp, 16 predicted proteins | sample 4123metaG_FD_203122 | JGI IMG/M metagenome (GOLD analysis project Ga0265313, IMG submission 203122) | Rhizosphere microbial communities from Carex aquatilis grown in University of Washington, Seatle, WA, United States - 4-1-23 metaG | ecosystem: Host-associated > Plants > Roots > Rhizosphere >...
ATGGTCGAGCGCCAGCCCAGCCGCGTCAGCAGCATCTTGAGCTGGCCATAGGTGCAGTTCTGCGCCTCGTCGATCACCACGAAGCATTCGCTCAGGGTGCGGCCGCGCATATAGGCGACCGGCGCGATCTCGATGACGCCATCGGCGATCATCGCCTTCAGGCGCTTGACGCCAAGCCGTTCGGTCAGGGCGTCGTAGAGCGGGCGCAGATAGGGCGCCAGCTTCTCGTTGAGGTCGCCGGGCAGGAAGCCCAGGCTTTCCCCCGCTTCCACGGCGGGACGGGAGAGCACGATGCGGCCGACCTTGCCGGCTTCCAGGGCCTCGACCGCCTTGGCGATGGCGAGATAGGTCTTGCCGGTGCCGGCCGGACCCAGGGCCAGCACCACACTATGGGCGTCGACCGCGTCCATGAATTGCTGTTGCGCTTCGCTTTGCGCCTTGACGTTTTTCACATACTTCCGGTCGCGGTAATCGCCGTCCGGATTGTGCGGCGTCCAGCCGCCCTTGCCTGGAAACAGCGGATGCACATTCTGCTGGGATGAATAGGATTCGCGCGACTTCGAACGCATGGAGCGTTTGGCCATGAATACTCCCGATGGATGTGAAGGAGAGGAGATTTGCGGAGTGCGTGGATGGGAGCCGGTGGTTTGCCCCGGAAATGCGGAGGAAAGAAGCCTGGCTCTTTCCACCCCTATCGCCATCCCTGTGAAATAAGCACCGAGATACGCACCCCTCAAAGACGAATCGCTTCGCCTGTTTTGAGAGTAGCCGCTTTTGGGATTATGTGTGTGAATTGATTGCGACCGGGAAGTTAACAGCCATGCCGCTTTACGTCCTTGACGGGATCATGCCGCAGCTCGATGCCGACTGCTTTGTCGCGCCCGATGCGGTGCTGATCGGCCGTGTGCGGGTGAAGAAAGGCGCCAGCATCTGGTTCGGCGCGGTGCTGCGCGGCGACAATGACTGGATCACCATCGGCGAAGACTCCAATGTGCAGGACCAGAGCATCATCCATGCCGATCCCGGCCAGCCGGTCGAGATCGGGCGCGGCGTCACCATCGGCCATCGCGTCATAGTTCATTCCGCCACGGTGGGCGAAGGCAGCCTGATCGGCATGGGCGCGATCCTGCTCAACCGCGCCCGCATCGGCGCCCATTCGCTGGTGGGCGCGGGCGCGCTGGTGACGGAGGGCAAGAGTTTCGCGGACGGCCAGATGATCCTGGGCTCGCCGGCGCGGGCGATCAGGGCGCTGACGGAAGAACAGGTGGCGGGGTTGCGGTTGTCAGCCGAAACCTATGTCGCGAATGCGAGACGCTATCGGGAAAGCTTGAAACTCTAGGCGCTCTTGCGCGCCGGCTCGCGCGTCCACATCCGGCGCACGCGGGAATCGTTCTCCGGCCCGAAATTGAACCAGGCGGCCTTGTCATGGGCGGCGTCGACGATGAAGAGCGTGTCGATCTTGCCCAGCTTCTGCACGAGGGCGTGACGGATGGTGTTGATGCCGACTTCGCTGGACAGCACCCAGGCCTGCGGCATGAAGCGGTGCGCCGGGCCGAGATTGAAGATTTCCTCTTCCAGGCCGGTGATGGAGCGCGACTTCATGTCGGCGATGATGACGTAATGGGTGCGCTCGCCGCTGGCTTCGGTTTCGGCGCCGAATTTGTGCGGGGCGGCGGGCGCCTCGGGCTGCGCCGGTGACGGCGTGGCGTTTTGCGGCTGGCTCTGGGGCTGGAAGAACGCGGCCAGGGCGGGATCCTCGCTGGCGGCGTGGAACTGTTCCTCGCCGGCGCGGGCGATCAGCGAGTGATCGGCCAGACGGCCTTCGGCATGGAAGCCGCGCATCTGCTCAACGCTGTAGGGGCCATAGACGCGGCCGCCGACGCTGATGGTCCAGGATTCCGACATGAAAGGCCCAATACTCGCCACGCCGCGAGTTTAGGAGCGGAATGGTTACATATTCCTTGCCCCGCGCGCCGAAGCTTGCCTTCCCAAAGAGCTAATAATGCTTAACGCAAAGCAAATATCCAGCGCTAGCGGAAGCGCCAGTCGGCGCCGCGCAGCGAACGGCAGGCGGTGCCATCGCGGGTGAATTCGCGGCCGCGGCGATAAACCACCTGGGTGAAGTCGCGGCAGACTTCACCGCCGCGGCGATATTCGCGGGTGCTGACGACATAGCCGCGGTCGGGGCCGCGCGACCAGGAATAGCGGCGGCCGACCTGGCCGCGGAAGGAGTCGTCATAGGTGCGGGCGGCATAGGGCCGGTCCTCGCAATCCATGTCGCGGGAAATCGCGTTGCCCGCCAGTCCGCCCAGCAGGGCGCCGCCGACCACCGCGCCGCCATTGCCATGGCTGACCGCGCCGCCCAGCACGCCGCCGGCTATGGCGCCCAGGATGGTGCCGCCGGTGTGGTCACGGCCGCTGCAGTCATCGGCGAAGGCGGGGCCGCAGCCCAGCGCCACAAGTGTCACGGCGGAAAATATGGTCTTGCGCAGCATGCGGTCCTCCCACGGCGGAACGGCAGGTTCCTGTCCGTCTTGTAACACAGCGCGGAACAAAAAGTTCCCCGTCAGCGGCCCGGCTGGCGGCTGACAAAGGCGAAGCTTTTGCTGTCCGGTGACCAGGGGTTGAAGGCCAGGGCGTCGGCCCCGCCATAGGGCTTGGCCATGGTGACGGCGCGGGAAAGGTCGGGATTGCCGTTCACCACCGGCATCAGCCGGATTTGCAGGTCGCTGTCCTTGCCGGCGCCGGCGGGGGCGCTGGCATAGAGCAGCCAGCGCCCGTCCGGCGAGACATGGGGCGAGAAATCCCGCGTCCCGGCGTCACTGGTGACCTGGGCGCGCCCACTGCCGTCGGGGCGCACCCGCCACAGCTTGCCGCTCTTGGCGTCGGCGTAATAGACCCAGGCGCTGTTCTCGCGCGGGCCGCTGGCGGCGGCGTCGGCCTTTTGCGGCGCTTTGGTTTCCATGCCTTCGGCGGGAACGCGCCAGAGCGCGCCGCCGCTCTTGTAGGTGAAGGACTTGCCGTCGGCCGACCAGGCGATGGCGCTGAGGCCCTTGGCGGTCGTGACCACCGCGGTCTGCTCCAACTGGTCTTCATGCGCATTGGCCACCGCCATGGTCTGCAGCGTGGTGTCCCTGGCGAAGGCGACGCCATGCGCCGGTTCGATCTTCACATTCGTGAAGTCCATGGTCTCGGTCTTGTTGTCGTCATGCGGGCAGACGCCCAGGCCGATGTAATAGGGAGCGGTGATGTGCAGCCTGAAGGAGCCGCCGGCATGGTGGAGCTTGCCGTCCGCGCCCGGCACCGAGAGATAGACATAGTCGCCGATCTTCTCCAGCCGCACCGTGCCCTGGCGGGCGGTGTTGATCCAGATCAGATGGGTTTCGTCGCCCTTCTTCTCCCGGTATTGCAGCGAGAGCTGCGCATTGCCCATGCGCAGCACATCGACATAGGCGGAATCGGGATCGAGATCCTGGCGCAGCACGATGCCGCCCTTGCGATGGATCACGCCGGGGGCGCCGGGCGGCGGCGAAGGGCTGACGAAGGTGACGTCGATGGTGGCGCGCACATCGCCCGACATCTTCTTCCAGACATACTGGAAGTCGTCATGGTTCGCCCACATGTTCTGGCCGCCGCCGGTGATGCGGTAGGTCCCGGTCCTGGGATCGAAGCTGGCGGAGCCGGGATGGCGGGGCTTGCCGATGTCCTGATGATCGGTGAACTGGCCCAGCGGCTCCGCCGCCGCCCATGCCGTGGTCAGCAGCAGCGCGCCGGCGCCGAGCAGGAACATCTTCTTCATGGCTTCCCCCTGATACCGGTCTCATCGCCGGGCTGCCGTTATAACAAAACGGCCCCGGCGCGTAAGCGCCAGGGCCGTTATGTATTCGTTTACCCCATCTGTCGGCCACGCGGGCAAGCCCGCCAGCCGACATCTTCCCCCGCAATGCGCTTGCGCGCGGCGGGGGAAGAAAGCCGGGGACTCGCTTCAATCGAAGCGCCAATTCCCGCCGGTCTCGCGGCAGGCGGTGCCGGTGCGGGTGTATTCCCGGCCGCCGCGATAGGTGGTCTCGGTGAAGTCGCGGCAGACCACGCCGCCACGGCGGTATTCCCGTGTCGGGATGAAGTAGCCATAGCCATTGCGGCCGCGCCAGTCATAGCGGCGGCCGATATCGCCATTGAGCCCGACCGAGAACTGGCCGAAGGCGGTGGCCTGGTCGTCGCAGTCAATGTCGCGGCTGATGGTGTTGCCGAGCAATCCGCCCAGGATGGCGCCGCCGACCACGGCGCCGCCATTGCCGCGCGTCGCCGCGCCGCCGATCAGCCCGCCGGCCAGGGCGCCGAAGATGGTGCCTGCCGCCTGGTTGCCGCGGCGGCAATCGCCTTCATAGCGGCCCTGCTGGTAATAGGCGCCCGACGGGGGCGGCGGCGGAGGGGGCATGTTGTCCTGGATGCGGGTGTAGCGGCCATTGCGGTCGTAATAGCCGTTATGGTCGGCGTCGCTGTAGTAGCCGCGCGGATCGTTGCCCGGCGGCACCCAGCCCGGCTGGGCCTGCGCCACGGCCATGCCGGCGGACAGCAGGGCGGCGGCGGCCAGCAATGCATCTCTGATTCTCATGATGATCTCCCTAGAATTGGTCCCCGGTATCCGAGTTTCCCGGTCGCGCCTGAACCCAGTCTGAACGGACGCTGTCAGTGAAAACTTTCCAGCGGAACGAATGTTCCCGATAGCATCCTAGCAAGCGATTCGAGGCCGGAAAATGACGAACAGGGTCTGGGGCTGGGCGGTTGGTCTACTGGCGTTGCTGGCCCTGGGCGCGCAGGCGTCGTCCGCGCCACTTCCGGCCACTGTCGCTGTCACCATCCTGGCAATCAACGACCTGCACGGCAACCTGCTGCCGCCCCCCGGCGGCGTGACCGTCGCCGACCCGGACCATCCCGGGCAAAGCATCAATGTGGCGGCCGGCGGCGTCGCCCGCATGGCGACGTTGATAAAGCAGGTGAGGGCGCGTCACCCCAACTCCATCATGGTGGCGGCGGGCGACCTGGTCGGGGCCAGCCCGATGCTGTCAGGCCTACTCAAGGATGCACCGACGCTGGCGGCGCTGTCGCGGATGGGACTGGCGGAGAGTTCGGTGGGCAATCATGAATTCGACCGCGGTGCGGCCGAACTTTTGCGCAAGCAGAAAACAGTGCCCTTCCACTATCTCGCCGCCAATGTGGTGAAGGCGGACGGCACGACGCTGCTGCCCGCCTATGACATCAAGACCTTCGGTGGCGTGAAGGTGGCCTTCATCGGTGTGGAGCTGAAGGGAACGCCGGCCATCGTCCCGCCTGCGGGCATTTCCGGCCTCAGCTTCCGGGACGAAGCCGACAGCGTCAATGCGCTGGTGCCCGGACTCCGGAAGCAGGGGATCGAGGCCATCGTAGTCCTGATCCACCAGGGCGCCGAGAACAAGGGCGGGCGCAACGATTGCGATGTCGGCGGTCCCATCCTCGACATCGTCAGGCGGCTGGACAAGGCGGTGGATGTGGTGGTGAGCGGCCATACCCACCAGGCCTATATTTGCACGGTGGACGGGCGGCTGCTGACCAGCGCCCATCGCTATGGCACCATGGTGACCGAGATCGATCTCACCCTCGACCGCAGGAGCCATGACGTGGTTTCGGCCAGAGCAGAGAATCTGCTGGTGCGTCCGGACCTGAAACCCGACCCGGCGGTGACGCAGATCGTGGCGCGCGCGCAAAAGCAGGTCGCGCCGCTGGCGCATCGCCACCTCGGCACCGTGACCGCGCCGCCGTCCCTCGTGTTGCAGCCGAACGGGGAATCCGAAATGGGCGAGCTGGTCGCCGACGGCATGCTGGCGGCGGTGCCGGGCGGCGAGATCGCCTTCACCAACCGGGGCGGCCTGCGCACGGAGCTGCCCGCGGCCGGTCCGGTCTCCTATGGCGATCTCTTTGCCGTGCTGCCCTTCGGCAACCGGCTGATGGCGATGGATTTGACGGGCGCGCAGATCAAGGCGGTGCTGGAGCAGCAATGGTCGGGCGGCACCACCCGCATCCTGCAGGTCTCTGGCGGCTTTTCCTATCGCTGGGACGCCAGCCGCCCGGTAGGCGAGCGGGTGTTGCCCGAAAGCGCGATGCTGGACGGCGTACCGCTGGCGCCGGATCGCGTCTATCGGGTCGTGACTTCGGATTTTCTGGCCGATGCCGGAGATGGCATGACGACGCTCCGCCAGGGTACGAACCGGGTGGCGGGCAAGGATCAGATGGAGGCGGTGGCGGATTATCTTGGCGCCCACAGCCCCTACACGCCGGGAACGCCCCATCGCATCGTGCGCGTGAATTGAACTAGTAGGTCCGCGCCTTGGGCTTGATGTACTCGATCTCGTCGCTGAGGGTGTAGGTATGTACCGGGCGATAGCCGATGGTGGTCTCGCCGGTTTGCGGGTTGAGCCAGGCCAAAGTGTGCTTCATCCAGAAATCGTCGTCGCGATTGGGATGATCCTCGCGGGCATGGGCGCCGCGGCTTTCCAGCCGGTTGACCGCACCGGCCACCGTCACCACCGCCTGCTGGATCAGATTGTCGAACTCCAGCGCCTCGACCAGGTCGGTGTTCCAGACCAGCGAGCGGTCCTTCACATCCAGGTCGCTGCGCTGGGCATAGATGGCGGCGATGCGCCTGGCGCCCTGCTCCAGGGTCTCGCCGGTGCGGAAGACGGCGGCGTCTTCCTGCATCGCCTTCTGCATGGCGGCGCGCAGGGACGCGACGGACGAGCCGCCGCTGGCGTTGCGGAAACGGTCGAGGCGGGCGAGGGCGTCGTCGCCCGCGCCGCGCTTGAGCTCATGATGGCCGTCAACCCCGGCCAGCTCCTTGGCGGCCTGCATGCCGGCGGCCTTGCCGAACACCACCAGGTCGATCAGCGAGTTCGAGCCCAGGCGGTTGGCGCCATGCACCGAGACGCAGGCGGCTTCGCCCACCGCCATCAGGCCGTGCACCACCGTGTCGGGATTGCCGCCGGTCAGCGTCAGGGCGTCGCCGGTGTAGGCGCAGGGTATGCCGCCCATGTTGTAATGCACCGTCGGCAGCACCGGGATCGGCTCCTTGGTGACGTCCACCCCGGCGAAGATGCGGGCGCTTTCCGAAATGCCCGGCAACCGCTCATGGATGATCTTGGGATCGAGATGCGAGAGGTGCAGATGGATATGGTCCTTGCCGGGGCCGACGCCGCGGCCTTCGCGGATCTCGATCGTCATGGCGCGCGAAACCACATCGCGCGAGGCCAGGTCCTTGGCGTGCGGGGCATAGCGTTCCATGAAGCGCTCGCCTTCGGAATTGGTGAGATAGCCGCCTTCGCCGCGCACGCCTTCGGTGATCAGCACCCCGGCGCCGAAGATGCCGGTGGGATGGAATTGCACGAACTCCATGTCCTGCAGCGGCAGCCCGGCGCGCAGCACCATGGCGTTGCCGTCGCCGGTCTGGGTATGGGCGCCGGTGCAGCTCTGATAGGCGCGGCCATAGCCGCCGGTGGCGAGAATGACCTTGTGGGCGCGGAAGCGGTGGATGGTGCCGTCATCCAGGCACCAGGCCATCAGCCCGCGGCAGGCGCCGTCTTCCATGATGAGGTCGAGGGCGAAATACTCGATGAAGAAATTGACCTCATGCTTGACGCACTGGCCGTAGAGCGTGTGCAGCATGGCGTGGCCGGTGCGGTCGGCGGCGGCGCAGGTGCGCTGCACGATGCCTTCGCCGTAATTGCTGGTCATGCCGCCAAAGGCGCGCTGGTAGATTTTTCCTTCCGGCGTGCGGCTGAAGGGCATGCCGAAATGCTCCAGCTCATAGACGGCGTCCGGGGCATGGCGGCAGAGATATTCGATGGCGTCCTGGTCGCCCAGCCAGTCCGAGCCCTTGACGGTGTCGTACATGTGCCAGCGCCAATTATCCTCGCCCATGTTGCCGAGCGAGGCGGCGACGCCGCCCTGCGCCGCCACGGTGTGGCTGCGGGTGGGGAAGACCTTGGTGACGCAGGCGGTCTTGAGGTCCTTGAGGGCGCATTCCAGCGTGGCGCGCAACCCCGCGCCGCCCGCGCCGACAACGACGACATCGAAAGTGTGATCGACGATGGTGTAGGCGGGCATGCTAGAGCCTTGAAATCTGCAGCAGGGCGAAGCCGGCGGCGGAGCCGGTGGCGAGAACCAGGAAGCGGACCAGCAGCAGCAGGGCGATCTTGCCGCCCGCGGTGTGGACATAGTCGTCAATGATCACCTGCAGGCCCAGCCTGATGTGCCAGAGCGTGATGAACACGAAGGCGAACATCAGCAGGGCGTTCCACCAATGGGCGAGATAGCTGATGCAGGCGACTTCGTTGGTGCCGGCCAGGCCCAGCATGACATAGCCGAACCACAGGGTCAGCGGGATCAGCGCGATCGCGGTCAGGCGCTCATGCCAGAAATGGCTGGTGCCGGAATGGCTGGAGCCCATGCCCTCGACCTTGTGCAGGGGTGTCTGCATCGAGCTCATTGCCCACTTCCCTTCATGACAAGTACCCCCCATGACCGGTCCAGATCAGGGCGCAGACGGCGGCCGCGATCAGGAAGGACAGGCCGATGACCAGCAGCGCCGTCAGCCGCGCCGTTTCCTTGGCAAAGCCATAGCCCAGGTCCCAGGCCAGGTGGCGGATGCCTTGCAGGAAATGGAAGGCCAGCGCCCAGGCAAAGCCGAACATCACCAGCAGCCCGACCGGCGTCAGCGCATAGCTGTAGAACGCCAGATAGCCGGAGGGGCCGTTGGAAATGGCGACCAGCCACAGCGCCAGCGCCAGCATCCCGACCGACAGGCCGACACCGGTAACCCGATGGGTGATCGAGACGATCATGGTCGGGGCCCAGTGATAGACGGTCAGGTGGGGAGAGAGCGGACGGGATGCGATGTCCGGCTTTTGCGGACCTGAAGTTGAAGGGGGGGCCGCCATTCATGCCTTCCGGAAAACGAACAGGTTGCGGAGTTTAGAACCGCGACCCGGCTAGTCAACCGCGGGTTTGGGCAGGCCCGGTATCGCTTTGCCGCCGCGCTTGCGGCATCTTCGCCGGCGTGGGGATCAAGCGCGAATCACTGGTGGAACCCGGCCTGACGCCGGCGGGGCGGCTGGCTGCCCTGGCGGCGCTGACTTTGCTGTTTCTGGGGGTCGCCGCCTGGAACGGCTTCCCGCTGGTCTTCTATGACACCGGCGCCTACATGGCCGAGGGCCTCTCCGGCGCCTTCTTTGTCGAGCGCTCGCCGGTCTATTCGCTGTTCCTGCCGCTGACCGGCGCGTTTCACAGCCTGTGGCTTGTGGCGGCGGCGCAGTCATTGATGACCGCCTTCATCATCCTGGAGCTGGCGCGGGTTGAGGCGCCGCGCCTGGGGCTTGGCCGCTTGCTCCTGATCGGCGCCGCGCTGATGGGGCTCACCGGCATCGGCTGGTATGCCGGGCAGATCGAGCCGGACTGCTTCACCCCGCTGGTGGTGTTGGGCAGTTATCTGTTGCTGTTCCGTTTCGACGCGATGACGCAATGGCGGCGCTGGACGGTGATCGCCATCACCGCCCTGGCGGTGGCGTCGCATCCTTCGCATTTCGGGCTGATCGGCGGGCTCCTTATCGTCGCTGCGCTCCTCAAGTCGCTTTTTTGGTTTCACCCCCTCCGCCCTTCGCTGGCCCCTGCGCGCGTAGCGCGCAAAGAAGAAGAGGGGGGTGCAAGCGCCCTGCCAGCTACGGGCGCCTCCCCCTCTGGTGCGCTACGCGCAGAGGGGGAGGCGGACATGCGCGTGCCTGTTCCAAAGTTATGGCCCTGTCTCTCCGCCCTGCTGCTGTCGCTGGCGCTGGTGGTGACGGCGAACTATTTCTACACCCGCACCATCTTTGTTTCCCGCGCCGGTTCGATTTTCCTGCTGGCGCGGCTGATGCAGGACGGCATCGTCCAGCGCCTGCTGGCCGACACCTGCCCGCCGCAAGCAAGCAGCGCAAAGCCGCCTTACTCGCTTTGTGCCTATGGCGCGAAGCTGCCGCGCAACGCCAATGCCTGGATCTGGGGCGAGCATAGCTCGTTTCATGCGCTTGGCGGGTTCAAGCGCAGCGACGATGAATATGGCCGCATCGCGCGCGATAGCCTGGCGCGCTATCCCTGGATGCATCTGAAGGCGGCAGTTTATGATTCCGCGCTGCAATTCCTGGAGTTCAAGACCGGCGACGGCATCGAGTCGCAGCGCGCCATCCTGGAGCCGGGCTTCCGCCATAGCCTGCCCGCGCAGCTTCCCGCCTATCTCGCCGCCCGCCAGCAGACCCGGCGTATCCGGTTCGACGAAATCAACCTGGTCCATGTCCCGGTGGCGGTGATCGCGCTGCTGGGCGTGCTCCTGCTGCTGCACCATGCGGCGGCGCGCCGCCACTGGGACGCGGCGGTGCTGCCCGCCACGGTGCTGCTGGCCCTGCTGGGCAACGCCATCATCTGCGGCACCTTCTCCAATCCGCATGACCGCTACCAGTCCCGGCTGATGTGGATGCCGGTGCTGGTGCTGCTCCTGGCGCGCGCCAAAGACCCGCGCGCCCTCCAGCCTGTGCGCGAAGAGGGCAGCTAGGCGCGCTGTTGTTTTCGGTCGCGCCGCCCCAGTCATTTTTAAGGGCGCGAAGTCTGTCAATCTCGCGGCGCGGTCGCTCCTAAAGCATTGCAACCAGTGCCGGAATCCGGCACTTAGAGGCCATGTCCGTTCTGATCGCCCCCTCGATTCTGTCCGCCGACTTCTCCAGGCTCGGCGAGGAGGTCGCTGCTGTCGAGGCGGCGGGCGCCGACTGGATTCATGTCGATGTCATGGATGGGCATTTCGTCCCCAACATCACCATCGGCCCGGGCGTGGTGAAGGCGATCAGGCCGCACGCCAAAAAGCCGCTGGACGTCCATCTGATGATTTCGCCGGTGGACCCCTATGTCGCGGCCTTCGCCGAGGCGGGCGCCGACCATATCACCGTCCATCCGGAAGCCGGGCCCCATGTCCATCGCACCCTCCAGCTCATCCGCAGCCTGGGCAAGAAGGCCGGCGTGGTGCTCAATCCCGGCACGCCGGTGGACGCCCTCGACAATCTGATGGATCTTGTCGACCTCATTCTCGTCATGAGCGTCAATCCCGGCTTTGGCGGCCAATCCTTCATCGACAGCCAGCTGGAGAAGATCGAAGCGGCGCGCCGGCGCATCGACCGGACCGGCCGCGCCATCGCGCTTGAGGTCGATGGCGGCATCAATCCGGAAACGGCGAAGCGCGCAGTCGCCGCCGGCGCCACCGTGCTGGTGGCGGGCACCGCCGTCTTCCAGGGCGGGCCTGCGCGCTATGCCGCCAACATCGCCGCCTTGAAGGGCTGACCGTGAAACCGGCCGCGCTCCTGCCGCTGCTGCCGGAAATGGCGCGGGCGGGCGCGAGCCGCGCCCTGACGCCGCTGCGCATCGTCTGGCGGCGCAACTGGTTCTACCGCCGCCTGCTGGGGGGCCAGCTCACCGATCATTTCGCCCATTATCCGCTGGACATGCTGCCGCGCCGGCTGGAGGACGCCGACGGCATGCTGCGCGGCCGCTTCCGCTTTTATGGCGAGACGCTGGAGGCGAAGGACGGGGTCTCGATCTTCGATCTCAAGCCACCCAGCGAGCAATGGCGGGCGGCGCTGCATGGCTTCGACTGGCTGCCCTCGCTTTCCACCGCCGGGGGCGACGCCGCGCGCAAGCTCGCCACCAACCTGATCGCGCAATGGATCCGGCGCCACGCCGCCTATTCCGAGCCGGTGTGGTCGCCGCAAGTGACGGGACGGCGGCTGGTGCATCTGTTCTGCCATGGCCGCCTGGTGGTGCCCAATTCGGAGATGATGTGGCGCTCCAGGCTTTTCGTCTCGCTGCGCGAGCAGGCCCGGATGCTGGAGCGCAGCTGGCGCGAGGCGCCCGAAGGCCTGCCCCGGCTGGAGGCGGCGGCGGCGCTGACGCTGTCGGGCGTCTGCATGCAGGACGCCTCGCACCGGCTGGAAACCGGGCTTGCGGCGCTGGAAGGCGAACTGGAAGCGCAGATCCTGCCCGATGGCGGCCATCTCAGCCGCTCGCCAGAGGCGCTGCTTTCGGCCTGGCGGCATCTGGCGATGGTGCTGGAGACGCTGGCGGCACTGAACCTGGAGCCGCCGCATGGCTTGCGCAATGCCGCCGACCGCATCGCCACCATGGTGCGCTTCTTCCGTCATGGCGACGGGGCGTTGGCCCTGTTCCAGGGCGGGCTGGAAAACGACCCGCGGGCGGTGGCGGCGCTGCTGGCGCGCGACGAGGTGCATGGCACGCCCTTCCATCATGCCCGCCATTCCGGCTACCAGCGCTTGGCGGCGGGCCGCGGCCTGGTGCTGATGGATGTGGGCAGGGCGCCGCCGGGCGCCTACGCGCTGGACGCCCATGCCGGCTTCCTGGGCTTCGAATTCAGTTCCGGCGAATGCCGGGTGGTGGTCAATTGCGGCGCGGGCGGCCGCCAGCACCGCGCCTGGAACGCGGCGCTGCGGGCCAGCGCCGCCCATTCCACCGTCACGGTGGACGACGCCTCCAGCGCCACCGTCCTGCCGCCCGGACCGGCGCGCGATCTGCTGGGGCCGCGCCTGATGGGCGGGCCGAAGGAGGCGCTGTCGCGGCGGCTGGAGACCGGCCAGGGCTGGACGGTGGAGGCCTCCCATGACGGTTATCTCGAAGCCTTCGGCCTGATCCATGAGCGCCAGGTGACGCTGTCGCCCCAGGGCCTGATGCTGACCGGCCGCGACCGGCTGCTGCAGGGCGGACGAGGGGCTCCGGCGCAGGGCTTCGCCGTGCGCTTCCATATCCATCCGGATGTGCGGGTTTCGCGCCTGGAAGGCGGCGGCATCCTGCTCAAGCTGCCGAACGGCGAGGGCTGGCGCTTCCGCTGCGGCGGCGGCCAGCTGGAGGTGGAGGAGAGCGTCTATCTGGGGGGCGAGACGGTGCGCCGGACCCAGCAACTGGCGATCACCGGCGCCCTGCGCGAGGCGCAGACCGAGGTTGCATGGGTGTTTGAACAGATTGTGGTGTAAGGGTTTTTTGCGGCCACGGGCCGTGCCAGACTGACCAAATCACCCCGGAGAGTCCCATGGCCGAGTTCACCCTGCCCAGGAACAGCAAGATCAAGAAGGGCAAGACCTGGTCGCAAAACGGGGGCAAGAAGCCGAAGCGCTCCAAGGACTTCAAGGTCTATCGCTACGATCCCGCGGACGGCGAAAATCCGCGCATGGATGTCTATACCCTGGACCTGGACAGTTGCGGCCCCATGGTCCTGGACGCGCTGATCAAGATCAAGAACGAGATCGATCCCACGCTGTCCTTTCGCCGCTCCTGCCGCGAAGGGGTTTGCGGCTCCTGCGCCATGAATATCGGCGGCGGCAACACGCTCGCCTGCACCAAGGCGATCACCGACATTTCCGGCGCCGTCGCCGTCTATCCGCTGCCGCACATGCCGGTGGTGCGGGACCTGGTGCCCGACCTGACCAATTTCTACGCCCAGTACGCCTCGATCCAGCCCTATCTGCAGACCAGGTCGGCCGAGCCGGAGAGCGAATGGAAACAGTCGCCGGAAGAACGGGCCAAGCTGGACGGGCTGTATGAGTGCATCCTCTGCGCCTCCTGCTCGACCTCATGCCCCAGCTACTGGTGGAACTCCGAGCGCTATCTCGGGCCGGCGGCGCTGCTGCAATCCTATCGCTGGCTGGCCGACAGCCGCGACGAGGCCACCGGCGAGCGGCTGGACAAGCTGGAAGATCCGTTCCGGCTCTATCGCTGCCACACCATCATGAACTGCACCAACACCTGCCCCAAGGGCCTCAATCCGGCCCAGGCGATCGGTGAGATCAAGCAGATGATGGTCAAGCGGAAAGCCTGATCCTTGTTTCCGGAAAGATTGACCAAAGGCTATCGCGCCTTCCTGGGCGGGCGGTTCAAGGAAGAGCGCGGCCGCTATGCCGCGCTGGCGCAAACCGGCCAGGCGCCGTCCATCATGGTGATCGGCTGCGTCGATTCCCGCGTCTCGCCGGAAGTGATCTTCGACGCCGCGCCTGGCGAATTGCTGGTGGCGCGCAATGTCGCCAACCTGATCCCGCGCTATGAGCCGGGCGGCGGCCAGCACGGCGCCAGCGCAGCGCTGGAATTCGCGGTGCGGGCGCTGAAAGTGCGGCATATCGTGGTGCTGGGCCACGCCTTCTGCGGCGGCATCAAGGCCTTCGCCTCCGACGCCGCGCCGCTCACCGAAAGCGACTTCATCGGCAAGTGGATGAGCCAGATCGCCCCTGCCGCCGACGCCATCGGCCCGCACCGCCAGGACGAGGACTATCTGCACAAGCTGGAATTCGCCTCGGTGGAATTGTCGCTGAGGAACCTGATGACCTTCCCCTTCATCCGGACGGCGGTGGAGAAGGGCGAACTGGAACTGCACGGCGCCTATTTCGGCGTCGCCAGCGGCAAGCTGCTGGTGCGCGATTCCGAGACCGGGGCGTTCGAGCCGGTCGGCTAGGCCGAGGCGGCGTTCTTCTGCAGGCGGCGCCAGACCAGCGCTTCGCCCACGCCCGCCATCCAGCCATGCGGGTCGGCGCCGACCGCCTTCACCACCATCTGCACCAGCTTCTGGATATGTTTACGCCTGTATATGGCGGCGCCATTGGCAGATTGCAGCTTGGAATAAAACCTGCGGTTATAAGGCTTTGCCAGTTCTTCCTCAGGCTTCACGTTAGCGCAGTAGAAGGCGAAGGCGAGCTCGTCGTCATCGCTTTCCCGCACCCGGCCGACGGCAATCATCAGCTTCTTCCAGAAGGACAGTTCCGGATCTTTCTGCGCCCACAGCGTGTCGTAGAACAGCTTGTAGTGGCGGTATTCGTCGGCGGCGATGCGGCCGGCAATCTCGCGCAGCAGCGGCTCCTCGCTGGCGTCGCGGATGGCCGAATACCAGGAGCTGGTGCCCGACTCCACCACGCAGCGGGCGATCATCTCGCCCCGGCGGGAGCCGCGCACCGAACCGCTGCCCGACTCCAGAAAATGCGCCGGGGTGTAGCCCTTGCGGAAGCGGGCGAAGGTTTCTTCCAGCTTGAAAGAGGGATCGGCCAGCTCGGCATAGCGGCCCAGCGCCTTGCCATGCTGGCTTTCCTCCGCGCCCCATTGCTCGATGGCGGCCAGGGTCTGCGGTCCCGCGTCGTGGAAGATACGCTTCAGATAGATGACATAATCGGGAGCGTTGTATTCGACCAGGGCGGAGGCCTTGACGGCGGCCAGCAGACCGGGCTCGACCCGCGTGGGGTCGAACCAGTCCCAATGGACTTCGTCCAGGGTCCACCCCTGGCGAAAGACGGTCGCAGCCGTCATGCGCTTGGCTCCAGCCTTTTCAACGCCTTATAGCAAGGTTCGGGGGGCAGGCGAAACTGTCACAAATGCCACGCCCGCCCGGATTCCCGGTTACGGGCCTGGTTAAAGGATCGTCATCCGCCGGTCAGGTAGCGGTCAGCCGCCGCTAGAAGGCCGCCCGTACAAGCTTGAGATCATCCACCAGCTGCGCCGCCCGCGAGCGGTCGCCATCGCTTTCGGCGGCCAGTTCGTCTTCCTGGGCGTCCGCAATGCGCTGGTCGAGCACGGCAACGTCCAGTTCGGTCATGGGGATGGCTTCCTCGGCCAGCACCGTGATCTTGGCTGGGCCGATTTCGGCGAAGCCGCCGCGGATGAAATAGCGGTCGTCCCGGCCGTCCGCATTCACGTCGATCATGCCGGCGCGCAGGGTGGTGACGACCGGGGCATGGCCCGCCATCACGCCCATATAGCCTTCGGTCCCCGGCACGGTGACCATGTCGGCCTGGGCCGAGAGCAGCAGCTTCTCGGGCGAAACCAGGTCGAAGGCGATCTTCGCGGCCATTTAGGCGGCCTTCGCGGTGTCGGCCGCCATCTTCTGCGCCTTGGCGGCGACTTCCTCGATGGCGCCGACCATGTAGAAGGCCTGCTCCGGATACTGGTCGCATTCGCCGTCCACGATCGCCTTGAACGAGCGGATGGTGTCGGCCAGCTCGACGAACTTGCCGGGCGAGTTGGTGAACTGCTCGGCGACGAAGAAGGGCTGTGACAGGAAGCGCTGGATCTTGCG
>Ga0265313_10002413_pt1 | contig 16164 bp, 24 predicted proteins | sample 4123metaG_FD_203122 | JGI IMG/M metagenome (GOLD analysis project Ga0265313, IMG submission 203122) | Rhizosphere microbial communities from Carex aquatilis grown in University of Washington, Seatle, WA, United States - 4-1-23 metaG | ecosystem: Host-associated > Plants > Roots > Rhizosphere >...
AAGTGCGACGACCCGTCCTCCACGTCGATGCCCACGATGACGAGACAAACGAAGTCGGCCCTGGGCAACGTCACGGAGCCTCCGGGAACAGGAGCTGCGTCGCTCGCACGTAGCCCGTGCGCGGGTACTCGGCGAGCCCGCGGGCCCGCAGCCACGACCGGTTGTTGTCGAACGCGCTCGACGTGGTGCTCGTGCCCGATCGCGACGCGAACTCCTCCAGCGCCAACTCGTCCGGGTACGCCGCGATGAGCACCCGCAGCATGCGACCGTGCGCCGGCGTGATCTTGCCGAGGATCGCGTCGTGCAACGCGGCGCTCGTGGCCGGGATCGGCGGAGGCGGCGCGATCGCGCGACCGGCCGGCGTCAGACACACGCGACCGGTCTGCGGGTAGTGGACGTAGCCCCGGGCCCGCAGCCACGACCGGTTGTTGTCGAACGCGGATGACTTCGTCGAGGTTCCAGCGACGAACGCGACCCCGCCGAGGTCGGGCCCTGCGACGCCGATGCCCTCCCACCACGCGATCGCGGCCAGGAGCCGAAGGTGCGCGGGCTTGAGATCCCCGTTCGTCGTCCGTGAGGACCCGGCGCTCAGCGACGGCGCAGGCTGCTTCTTCTCGACGACGACCGCGCGCTGGGGGCGCGTGTGCGCGTTCGCGACGACGCGCGCAGGCAACGGCGGTGCGGGGGGCGCTTCGGGCGCCAGCGCGATCACGGCGTCAAGGATCTTGCCCGGATCGCCCCTCTTGGCGTGGAACTGCGTCACGCGGTTCGCGACCTCCTTGAGCTTGGTCGCCTCCGCACGCAGGCCGCTCAGGTGCTCCGTGAGGAGATCCTCGATCTCGACGATCGTGTAGTCGCGGCCCAGGGCCGCAGCCATCACTTCAAACGCCGACATGACGCTCGCCTCGAACTCGCGGCGCCACTCCTTCACGATCGCACCACCGCTCGATCGAGGACCTGGATTCCGCCACCAGCGATGTCGGCGAGTTCGACGAGCGTGCCTGCCGAGAAGTCGTCGCGCTGGTTGTTCACTGCCTCGCGGTATGAGCGACGAGCCGCGACGAGCGACGCGTGACGCGACCACAGTCCCCTGTTCGGAGTGTGCACGTACACCTCGTAGCGGCAGCCGCGGAAGATCTTCATCCGTGCCACGCTCCGCACGCGCGCATCTCCAGGTCCAGCGGTCCGATCGCCTCGAACTTGTGGAGCAGCGACTTCGGATCGGCCTGCTGCTCCTCCAAGAACTGCCGGGCCGCCTCCATCTGATGGCGCCGCACGGCGCCAGAGCGGTGCCACAAGATCGTGACGTAGGAGAGATGGCTCGGCGCGCCGGCGTCGACCGGCGCTTCGTCGGTCCGCTCGCGGAGGCGCTGGATCAGCCGCTGCTCGGCGAGCCACTGCTTGCTGCGGCGCTCGCGGCGCTTCTGCTTCTTCCTCGTGATCGCGATCAACTGCTCGGGGTGCACGACGTAGTGTGCGCGGCGACTCGGCACGATCGTCGTGATGAGATCGTCCGCGGCGCACGTGAGCGGGTTGCGCTCGCCCACGTTCTGAAGCGATCCGAACTGCTCGACGGAGTAGCCGACCCAGAAGCCCGATCCGAGCCGCTCGTGCCGATGATCCTCCTCGAAGAGCCCCCAGCACTTCTGCACCATCTCGCCGCCGCCGATGCCCGGTGCGTTCTGGAAGCCCGACCCAAGCCGCGGTGCGGCGGCGCGACGATCGGCCTCGACGAGCACGTCGCGGCCCTCGCTGCCGTCGAGGAAGGCGTGCGGACGATCGGCAGCGTCCCACCACTGCTGCCAGTACGCCGAGCTGGCGTAGTCGAGGTCGATCGCACGGCCCATCGCCGCTGGCGCGAGCACGCGAGCGCCGAAGCGGCGGAGGATCATCGGCGTCCCCCACTCGGGGGACGCGTCGCTGTGCATCGCGAGCGCGAGTGGCTGCTCGATCTTCTTCTTGCTCACCTTCGACACCTTCGTGCGCGCACCCAGCTTCATCACGGTTCCCTCCGATTCACGACGAGCTTCCCGCCGTCTCCGCGCTCGACGGCGAGCACCGTCTCGCGCTCGAGCGGCGTGCCGCGCGCGTACGCGTAGGCCAGCTCGCCGTCGAACCGATACCGCCCGCGCTTCCATCCGAGCCCGCGCAGCGCCCGCGCGACGAGCAGGCCGCGGCGGTAGCTCGGCCGCGTGAAGCCCGCGAGCAAGACGGCGTCGGTGACGCGGAGCTTGCCGAGCGCGTCACCGAGCGCGACCTGGAGGCGCGACGTCACGCGCGCAAGATCGGGGTCCTGATCGGCAGTCATCGCGCGCGACGGTTCATAGCAGCTTCGAGATCGACGGAACAAGAGGATCGATCTCCGATCAAGCAGGAGCAGATCTCGGCGAGCAGATCTCGGGAGCGGGGGAGGTCGCCAGGCCGATCCCGATCCTGCCCTCCGGTCGAAGGAGCCCCTGCGGGCGCCGCGTGACCCGACGCACCAGACCATTAAGGAAACCTTAAGTAGCCCTGAGAGATCCTCAGTCGAGATCAGGCAGGCAGGGGGGAGCACGACCCCAGCCTGCCCGTCGGCAGCTGTCCTAAGCCGCTATGTTAACTAGCTTTTTATCTGTTGTGAGGGGGCCCTGATCGACCCAGCCGTTCCTCCCCTACCCCCCGTCCTCCCCATCCCTACAGAGAACCCCCGGGCACGCTGCGTGTGCTGTGCAGATGTGCTCTGTGGATCCTTTACCTAGATCTCATTGATCAGGGGGGAACATAGATAAAGAACAGGGGCGCCAGTCACTTAGCCGATCCCCCCCGGAGGATCACGAACCCCCGGAGGGGAGGAACAGCCGCGTCCATTGCACTTTTATCAACCACCGCGCCCGCTTACGTCATAAACTACGACCGTGACGCGCTACTGCGACGGCTGCCGGCAGCATCGCCCGATCCGAGACTTCGACCTCGGAGGCGGCTACTTCAGCGCGACGTGCCGCGCCTGCTCGCACGAGCGAGCGAGCACGGAGAAGCTCGCCACCCGCAGCGCCCGCCACGCGCAGATCGCGTCCCGCGAGGCGGAGCGGCGGGCGTTGATCGTGACGCTCGTGAAGGTCGACGCCGGGATCGTGGAGCTCGCGGACAGGCAACTCCCCTCGCAGACGAGCGCGCTCGAGCGGCAGCGTCGTTCGGTGATCGCGGCGCTCGTGAAGATCGACGCCGAGATCGCCGAGCTGCGGGCGCGGCCCTCCGGGTCGGCCCCCTTCGAGCGCGTCGAGCCGGCCGACGTCCTTGACGGCGCGGACGCGGACGCTGCCTCGGACGCGGTCGACGCGGACCTCGGCTTCGGCGACTGAGCCCCGCTACCTGCGTGAAACTCGCGCGCTCGCGTGGACGGCGGTACTGTCACATCGTGGCGTTCGACGATCCGGCCTCGATCGACGTGGAGGCACTGTTTCGCGACGGCGACATGTTCGAGTCGCGCGAGGCGTGGAGCGCCGCGGGCTTCGCCCTCATCGAGCGCTCGAGCGACGGCAAGATCATGGTCGCGCGCCACCCGGCAGTGCGGGGACTGCTCTTCAAGAAGTACGCGAACACCGTCGGGCTCTCGGACCAGCGCGAGAACTACGCGAGCCGCGTCGAGGGCTCGCGTCGCCTGCGGTCCTTCGTCGACGCGCACCACCTCTCGCGGGTCGTCGTCCCGCGCAAGTGGCTGCTGGATCTCCCCCGCCGCTTCTCGCGCAAGGCGACCGCGCACGTGCTCGTCGTCGAGCAGCTCGACCTCCGCAGCGACGCGCAGACGAAGGAAGCCTACCGGGACATCGAGCCGGCCGTGCTCGCCGACCTGTGCGTCGTCCTCTACCACTTCCGCGGCATGGACTCCATCGCGAAGAACCTCCCGTTCGTCGCGGACGGTCGGATCGGGCTCGTCGACACCGAGCACTGGGATCGCAGCAGCAGCAAGCCCTACCTGCACCACGTCGGCGGTCACATGTCTTCGGCGCGGCGGAGCCTCGCCGAGAAGATCTTCGAGCAACTCGAGGCCGCCGGCGACGCGTGGGAGGTCACGCGCACCTTCGACGGGGAGGAGGACACCAGCTCGTCCTCGTCCTCGTCCTCGTCCTGAACCACGGAAGGATCCATGAGCAGGCCGACGTCCGACCAGGTCCAGCGAGCACTCGCTGACACCGCGGCGACGCTGCCGATCCTGGGCCGGCTGGGCGCGCTGTTCACCGATCCGACGATGTTCGGCTCGTTCGACCGATTCGGTGACGCGGGCTTCGACCTCGTGGATCACGCGCCGCACAAGATCATGACCGGGGCGCACGACCGCGCGCGGGGCTACCTGTTCAAGAAGTACGACGACACCAAGCCCGGCGAGAAGCAGCTGCGGAACTACATGCGCCGCGTCGAGGGGGCCGCCCTGATCAGGGCGTTCGTCGCGGAGCGCGGCTTCTCTCGCGTGGTCGCCCCGAGGAAGTGGCTCCACGAGTTGCCGGCTGCCTTCCCGCGGCCGCACCTGCTCGTCGTGGAGGAGGTCGACCTGGTCTCTCGCGGGGAGACCGAGCGTGCCTACGCGCACATCGACGAGGATCAACTGCGCGAGCTGGCCACGGTCCTCTACTACTTCCGGGGCCTCAACTCGACGGCCGCGAACCTGCCGTACACCGAGGACGGCAAGATCGCCTTCGTCGACACCGAGCGCTGGCACCGCGACAAGGACCTGCGCAAGGTGGGCGATCGGCTGCCGCGGAGGCGTCGGGAGCAGGCGGAGGCGGTGTTCGACGACCTCTCGTGCCGGGGGGCGCGGCCCTTCGTCAGTACCTTCGAGTAGAGTGCCGCCGTGGCACTGACGCGGCGATCTTTCCTCGCGGGCCTCGGCTCGGTCTCGGTGGGCCTCCTCTTCCGGCGGCAGCTCGACGGCGTCCTCGCGAGCCTGGAGCGCGACCTGGTCGACGAGCCCGCCGCACCCGACCAGGCGCCGTCGGCGGCCGAGATCGTGATCTCGCCCCAGCAGGCCTTCCGTCCCACGCGCCTCGTCGTGGCGACGGCGATCGCGCCGCTCTTCGCGATCGAGGACATCGTCGTGGGCATCGCGTCGCAGTTCGCGCCGGGCGTCGCGATCCCTGGTGATCTGTTCACGACGGTGACGCCGGACGCGGCGCTCGCATTCGGTGTCGCGCCGGCGGGTGCCGAGATCCGCTTCCGCGTGCGCTACGTCGGCAAGGATCCGCGCGGCGCGCGGTTCACGGCGGCGCTGTTTGGCAAGAGCGTCGACGGGGGCGGCACACTCGTGCTGCCGATCGACTCGGGGACCGCGATCGTCGGCTAGTCGACCGTCGTGCTAGCGTCCCGGCATGGCCGTGAAGAAAGCGAAGCAGCCGCAGCCGTCGCAGCCGCTGGACACGGTGGTCGTGATCACGGTGCTCACCGTGAACCCTGGTCGCCGCGACGAGATCGATCGCCTCATCGACGAGGCCTTCGGGAAGGATCCTCGCGTGCAGGTCGTCCGCGTGGTGGGCTACCCGAGCACGGACGACGTCGCGACCCTGGTGGGCCAGCTCGCCGACGTGTGCGAGCCGCAGCCCCACGACGCACTGCCGCGCGACTAGCGCGCGAGCGTCAGCACGCGACGCAGGCGCGCCCAGCCGCTCGCGCGGGGCCAGCGGGTCCTGGAGTCGAAGCAGACGACGTAGGCGAGGACGACCAGCGACCAGGCCGCCGTGCCGGGCATCCCCACGATCCACGCCGCGTCGGGATGACCGACGAGGAACAGCGCGCACGCGGCGATCAGCAAGATCGCGAGTGGCAGGACGCACAGCCACAGGAACGCGCGACGGCTCGTCATCGTCGTCACGATAGCACACCACTCGCGCAGCCGAGGATCTTCTAACGGCTGCTGTGGGCGACGAGATCGAAGCGCGCGGAGGATCGCTACGTCGTGAGCGGCGGCACCCACGCGAGCATCTGGGTGGTGTCGAGCCCCACGATCCCGTCGGCCGTGATCTTCTTCTGCGCCTGGAACGCCTTCACCGCGGCGGTCGTCGCGGGCCCGAAGATCCCGTCGACGGCGAGCCCGGGGAGCCGTCGCTGCACCCACTCGACGCTGGCGCCCGAGGCGCCCTGCTGCTGCACGTTCAGGCGATCGGTGTCGACGGTCGACTTGAAGCCAGGATAGCCGGTCGCGTCGCCGGCGTACTGCTCGATCCCCCATGCGCCCTTCCAGGGCGGTGGCGAGGGCGGTGGCGCGAGTTGGTCGACGACGGCGGGATCGTAGACGGCGGGAGCGTCGGTGCCCCACGGGTAGTACTTCCACCAGCCCAGGCAGTCCGCGAGCTCCGGCGCCGGCAAGTTGTTCATGCCGTCCGGATCGACCCAGTACTCCTGCGACGTGTAGAGCAGCGGCGGCACGCCGATCGCGGCCTTGATGACCATGTACGCGCGCGCGACCCAGTTGAGCCACTGCTCCGCCGTGAGACCGTTGCGACTGCCCTCGACGTCGAGGGCGAGCGGGAAGTAGTGGTCGTTGAGCGTGCCGACGGCCTCGAGCGCGGCCTCGGCCTGTGCCTCGGGCGTGGCGAGGTTCGCCGTCATGATGAGGTACGGGAAGTTCGGCACGCCGATCGCGTCGAGCTGCGTGCGGTACGTCGGGTACCACGGGTCGGCGGTGACGCCGTAGACGGCGCGCAGACCGACGAAGCGGAGGTGGCCCTGCTGGATCGCCGCGCTCCAGTTCGGGGTCCCGTTCCCGTCGACGCTCGCGATGTCGATCCCGATGGTGGCCATGGGTCACGGTACGTCGGGCGCGCGCGCCGCTCCACTTTTTCGACGGCGTCGTCGCTCGTGAAGTCGTTGGTGATTCGTTGGATCCCTCGGCCGGCTCACGACGACGGCAGCGGATGGCCGAAGCCGTCGTCTTCCCACAGCGCGCCGCACGTCCTGCACTCGAACCACGGGTAGGCTGAGCCGTCGACGTGCCGCACGTCGACGTGGCGGCAGAAGTGGGTGTCGGCCCCGCGGCGCTGCGGAGGGAGCTGGTTCGTCTGGTGACCGTCGCCGCGCGGGCCGCTCAAGTCGCGCACGCCCTGGTGATTCTGCCGCGTCACGTCGATCCGCTCAGCGACAGCGGCGGCAGCGGCAGCGGCGGCGACCGCCGCGGTCGCGCACGCAGAAGTCGGTGTTGAGGAGCGGGCCGGTGGTCTCGACGGCGATCTGGACGACGCGGCTCTGGTCGACGCTGGGGAGGAGCGAGAAGCAGCGCGGGGCCGTGTTGGAGAAGCAGCGCGTGGACATGGAGGCGATCGTAGATCGTGGGGAGTCCGCGGGGCTACTTCTTGTCATCGGGCAGGCGGCTCACCCGATCTTGCACGTCCCCGCCTCGAGCTGCCTCACGACCTTCTTCACCGGGGCGAAGTCGCGCTCGAAGTAGCTGTACATCGCCATGCGGAAGCCGGCCTTGTCGGCGTCGCTGTCCGAGGTGAGGTTGCCGACGTCCGCGCGCGCACCTTGCCCAGGGCCTCCATGAGCAGGTCCAGGCGGTAGATGTTCACGTGCCCGCGCTGGGCCTCCCGCGCGCTCGTTCGCACGTCGTGGCGAACCAGCTCGTGCGATAGGACGTCGAGGTACCTGCCGACCGTGCAGTGCAGGCTCATCTACGTGCTCCTCGTCGCGCGTCGCTCGTCCTGCTCCGCGCTCCAGCGCGCGGTGAGCATCCTCGCACGTCGCGCTGCCTGGGTCGCGATCCGCTGCGCCGCGATCGCGCGATCGCGGAGCGAGGGACTCGCGACCTCGCGCGAGGTGCCCGGTCGACTCACGACGAGCAGCGTCCCGAGGCCGAGGCTGAGTAGCACGAGGACATCCACGGCGGACATCTTAGCAGGCTCGCGCGGACGCCGGCGAGATCCGGCTGAGGTCGGAGGTCAGCGCGACTTGGACTTCCGGCCGCCGCAGCCGCAGCCCGATCGACGGGACCTGCCGCCGTCGCAGCCGCAGCCCGGGCGGGGGCCGCAGCCGCACTGCCTGCACTCGTCGCAGAGGGTGATGTTGGTGCCGCCGGTGTTCGCGAGGAAGCAGCACGGGAACGGGGCGAAGGACGAGGAGAAATCAGCCATGCGCCAACCTACCAGCTGCGATCAACCCGCGCGAATTTCTGGCCGCGCGCGATGTGCGCACCTCGTCGTCGTGCCGGCGTTCCGCGCGCGACGTCGCGTGCTTGCGAGCACGCTCCTTGTTTTTCCGCGAGCGCGTTGCAAGAAATTCGACCTCCGCGATCGCCGTTGCTAGACTGGCTGCATGTCCTGCAAATGCCAAAAGTGTCCTCGTCGTCGTTGCTGCAAGAACAAGCGCGCGAAGCACACCTTCGTCGCGGGTGCGAACGCGTGCTCGAGCTTCAACAACATCCTCGTGTGTTGCAGCTACGCCCGCCACGACTGCAACCCCTGCGGCTGAGCTGATCAGGCGCTGACCGAGATCCTCGGCACGCGGCTCACGACGCGATCGGCGGCACGTGGGACGGTCGCCAGTCGCAGCGGGCGACGACCTCCTCCCCGAGGTCCTCCGCGTCGGAGGTCCGCACGATCGCGCGCACGTCGGGCGGCGGCTCGTCGTAGTCGTCCCGCACGACGGTGCCTAGGACGCGGCCGACGAAGGGGAGGCCGGCTGGCTCGTCGCCGACGTGCTCGACGTCGATCTCTAGGAGCTGGCCGGCATCGAACCGGAACCGCACGTAGCTGGCGATCACGGTGGTCGAGAACAGGTCTCCCGGGATGACGCCTGTCTGCTTGAACTGCGTCGCCCCGTCGACGCGGATGTCGTGGACGCGCCAGTCGCTGCCGTCGTAGCGGTCGTCGATCTCGATCGCGTCGATCCTCAGCGGTGCGTCGAGGCGCGCGCGGATCGTGGTCCTGCCTCGGATCGGACCGCGCGTCGCGATCGGCAGCACCGTCGGGCGCTGCGGCGGAGGACTGCCGACGATCGATCCGAAGAAGGCCGCGCCCTCCGGGTTCGGACCGACGTAGGTGACGGTGACGGTGACCTCGCTCGCGCTCTCGATCACGTCGAGGCCGCTGAAAAGGATCGTCGAGGTCGCGCGCTTGTGCTCGGCAACGATGCCCCGCGATCCGAACAGCACGCCCGGCAGGTCCTTCACCGCGAGCTGCGAGACGCCGTCGACCTCGCAGTCGTTGACGACCCAGTCGCACGCACCACCCGGCGTGCCAGCCCCCGAGAGCGTCAGCCGCTCCAGCGTGAGTGGCCCGTACTTCGGCGTGCTGCGGATCCGCGTCGGCGCGTGGGGCACCACGCGGGCGGTGGAAGCGAGCGGCAGCAGCAGGCGACTCGTCGCGGACGGGATCATGCGTGATTTCTCCTGGGCGGAGACTAGCCGAGCGTGATCCCGGGGTCGAGGAAGGCGAGATCTGTCCCTGCGTTCCAGGTCAGTCGCGTGAGGAGTGGGCCGCCATCTTCGGGAACGTCGCGTTCATGCGCTGGGTGAACGCGATCTTGTCCTTCCCCGTCATCTGATCGAGGGGCCTGAGCCGAGCGGCGACCTTCATGATCCAGCGCGGATCCTTCCGGATCTCCGCCTCGCTCATCCCGCGGAAGGTGATCGCGGCCTCGGCGACGTCGAGGTCCGCGGACTGCCAGTCGGCGAGGTGACCGATCAGGAGGTGATGATCGGGGTCGGACGCGCGCGGACCCTCGCAGAGCGTGATGAGGTTCCGCACGTCCAGCTCGAGGTCGGGCCGACCGAGCGCGACGCAGTAGTGGAACGGGAAGCGGTGGTGGATCTGGACGTGCCTGGTGCTCGGGACGGCGCAGCAGACGCACTGCGGGTGGATCTTGCGGAAGGCCTTCTCGATCGCGGGCCAGCGCGAGCTGCGGCCGTGACCGATCGTGCGCAGGGCCTCGGTGTTCCCGTGATCAGGTGCGCTGGTCACTGGATCTTCTCGCGCCGGCGAGCGCCACCTCGCAGCACCACCTAGCGTGCCAGAGCTTCCAAGGCGAGCTCTGCCTCGATCACGCGGCCAAAATCACGGTCCTGCTTTCGGTGGCCCGACATGCCGATGCTCCCGAGTGACTCGAGGACGTTGCCTTCAGCATCGCGTAAATACGGCATTGAGTACCTCGAACGGACGCTCCGTGTCCCCCTCCCATTCCTCTGGATCGTGATCCCAGGCGACGGTCCATCCTCGTGCCTCAGCCTCAGCCTCAGCCTCGGCTAGTTGACGTGCCCCACGAGAGCGCGCCTTCGTCCAGCTCTCACCAGGGTGCTTCGCGGCACCAGGGTGCTTCTTGAAGAAGGCAAGGGCTTCTGCTGAGACAGTGGGCTTGACCGTCTTGGCCTTCGTCGCGTGCGCGCGTGAAGGTTGTGCGAGTGCTTCGGCGATCTCGCGATCTAGCTGTCTGCTTGAGGTCTTCTTCGGCATTGGTGTCCTCGCATCATGGCGCGCACGTAGCTGAAGCGTCAACGTTCTGGCGGCTCACGCGCGGTCGAGCAGGGCGCCGATCTCCTCCCAGGTCGCCAACTCGTCGCGGAGCCGCGCGACGTCGGCCTCGGTCGTGGGCTGCTTCTGGCCGTTGATGGTGAAGAAGATGTCGCCGCTGATCCGGCCGCGCAGGAAGCGCAGCTTCGCGGGCACCACCTTCCGCAGCTCGCGCAGGTCAGCACCGGGGAACGTCTGCACGAACGCGAGGACCGCGCGCTCGTCCGAGTAGGGGCCGACGCTCGTCCACTGCACGTGGCCCTTCCCGTCGAGGTACATCGCCGCGCCCCAGTCGGCATACGTGGAGGCCTTGGGCTTGTTCCATCGGCCGGTCTTGGGATTGAGAGTCTGCGAGACGAAGCGCCAGCCCTTCTTCGGCTTGGGGCCTTCCAGCCAGTAGCGGATCTGCGTGCGCTCGCGGAAGCCGTACGGGTAGTCGTCGACGAGGTACGCGGTGGCCTCGCTCGTGTGGCCGTGGAGCGACCGCTTGTCGTCCGTGGACGATCCGCGCGCGAGGACCGTGGCGATCTCGCGGTCGAGTTGAGCGCGCGTCTTCACGGGACCTTGCGTGGCCTCGGGCTCCCGCCACGGAGCGACTCGGCGATCTCGCGGTCCAGTTGGGCGGGTGACTTCTTGGGAGTGCGCACACGGGAGCCTGCGTCCGCCTCGGCGACGAGGCGATCGCGCTGCTTGGTCTTCGCGAGCTTGCGATCGTCGGTGGCGTGCATGATCGCGGGCATCGGCGACGGGGCGCGCGGTGCCATCGTGGCTCTGATCATGGCCGTCATGCGCTTCTGTGAGCCCCGTGAGCGATACTCGTTCGCCCGCTTGTCCGCCCGAGGTGACTCCTTGGCAGTCTTCGGACTCGGGTAGATCTTGACCGATGTCGTGGCGCCAGCTCCCGCGCCGCCCGTGACCGTGACGTTGCCGCTCGTGTAGGCGTCCGTGGACGTGGACGTCGGCGAGCGCACCTCCGTGGACGTGGACGTCGGCGAGCGCACCTCCGTGGACGTGGACGTCGGCGATCGCACATCCGACGTGGACGTCGGCGATCGAGCGCCCAGCTTGGGGCTCGGGTCGCCGCTGCCTCGCACGCCGCGCTTCTTCTTTCGCGAGTTGTGCAGGGCCTCGTGGATCTCACGACCGAGCTTCTTGTCGGTCGTCAGGCGCTTTCGCTTGCCGCGGACTCCGTGACGCTTCGGTGGATTGCGCAGGGCCTCGTGGATCTCACGATCGATCTTCTTGTTTGGCTTCATGTTCGCGGTCCGTCGGTCCGCCGAGCTTATCGCTCCCAGGACCGAAATAGGAATTTCACGCTGCCGTGGGGTGGCCCGCTCGCGAGAGCTCCGCTAGGACAAGGCCAGGAGCTTCTGCTCGGAGACGATCTCGGCGTCGATCGCGTCGTCGAGGCGCAGCTCCCATCGGACGGGGGACCGAGAGGGGGTGCGGGGTGCGGGGTGGGACGAGGACATCGGGCCGTCGACCACGGGGATCGGCGAGGGCGACGTGGCCGGTGTCGGACGGGGTGTCGTGGCGGTGCGACGACGGCGGGTCGCGGCGCGACGGTCGTTGGCCTCGCGCTTCTTGCAGGTCGCCGCTCGCGACAGGGCGATCGAGGATCCGTTGGCGAGCGCGTTGATCACGATCAGCACCACGAGTGCGACGGCGCTCGTGGCGCCGGACGCGACGAGCATGACACCCTCGATCGCGAGCGCGAAGCCGACGGCCTTGCGCGCGTCGCCGAAGGTGGCGCGACCGAACTTGTAGACGGACAGCGCGGAGAACAGGGAGCCGCCGAGCACGACGGCGAGCATCACGATCGCGAGGCCTCGACTGTCGGCTGACCACGCGGCGGGGAGCTGATCGTGCGCGAGCGAGCGCGCGAACCACGGGACGAGGCCGCCGACGAGGGCCCCGATCAGCGTCGCCTGGGGGTAGCGGACCGCGCACTCGAGCTGCGAGACGACGTCGGTGATGGCCGAGCGATCGGTGACCTCGTGACGAGAGCGACGGCGGGATTTGCGCATGCTCGGAGGTGAGAGCACGCCGCGTGCCGCCGCGTGTCGCCGTGCAAGTGTGCGCCGCGTCGATCGTGGGTAGTGGATCACCCGGCTCCGCGATCACTCTGCGCGCGTCGCGCGAGACACGGGTAGCGGATCACCCAGGGATGCGTGGGGAGTCGCCATCCGAGCCGTCACGATCTCCAGCAGCTCTGTGACGTCCTGGAAGGGACCGAGCAACTTCTCGAAGGCGCGCTTTGCCACGTTGGAGATCACGAGATCCGCGCCGCCGTCGTCGAACCACTTCTCGCGCAGCTCTCGGATGCGATCGGAGGTCTCTCGCATCTCGATGACGACCTCGCGGATCGTCTTGCCCTCGCTGAACAGCGCGAAGCAGCGCGACTCGAGGTCCTTCACGGCGCGGTCGGTGGCCTCGCGCTCCTTCGCGACTTCGCGCATGTCGCCGTCGTCGACCCACCTGGCATGCAACTCTCGGATGCGATCGGAGGTCTCGTTCAGCGCGATGACGACCTCGCGGATCGTCTTGCCCTCGCTGAACAGCGCGAAGCAGCGCGACTCGACGGTGGCAGCCTCGCGCGGCGTGGGCGGGCGTCCGACGCCTCGCGGCAGCTTGCGCAGCTCCTGGGGATCGTAGATCGCCACCACTTGCTCGTGGCCTCGGGCGTCGCGTCGCGTGGTGCGCAGTGGGTGGAGCATCCCCCGCTTCTCGTAGTTCTTGAGGGTCTGCGGGGAACAGTTCAGGAAGCTCGTGCTCTCGGTGCGCGTCATCCACGCGGTCGTGTCGACGCCCTCCTTGAGGTGACTCCAGCGCTTTCGATCCTTGCCCCTCAGGATCTCGTGCACGTCCTTCAGGTCGTACAGCGTCTCTTCGCCGTTGCTTCCGACGGGGCAGAGGAGCCCCCGTCGCTCGTAGTTCTTGATCGTCGTCAGCCCCACGCGCAGGAACGTCGCTGCTTGCTTGGCCGTCAGTGCCTGAGCACTCTTATTTTCTTCGCGTGCTTCTGGGGCGGGTCCCGCGACAGCCATCATGACGTCCTCGTGCCGTTGTGAGCAGGTAACCAGCGGATCATCCGTGAGGAGGGTAGGGGGTCCGTTCATGGAAGGCAATTTTTAGGCTGTCGTCGGGGCCGCGAGTGGTCGGCCACCAAAGGGAAGGGGGTCCACGAAACATCTCCGTGAATCAGCTACTTCTGTTGCGGTGGCGGACTCGACGACCGAGGCGATCGATCGCATCTTCGACCTAGTCGACAAGGGTGCCGACGCGGCGGAGCGCGTGCTCAATCGCGGCCAGCGCTTCGCCGATCAGCATCCGCCTCGCCGCGCGCGGCACGAGGTCATCACCGTCGAGGCCACGCCGAAGAAGCCCGCGCCGGTCAAGCCGTCGTCGACCGCGATCGAGCGCAAGCCGCGCTTCTACATCGTCGAGGCGGCGGATCCGCGGTCGGGCCACACGATCTTCGTCGTCACGGACGGCGGCAGCGCGCGCACGGAGTGCAGCACGCGTGAGTTCGCGTCCCAGATCCTGCGCGCCCTGGAGAAGTCCTCCTCGAGGGGGACCCCGTGACCGACCAGCACGCGCTCGGCCGCCTTCGTCACGTGGGCCTCTCGGGCTTCGACGTCATGATCCTCTCGAACCTGATGAAGACCGCTGGCGAGTTCGGCTTCTACACCGGGGGCGTCGCGCCGGAGCAACTCCCCCGCGTGATCGAGGGTCTCGACGCCCTGGCGACCCGCGGCCTGATCACGGTCGACGCGGCGCGCTCGACGACGAGCCGCATCGTCCTGCGTCTCACCGACAACGGGCGCACGGTGTGCGCCCAGCTCGAGAAGATGAGCGTCCAACCCCGCGTCGAGGTGCAGATGCACGGCGACGTACCCGAGGTGGTCAAGCCGTAGGGCGCACCCGAGACGAGCGGCGACCTCGCGCCGTGGCCCGTACCGCGCAGCTCGCGGTCGGGCCTCCGCCGATCAAACACCATGCACATCACCGAAGAACACCTCCACCACATGGCGCGTCGCCACCACGCGACGATGAAGAAGCTCGACGGCTTTCGCGAGAAGTTCACGAACTTCTCTCAGAAGTCGTTCAGCACCATCGAGACGGCCGCGGGCGCGTGGGCCGGTGGCCTGATCGAGGGACGCTTCGGCGGTCCCACGGTCGGTCCGCTGCCGGTCAACCTGCTCGCGGGTGCGGCCTTCCTCGTGGTCGGGCACACCGACCTGGCGGGTGACAAGTTCAGCGACCACTTCAACAACCTCGGCAACGGCCTCATCGGCAGCTACCTCGCCGCGACGGGCTACGCGTTCGGCAAGCGCTGGCGCGACACCAAGCAGCTGACCGGCGGTGGCGGCCACCCCTTCTCGCATCCGTACGAGACCGGCTGGCCGCAGGGCGCCCCGGCGGCTCCGTAGAAGCGACTCCAAGATCAGCGTCACGGTGGGGGTGATCAGGAGGGTCCCGTGTCGGGGGCCCCCGTCGTTCTCCCAGAGCAAGAAGAGCAAGGACCAAAGGACTCATGGCTAACATCACCGAAGAACATCTGCACCACCTGGCGCGCCGCCACCACGCGACGATGAAGAAGCTCGACGGCATGCGCGATCGCTTCGCAGGCTTCTCGCACAAGGCGTTCAGCACCATCGAGACGGCCGCGGGCGCGTGGGCCGGTGGCCTGATCGAGGGACGCTTCGGCGGTCCCACGGTCGGTCCGCTGCCGGTCAACCTGCTCGCGGGTGCGGCCTTCCTCGTGGTCGGGCACACCGACCTGGCGGGCGACACGCTCAGCGAGCACTTCAACAACCTCGGCAACGGCCTCATCGGCAGCTACCTCGCCGCGACGGGCTACGCGTTCGGCAAGCGCTGGCGCGACACGGGCAAGATCCTCGGTGATCACACCGGTCATCCCTGGAGGGATCCGTACGGCGAGCCCAGCTGGCCGACCGATGCTCCGGCGGTGCACGGCGACCTCTCCGAGGCGCAGATGGCATCGATCGTCCAGCGGATGCAGCAGGCCGCGCAGGCTCCGGCGCATCCGTGACGTTCGGTTCTCTTGTTCTTTGAAGCTCCGTTGGATCTCCGCGATCCGGCCTTGACGCGTCGTCTTCCCTCCGGGACCGACGACGCGTGAAGGCTTGACCGCGAGAGCGCCGCTCCCTCAAGCGCGAGGGGAGACGCTCCGCAGTTCAGGCTCGACCTCGAGCGCGAGGCTCGACTCACCCGTTTGCAGATCTTCTCCTCTCATGCGGCACCCGTGCGTGTCCGCGCAGGCGACAGCTTCGTCGCGAAAGGTACGTCGTCATGTCTCATCGTCCTCCTCAGCTCAATCCTCACCAGGTGCAGGCGCTTCTGGCCGGGTGGTACGACCTCGTCGGACCGCAGGTCGGCCACTGGGGCCACCAGGGTGCCTACGGCGGCCGCTACGCGGCGGGGACCAACCCGTACGCGATGATGGGCGCCGTGCCTCCGCCGATGCCCATGGGCCCGCCGGTCCCGATGGGCCCGCCGCCGGCCCCGATGGGCCCGCCGCCGGGACACCCCCACCACCAGGGGCACTTCGCGGACTTCCCGTTCCTGGCGCGGGCGGCGGTGGTGGACGCCCCGCTGCCGACGCAGGCGAACCGGGACATCCTCCCGATGTCGACGGGCGTGCCGATCCTGCCGACGCAGTCGGCGCAGATCA
>Ga0265313_10002414_pt1 | contig 16162 bp, 19 predicted proteins | sample 4123metaG_FD_203122 | JGI IMG/M metagenome (GOLD analysis project Ga0265313, IMG submission 203122) | Rhizosphere microbial communities from Carex aquatilis grown in University of Washington, Seatle, WA, United States - 4-1-23 metaG | ecosystem: Host-associated > Plants > Roots > Rhizosphere >...
CGGCTTCAGCGCACATGATGGCGCAGCAATTGTCACGGGAAAGCGCTCGCAGCTCATTCAATCCCGTTCGGAATGCTTCAGTTGCAGCGTAATCCGCATAGTTCCGGAAGGCGGCGACCTGCCAGAACGTATTGAGCGATGTCGTCGCAGACTTTTTCCGATGTCGCAGCCCCCCAAGAGCCGGCAGATGTTGGTAGGATATCCCAGCGGCGGCGAGCGTTTCAGGGAGAGCATCGGCGTTGAACTGCGGATTCGTCCGCGAGCGCGGGATCGACCGCACGTCGACGAGCAGATCCACATCCACCTGCTGGAGCAAAGCCAAAAATTCGGCGATCGGACGCGTTGAGTGACCTATCGTGAAAATCGTGGATATCTTTTTCGACCGTCGCGCGCGTTTCATTATCATTATTTACAGCAAGGACGATAACATCCGAGGTGCAGCGCTCGTGTCCGCTTGGATGAGGACCGCTTGTTCATCAAGATTTGACGGGCCGAAAATGGCCGGCTCGATCAACAAGATCGACCATCTGGGTTGCCGCATGGATCGTCAGAGGATGATGGGTGAAGCCCGGTCTTGGCGAAATAAAAGCCGCCATTTCGCGAGCAAGATCCAGTTGTCGATCGGATGCTTCCGCGAGCAACGAGATCACAAGATTCTCCAATGCGATCACGCGGACGCGAAGCTGCACCAATTCAGTGTTTGTCAGCTCAGGAACTTCGGATTGCGCTTGGGCGGAAATCTGACCCTTTTGTGGGCCGCAGGGTCCCGCGCCGCCCTCATTGTCCCACCTTGAAAGAGCCGCCTGGCGCTCCTGCGAAGGGTCTGACGAATCTGACTTCAAATCCCGCATGATATGGGTTCCTGGGAATTTTGACACGCAGTTGCAATTACCTGAGTAGCCTATACCCATCACATAATCCCGCAATATCGCTTCTTGGTCTTTAGATTCATCGAGAAGAAACTTGTAAAATGTCTCGGGCATGAAGCACCCCCACCGGCCGCGACTCCTTGTCCACCACAGGAATGTTCTTCAACTTCCGCTGTTTCATTCGAGACTTCTTGAAGCAATTCGTCTGGCCGACAGTTGACGACGTCGCGTGTCATCGTCAATGAAGCTGCCATTGTGCAGCTCCCTCCCTGACACCAGCGCATTTGGCCAACAACGTCAGATTTTGTGATAACGCCAGCCACAAGATCTGCCGAATCACACACGATCACGAGATCAGTCCCTTTGTACGGGAGGTTTGCCGCCTCCATCAGCGGTGCGTCGGCTTCTATGGTAACGAGCCTTTCCCGCGCCGCTGGCAGCAGTCTCTCCACATAACATGCATTATCTCCCGGCTTGTCCTTTACCCATAAAGACCAAGCATGCTTTCGAATCCATCACGACCGAACGAACTGCCTCATTGAAGGATTGTCTCAGCGCGCGCACCGTTCCTTTCAACCGCTGAGCGCGATGCGCAGGATGGCTACGACACCGGCGGTCGCGAGCGCGCAGCAACCAAGACGCACAGCAATCACAGCCGCGAACTTGGTCGTGGAATGGACGTAGTCCTCGATTACGACCTGCAGGCCAAGCGCCGTGTGATAAAAAAGCGCAATCAGAAGCAAGATCATCAGGATGGCGGCAAGCGGCGTTCTCAGCCAGACGATGAACGTCGCGTAGTCGCTGCCGGTATGGGCGATGATCGAGGCGGCGAACCACAGCGCTAGGGGGACGAGAGCGACCGCCGAAACACGCTCCGCCCACCAGGCTCCGACCCCTTCTTTGGCCGATCCGAGGCCCATCGCACGAGCCAAGGGCGTGCGCATGTCCCGCATGTTCCGAGGGTCCACGGTTCTACCCTCCCATCAATGCGCTGACGACCCAGGCCGCAACGGTGAGCACCACGCTCGCAGCGACGATGGACCATCCCGAAATGTAGATCGACCGAAGTTCGAATCCGTGGACGGTGTCCCAGACCAGATGGCGGATGCCGCCGCAGAGATGCAGAAAAAAGGCGAAGGTGGCCCCGAACAACACGATCCGACCGATCCAGGACGCGATGGCTGCCTGCACAGGAGCATAGGCATGCGGTCCCCACGCCGCCGCAACCAACCAGACGACAAGCACAACCGCACAGCCACTCAGAATAATCCCGGTGATCCGGTTGAGGATCGAAAGGACCGACGTAAGCTGCGGCCGATAGATCTGTATGTTGGGAGACAGCGGCCTCGGTCGCGTTATCGTGGGACTGGGCATCATTCGTCTCTTCCTTCGGCGCAATCAGCTTCGGCGCTCGATCATCATCTTCTTGATTTCGGCGATCGCCTTGCCAGGATTGAGGCCCTTCGGACAGGTCCGCGTGCAGTTCAAAATAGTGTGGCAGCGATAAAGCCGAAATGGGTCTTCAAGGTTGTCGAGCCGCTCTTCCTTCGCCTCGTCGCGACTGTCGGTCAGCCAGCGCCAGGCCTGCAGGAGCACCGCGGGGCCGAAAAAGCGATCGCCATTCCACCAATGGCTCGGGCAACCCGAGGTACAGCAGAAGCAAAGGATGCATTCGTAGTAGCCGTCGATCTTCCTTCGCTCCCTCGCCGATTGGAGCCGTTCCCGTTCGGGTTCGGTGGTCTTGGTTTTGAGCCAAGGCTCGATCGCCGCATATTGCGCGAAGAGATGCGTGAGATCGGGGACGAGATCCTTGACGATCCGCAAGTTCGCCAGCGGATAAATTGTCGCTGGCGTGGCCAGATCGGAAATGAACCGCGTGCAGGCGAGCCAGTTCGTGCCATCAATGTTCATCGAGCAAGAGCCGCAAATCCCCTCGCGGCATGAACGTCGGAAGGTCAGCGTCGAATCGACCTTGTTCTTGATCCAGATGAGCGCATCTAGAACCATCGGACCGCAATCATCGAGATCGACGTCGAAAGTATCCAGGCGTGGGTTTTCGCCGGAATCGGGATTGTAGCGATAGATCTCGAATATCTTAGTCCGGGTCGCGCCGTCCGGCGCCGGCCAGGCCTTCCCACGCTCGATGCGCGATTCCGAGGCAACGCCGAAATTCCTCGGTATCGGAAACCGTTTGAGCAGGGTGGCGCGCGAGACTTGATCCGAGGATTTGATGATCATTCAGTGTTAACCATCGGGCTTTCGTACCAACCGAAAATGTAAGGGCGGTGATCAACGCGCTGAAACTTACAGGAGCTTGGCTCGCAGATGAATGTTGACTCCAGACAAGGCCCGCGAGACCGAGCAGTTCTTCTTGGCGTCCTGCGCATGTTCCTCGAATGCCTTGCGCCGAGCAACTCCTCCGGATTGGCGCCCTTGCCTTCACCCATGCGCGGCCGGAAGTCGTAACCTCGGCCGTTCTGATGCTGCGGAGCGCTGCTTGTTCTTCGCGTCCGATCACACACGCCACAACGGTACGCGGATATGTTGTCTAGCCTGATAGTACTGGCACCACGGTGGCTGCGGCAGACTCGGAAACTACTGAGACCCCCAGCCAGCCGCCGTAGTTTGGGTATTCATCAGTGCCTAAGCGGTACGAGCCGGGAGCGCAGTTGGTGCGCTCGGTTTGCGGCGCTTCTGCGGCTCTCTATATAGTCGCGGGAAGAGGTCACGAAGAGCCGGAGAAGTCGAGTTCCGAGCGAGAAGCCGCCGCCTGCCGGCCCGACATCGGGCAGCGAAGAAAAAGCACACCTCGATGCACTCCCGGACGGGGCGCTGACCCAGACCTTTCCAGCCAGCGACCCCGTGGTGCGCTACACAGAATTGGCCCCGGACCGGTTCAGGGACTTTTGGCGAGACTGATCGTCCCCCGTTGTCGTTCCAGCGCAGCTAGCTTTGGTCCCAAGAAACGTCCGCCTGTGATCGGATATCGGATGCCGGGCAAAACGAGCGGCGGTCAACTATTGATCCGTTCAAGGAAGATTAGTCGGTCCATTCTTTTGTTGTTCGTGATCAATCTCAACAGCTTTTGCCAGGAGTGATTGGGCAATACGCTCTACTCTCTCCGACAGGTCCCATCCGCCTGCCGATAGTGATGAAAATGGCGGCGTCGTTTCAGAGCCGGCAACTGTATTGAGGCGTTCGACAAGTGTCCGGCCCGTTTTTGCGATGAGGGCGCACTGATCTGCCGTCTCGATCAAGTAGTCTCTAATGTCCATCTCTGCCCCTCTTGGCCGGCTGCGTAATGTAGTTTTCCGTCGACCCATACTCAATGGAAGGGTATCTCACGCGAAAAACCACGCGCTAGCCCTCCGCAATTTGAGGCGGTCGCTTGTGCACAGATTTCGGCGATTGCCGCGCGAGTTGTAAATGGTCGGACGCCTTTCTATTGCTGACATTCAGGTTCCGACCTAATCAGACCCCGGAGAGCACTTAGGGGGCTCTTTCCCGCACAGGGCTGCTTCAGCTTCCGCCAGTTCAAGATAGCACTCGGCGAGGCGGGTATACTGCTTGCGCAGGTCTTCATGGGTGGTCTCCCCTGCGACACGCAGACATTCTTCTGCCCTCTTGCGGTACTGACCTTCTTTGTCATCCACCATAGTGTGAGAAAAACGACTATGCGGAACCCGAGTTCCCAGCGTTGCGGGCAGGACGGACCTCGGAAAATAACTCCCTCCGGTGGGTCTTACAGAGGGAATTTCTGATTTTTCGAACTTCGTGGGCAAATCCAGCGAGGTCAATCCTCTTTCCCCAGCTTATAATTCTAGGAGGAAAACATTGAACCTCACGAGCGATGTTGATCAGCTCGTTCAACGAAAACTCAAGTATTCGGTCTCGCTTCTTGCGAAAGCGCTTTCGCCGGTAAACGGAAGTCCGCTTCACCTCGTCCCCATAGATCGCGCACATCGCTTGCAGGCCCGCTTCAAGGACGGAAACCTGCATCACTCGGCTGCAAGATATGCTTTTGCCTTGAGGCACCTTTTTGCCTCGCGATGATAATTAGTACCTGCGTTTAATAAGCGATCAGACGTAGCGTTACGTAGCTGAAGGGCTCTTTTGGCCATCGTGGCACCTTGGCGTGCCGGGCTCCGGCAGCGCCGCACAGATTACTCGAACATTTTGCGAACAAAAGACGCTATTCCGTGTGCCATTCATGTGACATGGACGTGCCAGCACCTGATGGTGTGCGCCGGTAAACCGTTGATTTGTGCAGCATTTCTAGGTTGGTAGTCGGTTAGGTGAAAATCGGCAAAATGGGCAAAGAAAAAGCCCGCTAAGTGATTGACCTAGCGGGCTTTAGTTTTGGTTGCGGGGGCCCACAACCAATTTTATCTACTCTTTGCAGTTCAAGGGCTTAGGCCAAAACTGGCATCAGCTTCAGGCCATGTGGCACGGTAGAGCGCATGTCCACGTCCGTCTTAGATTGAGGCAGAACTGTCCGTTCAATGTCGGAATATGGCACTTGAATCCAAGAGACATCCTGACGCACATAGAGTGCTACTGTAGTGAAGAGAATCGCGTCTAAGAATTGATGCGGCATGGTCGTATATATTCCGAGCAGACGCTCAGACTCACGAAGTGTTGGAGGCGACGCAAGCGGTACCAATAGTTCCCCGCCTTCCGATAAGTCCTGATAACGACTCAATGGCTTCAGAATTCGATGGGCGCGAGAACGAACGTCCACCATGTTATTGTCTACCGGATTTGAGCGAAACAGCGGCGATCAATTTTCCTCCATGAGACGCGCCGCAGCGAGTTTCGCTCCCTCGATATTTGGACTTCCACCCCACTTCTCATCAACCGCTATGAGGTACTGCTGGATTTCTTGGGCAGTGGTGCCGCCCTGAATCATGCGGTAAATCACAGGAATGCACGAATCATATTCATCAGAAAGCTTAGGATTGTTCCCCACACCGAGCGGGTCCCAATCTCTAAGCAAAATACTTCGGATGTCGTCAATTGTTGGTTTCGTGCCCATCTTGGGTCATGTCTCATCCTCGATTTGCGTCAACGCGAAGGCAACCGGATCGACTTCTAGCGGCACGACCTTCCACTCTGATACATGCTCACTGAATTCCATTTCGGCTTGCTCTTTGGCGTCTTCCAATGATTGATGCCACGTATCACCCACACAGCGGCCGTCAGTCGTATATCGAAAAAGAAAAATACCGTCATGCTTATGCTTGATGACGAGAACAGACGCAGCGGCCATCTCTCTGCGAAGATCCACACCACCGGTCAGTTCTGGAGGCATTCCCTGATAATGTTTAGTCCGTTTAGCGAAAGGAACTGCGAGGACCCTCGCCACAAGACTGTTATTCGTTCCCATGGATATTTTCTCAGGGGTTGGTGATTGTGACATGTGAGTTCTCGATGATTGATCGTCCATTGGGACCGATCGCTTCAAAGTGAACGTGCGCGCCTTGATCTGGATCAGTCAGATCACTGTCTGTCATCCTGAACTGCCTCAAATCGTCCGCCGAGCGATATACGCCAGTATCTAACTCATAGTAGTTTGGACCTAGATAATTCCCCCGCAAATCATCAAGCAGTATTTCAGCAGCCCGCCCCTGAACTGAGGGGTCGGTACGTGCGCTTCGTCAGGGCGCTGGTTGTGTCGTAATTTCCAGAGTGGCAACCGCCGAATGCGCAATTTTCAATTCGGCTTCGTGCGCCGCATCCAATATCGGTGTGATAAACGGATTTGGCACCGGCGGGGAATACAACGTGACATCCTCGGTCGACGTTTTTCCCTGAGTTAAAGTCCGGGGCAAAAGTGTTTCGTAATGGCTTTTGTTGTCGGGCGTTGTGGTGCCGGCATAGAGGAAGCCTTTAGGCGTTTGAAACTTGATGAGCACTGTCGGCGCAGCAAATAGAATGTTGACCGTCAGCGTTTCTTTTGTCGCGCCCGTCTGAATATCGATGGGCAGCAGGCATTTCGTTTTCTGAGTACAAGTGACTTGCTGAACTTCACTTGTCGGATTGAGCTGTCGGATTTTCACGTTGAGCGAAGCGGCCGACGCCGCGTTGCCTTGAGTAGTCGCTAGACAGAAAAGAAAGGGCAGAAGCCAAAGCCTGAACAGGCGTGGGCGCTCGCGCGCCAAGACAGCAAACATCAGCATGTAAATCCCCCGCCATTCCGTGTCTTTGAACAACTCTAATTAGTCAGGCTTCGCAGCCCCGCGGGAGGCGGAATGACTCCACCCGTCCTTCTTATTCACATTTATTTCAGGGGATCGTCACCTACCGGAACTGGTAGGGGGCGTTACGCAAACTCAGCGCATGCGCTTGTATGGCGGGCGCGATTATGCCGTTTCTGCTATCGTCGCGTCCGTCGATTATTGGAAAGGGCGCTCATGCCTCCCTCTGACAAGCGCAACGTCCTGCATATCGGACCGCCGAAGCATCCCGGCGAACCCGAGATCACGCAAGCGATGGTCGAGGCCGTGCGCCAGCGCATCAAGGACGCGGGCGGCACGCTCAATGTGTGGGCGGTGCTGCACGAGGATGTCTATGAGTCAAAATTCGGGGACGGGTTCTATCTGCATCTGCATGGCGTGGCGCTCAACGGCGCGGACGCGCAGCGCCTCGCCGATCTGGCCGGGAATTCAGAGGACGTGAAGTGGCATGTGCGCAGCTACCGGATCGGGCTGAAAGAGGACCGGCCGTCCTTCCTCGCGTTATGGCGGCCCGAGGAGGAATTCACGATCCGCCAGCTCGTCGCCATCCTCTCCGAAATCCCGCCCGGCGGCATGGCCTCGAAGCTTTTAACGGGAACGGGCCATCGCAAGGATGGCCCGTTCGTATCGCTTCCGGAAAAATGAAACACGGCCCGTCGCGGGGAGCGGTCGGGCCGTGTCTGTCACTGACTATTCAACATCTTCGTCGTCTTCGTCAACTTCGGCCTCGGCGGGTGCATCCCGATCCACGGCCGGAAACAGCATCGCCTCCGGCAACCATTCCCGCGCCTTGCGCTGAGCTTCTGTCGGCTCGGTCGTGCTGTGCGCGTTCACGAAATGCCGGACCAGCGAGGAAACGAGTTCCGATTTCTTGTACGAACCCACCGAACCGTTGCCATCGGCATAGCCGGACTCCTTGGCGATCCCGACAAGCTGTTCCCGGCTGCGCTTCCCGAAGAACGCGGCATCCGGTCGCCAGTGGTTCTTTATATCGACGCCCAAATCCCGCGCCACGCGGTTGAACAGGCTGTCGCCTGAATCGAGCCGGTCGCAAACCTCCTGCCCGAAGGACAGCGCGGTCAGCAGGATTTGCAACTGCGCGAGGTCGTGATCGGAGAAACCCCTCACCGCTTCGTACAAGGTCAGTTCGTCGGTGAAGGCGGGCGGGAAGATATCCCAGACCGACTCCCCTTCCCCGATCTCGGACCCGAACCGCGCCGCGAAGCTGCGGGCTTGGTCCTCAAGAACGCGGTACGCGCCTTGCGGCTCGGCTTCCTTCCCCAGCGCCTCGAATGACTCATGCGGACGGAACTTCTTCAACATCCGCACGATCATCACGTCCTGCGCCGCGCGCGGCGAGGACAGCAGGGTTTGCGCGACCGCTGCCGTCTTGTGGTGGGCGATGTAGGCGCACAGCGACTTCGGATAGGCCGCTTTGACCTTCACCGGGGCGACCGGGTTCTCCGCCAGCGCCTTGGCGGTCTCCTTCTCGATCTTGGGACGGAGCAACCCTTCCCTGATCTCGACCCGGCCCGAAGGGGCGAGGTTGATGAGAACGCCCGATTTCTGGTTTTTGCGGGCCTTGCGGTATTTCCAGTCGGGGACGTGCCAGCCTTCGGTCACGTCCACCCATGCCGCGCTCGCCTCGTGGTGCTTCTTCAACTCGGCCAGCGCCCCGCGCTGCAAGGTCCAGAACTCCTCGACATCGTCAAAATACGAAGTCTCGGCCTCGGCAAAGAGGTCGGTCGTGACCGTGCCGTGGTAGTTCTCAACCGGAAAGAGGGCGACAGCCACTGTCGGGCGGTTGTCCAGCAGAACGGTCCTGATTCCCTCGACCGAGAATTCATCGCCGGACTCGATGTCCTTGACGATATCGCGCTGCGCCTCATCACTCCCCAAGGTCAGCGCCTCGGCCTGAGACAGCGTGATCGTGCCTTTGGACAGCGCCGCCTTGGCCTCCTTGCAAAGGTCATTCAGCGCCAGCCGCCGCCTGATCGTCGTAGCGCCCAATCCTGTCTGCGCGACCACATCGTCCAGCGTGACGCCCTTGTGAACCAGCTTGGTCAGCGCCGCCGCTTCCTCCAGCGGCGTCATGTTCTGCCGTTGCAGGTTCTCCACGGTGGCAATGCGCAGCGTCTGGTCCTTCGACAGGTCGTCGCGCACTTCGACCGCGACCGTGAAATCCTCCGGCAATTCGCCGCGCTGTTCCAGCAGCCGCAGCGCCTCGAAGCGCCTCGACCCGCTGACGATCTGGTAACGCTCCTTATTACCTCTGCCGTCCAGCGGCGTGACGACAAGGTTGTGCAACAACCCGTCGGTCCTGATGCTGGCGGCCAGCCCCTCGATGGCCTTGCGGTCGATCTTCCGGCGCGGGTTTGCGGATGAGGGTTGCAGCGCAGATAACGAAACAGATTGCATAGACATGGTTAGGCTCCTTCTCTTTGGTTGGTGGTTGAAAAAACTCGGTGGGGAGACGGGTTCAGTATTCATCGGCCCGCATGATCGTCAGGACGCGGCACGTCCGGGCCGGATCGGCGGGGTCTTCGCTGCCGCCGTCCATCGCCTTGTCGTAGTAGTCGATCTTCCAGAAGAACTTTTCGGAGGCGATCTCGACCGCCCCGAAATCATGCTCTCCATACGGATCGTCGCCTTCCTCGAATGCTTGATGCGTCCGTACGGCGTTGACGACCTGCTCAAGCAAGGATTCATCGAGCGCGGCCACGCCTGCCGTCATCACGACCTTTCCTCCGGCGAACGTCCTGCGGAATGTGTCATTGAGAGCGGCTATCCGCTCGTTACTGTTCTCGTTCATCTTCTTCCCTCCTTGGAAAGACGGGTGCGCATGCACCCGGTTGGCCCTCGCCGAGAGCGGGTGCGAAGCGGAGGGAAAAATCGACGGCGGGCGCACGAGCCGAAGGCGCGGAGCCTCGGGAGACCGGCTATTTTTCGTGAAGCGCGCGAGGGCGGAGCCCTAAGCCTTCGCGCAACGGATCGTCACCCGCATGGGCCGAGACGCGGACTCGGGGCGCAGCCTAGAGCCGGGTCCGGCAACGCCGGATGCGCCCGCCTATGACGGTAAGCGCGTCGTAGCTTCCCGCAGGGGGGACCTGTGCCGACGCCTGTTACGGCATCGATGCTTCATGGCCTCGTGATGTGCCCGCACCGGGTCAGGATGGATCTCGATGGCGATCACACCCGGCGGGACAATCCCAAGCCAAGTACCAGAATCTAGATGACGGTCTAGGGGGCGCCCTTTTTCTTAGCCGCTTCAATTGCGTCGATCATAGGCCGCATCTGTTCCATTATCATTTTGCTGCGCTCGGGCGTTACCTCGATCGGGTTTTCCGCAAACTTGCGCCAGCCGGGCACGAAGCGGTCGTAGAGTCTACTGGTAAGGAAATCTCCCGTGCGCGGCGGGTAAGCGGCGTAAGACATAGCGCCTTTGGAACGCTCATCTGTCGGCAGCGCGTCGTAGTATCGCGCTAGCGCGGAGAGATCGCCTTTCAGATCGACGCCCGGCACGAACACCTGCCGCTCATCATTTAGAAAATGCGGTACGATCTGGGCGTGAAATTTGTCGAACGACGTGAACACTGCGCAGAAGGGCAAATAGTAAAGATAAGCGAGATCGATGCGATGAGATGGGCGCGTGGTAGCGATCAACTTGGCAGCCATGCCAAGGTAAAAGAAGAGATCGACCCTGAAAACATAATGCGCGTATGGCGCAAAATCGCACAGAGGCGGCCCTCCGCATCTCTTCCAGCGCGCGATGATTTGGCCGTGGTACGCCGACGGAATGGAGAGCATAGCGAGCGCAAGTTTCAGTGTCTGGAAGCGCTTGCCGCGTCCGGCAGCGATGATATCCGCGCCTGCACGAATCTGCGCAAGATCACGCAAGGGGACCTCCCCCGGCGGACGGATCGCTGCAGCGATACTCGCCAAATCTTGCCGTTCTAGGCCTTCGCGCCAGGCTTTAGCAAAGTCGCGCTCCACACCTAGGAAATCGCGGTCTACCCAACGGCGCATTGCTGCCATTTCCGGCGGCTCGTCGAAGAACAGACCGGTCTTGCCATTGGTGTCGCGCACGAGTTGGCCCCCGCCGATGACGGGCACGCCTTGCACGTCAACTGGATGGCCAAGCAAGTCACCAAGACACAGCGTCAGATGGTGAACGTTGGGCATGGCGGCAAATCCAGTAATCTTGCCCGCGATGCTGCCGACGATGTCTTCGGGTGGCCGATCCTTATTGCCGGGTTCATGCAAATCGGCGAGCACTTCAGCGTAGAAGACCGGCACGATGTTGACGCGGTAATGGCATTCAAGACAGAACGCCTCGCGCGGGTTTAACGCCTGAATGACGGATTTGTCGTAGAGAATGGTGATGTCGCCGGACATTTCGCCATTTTATCACGAGGGCCAATTGAAGGCGTGCGCACATCGACAAAGACCCACAAGCAGATGGTTATTCAGGATTTCGTTGGGTCGTCGCCTGATCGGGGCTTTGCCATGCTGCCCGCGTGTGGTTATCGAAAACTGCTCTCATGCCTATGTCGAGACTGGTGCTGCTGGTGCTGCCGATCGTCAGCATGTCGATCATGCCGATCATCGACATGTCGGTGATGCTGCTGCCGGTCATCATCATGGTCATCGGCATCATCGTCGTTGTCGGCGACGATGGTGCTGCTGCTGCTGATCATCATCATGATCATCGGCGCCGCCGTCATCGGCATCATGATGCGCATTGGCGTCGGCGACATCGTCGCCGTCGGCGGCGGCGACATGGTCGTTCGGACCTCTGGCCGAACCCGCGGATGGGACGCTGCGTCCAGCTCCGCCCCTGCCCTCTGGGCCGCCGGCTTCCAAGCCTTTGGAAGTCCAAGGCTTACTGCTCTACCAGGGGGAGGGGGTACAGGGGCTGAGACGGAGAGGTTTTCCAGCTGGAATTTGTGCCTTCCAAAGCACCTTATAGCCGCTTAGGTGCCTTTGAAGGCACGTCACTTGCAATTGCCCTTAAGCTCATATATGCTTTTGAAAGCACCCTAACCCTCTTAAGATGCTTTTGAAGGCACATGGCAAACAAGAATCCGCTCTTACAGGCTCCGCCCTATCCGGTCGAACAGGCCCTTAAGCGTCTGGGCGAAAACCTGCGCCTCGCCCGCACCCGGCGCAAGCTGACGATCGAAGAGGTCGCCGAGAAGATCGGGACCGGGCGGCGCGCTGTCATGGACGCCGAGAAGGGAAAGACTTCGACGGGCTGTGGCGTCTACGCCGCCTTGCTCTGGGCCTATGACCTGCTTGGCCCCTTGAGCGACCTCGCCAATCCGGCAACCGATGAACAAGGACTGACGCTGGCGTCAACCAAGGAGAAGACGCGCGTGCGCAAGAGCAAGGGGCTGAGCGGTGATTTCTAAAAACGGCGCCACCGAGTGCTTTGTCTATATCACCCTGCCCGGCGAAACCTCGCCGGTGACGGCGGGAAAATTCGTGCTGGGCAAGAACACGCGCGGCGACGCGCTCGGGCAGTTCGTCTATCGCGGCAAGTACCTCGATGATGCGCGCGCGATCGAGATCGATCCCCTCGAACTCAAGCTCTCCAAGCGCACCTACGAGACCGCCCTGCTCAATGGCGTGTTCGGCGCGCTGCGTGACGCCGGCCCCGACTATTGGGGCCGCCGCGTCATCGAAAAGCACTCCGGCAAAGCCAAACTTGGCGAACTCGACTATCTGCTTGAATCGCCGGATGATCGCGCGGGCGCGCTCGGCTTCGGGCTCAACACCGAGCCTCCAGCGCCTCTGCGCAAATTCAACAAAACGATCGATCTGGAGAAGCTGCAAGCGCTGGCGGATGCTCTGGTCAAAGACACCCTGCCCGACGACCCGCAGGCGCAGCAGGTACAGGACCTGATGCTGCTAGGCACCTCGATGGGCGGCGCGCGGCCCAAAGCCGTCGTGCAAGATGACGACGAGCTGTGGGTGGCTAAATTCAACCGGGACGACGACCGCTGGAACAATACGCGCGTCGAACACGCTATGCTGCGGCTTGCCCGCGAATGCGGCCTGACGACCGCAGAAAGCAAAATTGAGACCGTCGGCGGCAAGGATGTGCTGCTGGTCAAGCGCTTCGACCGCGAGAAGACGCCCAAAGGCTACGCGCGCGCGCGCATGGTCAGCGGCCTGACCATGCTGCGCTCCGACGAAGCGCCCGAAGCCCGCCAGAACTGGTCCTACATCATTCTGGTCGAAGAGCTGCGCCGCATCGTCGAGGAACCGAAACGCGACGCGAAGGAACTCTTCCGGCGCATCTGCTTCAACGCGCTGATCTCGAACATCGACGATCATCCGCGCAACCACGCGATCATCGCGAAAGAGAAAAACTGGAAACTCTCCCCGGCCTATGACCTCACGCCGTCAACACCCGTGAGCCAGGAGCACCGCGACCTCGCCCTCGATTGCGGCGATCAGGGGCGCTATGCCAACGCGAAGAATATCCTTTCGCAGCACGCGCGCTTTCTGCTTGAGCGCGCCGAAGCTGAGAAGATCGTCACCGGCATGAAGGCTCAGATCGAAACTATTTGGTACGATACGGTGCGCGCCAACGGCGTCTCGGAGAAGGACGCCGAGACGATCCGCGCCGCTTTTGTCTATCCGGGGTTTTCGCTGTGATAGAGGCGCACCTATGAGCAAAGATTTTCAGGTCATCGAACTATCGATCGACGAAGACGCACTGAAGAATGCCAGCAATAGGCTGCGCAACCAGCTCGTCGGATGTATGCATGCTCATAATGAGCTGACCGTTCTAAATCGTCTTTTGATATTCAGTATGAACAACACCGCGGATGGTGAGCTTCATGATTCCGCGCAATCCGTTCAGATGTGGTGTCTTCTTCAGGTGTTGGCCGCGAAGCTCGTTGAGACGTGGAAAATGCTCAATGATCGTTTTTTGAAGGCAAATCCGGAAGACTCGGCGCTGAAAAACCTAAAGCCCGACCACAAGGCCAGTCTCAACTGGCTCAAAGACTATTTCGGAGTTGATCTGCTCAACAAAGAGAATGCGCTGACCATCATTCGAGACAAAACCGCGTTCCACTACGACAAGCTGAATCTAGAACAAGCAGTAAATCATCTGGCGGCAAAGGAAAATAACGTCTATCTGGCCGAACATCCTGCGAACAGCCTGTACTATGTTGGATCAGCCCTCGTCTTCCGCGCGGCCTTTGCCATGATCGCCGACAAGGCGCGAGGCCCAACGGATCGAAGCCACGGAGAGCGGACCGGTGAAGGCGCACGCATAGCCACTGAGGATGCTCAACATGCAAACTGGCACCTTCATATGCTTCTATATGGCTTAATCGAGAACTTGTTGGAGGAGATGCTCGCGCGTCCGCTGAACACGCTCGAACAGGTACGTATTAACATCGTGGACGCTCCCGACCCGGAGGTGGTTGGCTTGCCGACATTCATAGATATCGGAAGTGCCTAGGTCCCATGGACAACAGCTCTACAAATCCGATTAACGTCGACGCGCTTCTGTTGACAAAGAGGCTGGAGCCCCTTCCGCCTGAGCACATAGAGACGTTGAAGAGGATTGAGAGTTATGACGTTACGAGCTTCACGGAAACTGAAGTGCGGACGTTTGTTATCGATCCAATTGTCCGGATATTGGGTTACGACAAGGGCACGATATTCTCGGCGGATTTGGAGCATCCCTTAGAGTTTCTCGGCAAGAACAGGTTTCCCGACTACCAATTCAACCTGTGGAACGAAAACTTTTGGCTGATCGAGGCAAAGAAGCCTCGACTAGGTGAATCCGAATTCGGTTACGACGACCTGAAACAGGCCATCGAATATTCCATTCATCCCAAAGTCAACGCGGCGCTCGTCGTCCTTTGTGACGGCGTGAAAATCGAGATTTTTGACAGAGAGGTCAGCGTTGGAGCGCCCATGCTCCGCGTCCTTCGAGAAAATCTCAGCCGCGACTTCGATAAACTGCGGGCTGTTCTGGAGCCGATCCAAGTGTGGTTCTTCCAGAAGCGTCGGATCGTAAGGCTCCTCGACAAGGTGTTCGACAAGGAATTCAATATGCACCGCGTGGAGGAATTCTCGCAATTGCTCCAGCGGCGTCTACAGGCGAAGCAAAATCTGGTCGTCGAAAATTTCCGGCGCAATGTGAAGCCGGATTCCGAGGAGCAAAGGCAGCTCGCCGCGACCGCTCCGGTTGTCGATCTCGTGGAACTGTATTTATTCTACGAACTTCCGATCCCCGTCACGAATGCTGTGAACCTACGGCTGGTAGAGTTGAGTCAGCCGAACAGTTTCAACGTCATGTATCGCATGTTTCCGGACGGGCCGCGGACGGCAAACGACATATACATGGCGCAAGCGGTCACTTATCTAGCGGCACTAGCTGAAAAGCGCGCGACGGTCGAATGGCTCCCGGCATGGCTTGCACAAGATCAACAGTCACAAGCCAACTTGGAAGCGGCGATCCAGTTCCTGCTTGGACAGTGCCTGAGCTACTTCCAAGATTACGAGCCATATCGGCTCATTCTACTCGCGGCCTGTGCGGTCCGACGGATCGCCAAGATCATGGCAATCAGCAACCCGGCGATTCAGAAATTGGGCGGCGATTTGCATGCACTTGCCCGACACACGCTCCCGGAGATTTCCTGGGCACAGATAGTGGCCTCGCCTGAAGGCCAGCTTATCCAGATCATTGATTCTCAAACGAGGGCAACGCTCTCAGATTTTGTGAAGCGAAATAGCGGTGAGAATCGGAAGTTTTTAAACGAGTCCGCAAAACTGCAACTCAAAGGATTCTGGGACCTTGAAAAGAGGCTTCTGGCGTCCGTGGGGAACTACGCAAAGCTGCTACAGGAGCGATCGCTCGGCGAGATGCGCATGACCGAGTGGTCCAGCGTAACCTACGATAACCTCGGTCATTTAACCTTGTGCTTGTTACACCGCTTTCCGAAATGGAAGACTTACCTGCTTGAGCAGCGTCGCCCTCTCATCGAAAAAATGGCCTCGTTAAATTCATCGGCTGCCAAGGAAATGCTG
>Ga0265313_10002415_pt1 | contig 16149 bp, 13 predicted proteins | sample 4123metaG_FD_203122 | JGI IMG/M metagenome (GOLD analysis project Ga0265313, IMG submission 203122) | Rhizosphere microbial communities from Carex aquatilis grown in University of Washington, Seatle, WA, United States - 4-1-23 metaG | ecosystem: Host-associated > Plants > Roots > Rhizosphere >...
AGATCCTGTTCAATGAGATCGAGCGACCGTTCAGCAGCCCGTCCGAAACCGCCGCCGCCGGAGCTCATCATGCAAACCACGTCGCCCTGCCGGAGCGGGAAGTTGGTGATCTTGCCGGGAAAATCGGTGACCCCGAGCGCCTTTCCTTCGCGCAGCACGTCGTAGCGGTTGGGCGCGCCACTTCGCCCGCCGTTCACGCCCGTGGGCGGTATAATATTTCGGTCGGACAGCACCGAAAGCCGCGCCTCGGGGCAGGTCACCTGGACCTTGCGGATCAACCCGCAGCCCCCGCGATGGCGCCCGGCGCCCCCGCTGTCGGCCCTGAGTTCGTTCTGCAGGATCCTCAGGGGATAGATCGCCTCGACCACCTCCGCGGACTGGATCGAGACGTTCTCCCCCTCGTTGAAGGCGCGCACGGCGTGGTTGCCGTCATGGGCTGTCCAGCCGCCCGTGCCTCCGGAGGGGTATTCGTAGAAAATGAAGCTTTTCTGTCGGACCGGATCGAAGCCGCCGATGTAGGTGTGATTGGACGTGCCTCGGACGTCGCCGGTGACGCGCTCCGGAATCACCTGCGCCATGGCGCCCAGCATGGCGGTATCGGCGGCGAAGCGCACCTCGTTAAGGCCACCGCAGGGCGCGGGAAAGCGCGCATTCAGGATCGTGCGTTCGGGCACGAAGACCGAGATCGGTCGCAGGGTCCCGGAATTGATGAACCCCGCGGGATCGAGATAGCTCTTCAGGATGGTGAGGACACTGGTGGGCGCAATGGCCGGCCCGGCGTTGAGGGGGGCTGCGATCTGTCCCGAGGTGCCCGTGAAATCCGCATGGGCGGTATCGCCGGCGATCGTCAGTTTGACCTCCACGCGAAGCGGGAAGAGGGCAGGGTCATTCCCGTCGAGATAGGAAATATAGCCGAACTCGCCGTCTTCGATTTCGGCGAGCTTCGCGCGCATCCGCTTCTCGGAGGAATCGAGCAGTTCGGCGACGGACTCGCGCAGAACCTCGAAGGAATATTTCGCGACCAGGCCCCGAAGCCTGGCCTCGGCCACCCGACAGATGCCAAGAACCGCGTGGAAGTCGGCCAGGGCCTCCTCGCTCACCCGGATGTTGTCGAATACGAGCCGCAGGACCTCGGAGGTGTCCGACTTTGGCACCCGAATGTTGTCGAGGCGCAGGCCTTCCTGCAGGATTTCCTGGGCGCCGCCGCTGAGACTGCCGGGCGTCATGCCGCCGATATCCGCCCAGTGGGAGCGGATGACGATGAAATAGGCCAACCGACCTTCGACGAAAACCGGCCAAACCACCGCGACGTCGTTGAGGTGCGTGCCGCCCGTATAAGGATCGTTGTGGAGGAAGATTTCCTCCGGCGTGATGTCGCGGTGGATTTCCAGCAAGCGCGAGACGCTGGCTGCCACCGGAATGATGTGGAATGGGTGGTCTTCGCCGGATTGGGCGACGAGCTGCCCCTTGGCGTCGATCAGGACGCAGGAGAAGTCATAACCCTCGTAGATGATCGAGCTGTAGGAAGACCTGACCATGGCGCGGCGCATCTCGCGCACGATGGAGGCGAGCGCTTCACGAACGACGGCGGTCGTGATGAAGTCAGACATGTTCCTCGCGGGTGTCGCCAATGGGCGGCCGAGCTGCCTGGAAGAAACGATGCTCCACCAGGCTAGTCATGCAACATCACCGGCTCGGTCCTGAATTGCAGATCGCTCGAAAGGGGCTCCTCGAATTCGCGTGCGAATCGGTGGCCACTGTAAACGGCGTGGGCGATCATCCCGGGCGCAAGGCAGTCGCCAATGCGTGTGACGGTCCGGATTCCTACTGCCTCCAGTGCCACGGGGTCGGCGACCAGTTCGTGATACAGGGCGTCGACGGGCAGGCGGGCCGTGACCATGACGACGGAAGCGGCGTCGATCCGCGTACGACGGTCGGTGAAGACGCAGGCGAGCTCCACTTCGTCGGCCATGACGGCCTGGAGATTGCGGTTGGCCAGAATCTCCACGTCGAGTTCGATCAACTGCTGCTGGATCTTTTCCTGTTCCAGGGTGAAGACCGTCCAGGCCGAAACCAGAGAGGCCGGCGTCACCAGGCAGACGCGATGCCCGGCCCGGCGCAGTTTCTCGGCCAATACGCCGCCAAGATAGTAATCGTCGTCGTCGAAGATCACGACGGGATCCGCAAGGGCATTTTCCGCCATCACGTCCTCTGGCGTGAAGACCGAGGCACGCTCCCATCCTATGATCGGTTTGCGGTTGCGCCGGCCCACGCCGTCCTTGCGCCAGCGGGCTCCCGTCGCGATCACGACGTGAGCCGCACCCAGGGCGCGTATTTCCTCGGCCGTCAACGGGCTCTGGCGGAACAGTTCCACATGGGGGAGCTTTTCAATCTGCTGAAGGCGGTGAGCCGGCACCCGTCCCCAGGCGCCTAGGCCGGGCAGGCGGCTTTCCGCCGCCACCCGGCCGCCCAGCACCCGCTCGGCCTCGACAAGGCGAACGGGATAGCCCCGCTTGCCCAGGGTCATCGCGCATTCGAGCCCGGCCGGGCCGGCACCGACGACAAGGATGTCCGCCGGCGAGCGCTTCGCCGGAACTCGTTCGGGATGCCAGCCGCGCCGCCACTCCTCGCCCATGGTGGGATTCTGGGTGCAGCGGATGATCGCGCCGGAAGTGTAGCCGGAGACGCAGATGTTGCAGCCGATGCATTCTCGGATGTCCTCGGGCCGGCCCTCCTCGATCTTTCGAGGCAGGAAGGGATCGGCGATCGAGGGCCGCGCCGCGCCGATGATGTCGAGGACGCCCCGGCGGATCTGGGAAACCATGGTATCCGGCGAAGTGAAGCGGCCGACTCCCACCACCGGCTTGGTGGTCAGCTTCTTCATCTCGGCCACGAAGGGTTCCTGGAATCCCTCCTCGCCGAAGCGCGAGCTCAGGGAATCCTCGGCCCAGGGGCTGACCTTGACGTCCCAGAGGTCGGGCAGTTCGGCGAGCATCGCCACGATGTCGCGGCCTTCGGCGGCGCTTACCAGCCCGTCGGGCCCAGCAAATTCGTCGATGGTGTAGCGCACGGCGACGGCGCAATCCCCGCCGACTGCATCCTTGGTGTCCTCGATGACCTCGCGCAGCAGCCGCACACGGTTCTCCAGACTACCGCCGTATTCGTCGGTGCGGTGGTTGTGCCGGCGCGACAGGAAGAACTCCAGCAACTCCAGATCATCCGCGGCATAGACGTAGATAATGTCGAAGCCCGCCTTGCGCGCCTGCAGGGCGGCCCGGCGATGCCAGCCGCGATAGGCCCGGATGTCGGCCAGATCCATGCCGCGTGCCTGCCAGGGATCGCGACGGTTAGGCACGGGCGAGGGGGCGAGGGGAACTTCCCTCGTGTAGCGGTTGGCAACCGCGAAGCTGCCATGGGCCAGCTCGGCGCCGGCCATGGCTTCATGGCGGTGAACGGCCTCGGTCAGGATCGACAGCGATTTCACGTCGTGCTCGTCCCACAGCTTCGTCTGGGCGAAGGGCCAGGAATCGGAGCTGGGATGGATCGACAGGATTTCGGTACAGACGGCGGCCCAGCCACCCTCGGCCTTGACCTCGCGCATGCCCGCGTGGCCGCGGGGCAGCGTCGAGCCCAGGCCGTTGCAATGGGGAACCTGGTAGAAGCGGTTCTTGAGCGTGACGGGACCGATGCGAACGGGCTCGAACAGAATGTCGTAACGGGGATCGCGGGCCATCTCGATCCTGGGCGCTAGAGGCGGATACCGATATTACGGGTCTGAACGTAGTTCGCCAGCGCTTCCACACCCTTTTCTCGGCCGAAGCCGGATCGCTTGAATCCGCCGAAGGGGACCTCGTTGCCGCCGACAAACCACTGATTGATGAATACAGTACCGGCTTCTAGGCGATCGGCCGTCCAATGGGCCCGCTTCAAGTCCCGCGTATAGACCCCCGCTGCCAGGCCGTAGTCGGAATCATTGGCGATCGCCAGCGACTGTTCGGGCTCCTTGAAGGTGAGGATCGAAAGCACCGGCCCGAAAATTTCCTCCCGGCTGATCAACATGTCCGGCGTCACTCCAGTAAATACCGTCGGCGGCATGAAATAGCCGGCCCGTTCGGCCCGCTTGCCGCCGATCACGGGTTTGGCGCCGGCCTGGATGCCCGATCGGCAATAGCCCTCAACCTTCTCCAGCTGGGCGCGCGAAATGACCGGCGTCAGGAAGTGGCCCTCGCTGCCAGGCCCCATGGTGAAGCCGCGCGCTACGGCCACGATGCGCTCGACGAGCTCGTCATGGATGCTCTCGTGCACGATAAGGCGCGAGCCCGCCGAACAGACCTGGCCGGCGTGGGCCAGAATGCCGATGGCCGCGCTCTTGGCGGTCGCCTCCAGATCGGCATCGGGATAGACGATACCCGCGGATTTGCCGCCCATTTCCATGACGCAGGGGACGACGCGATCGGCTGCCTTGTGCAGGATGCGTCGGCCTGTCGCGACCGACCCCGTAAAGACGATGTGATCGATGCCCGAATGGCCGGTCAGGGCCTCGCCGGCTTCATTGCCATAACCGCAGATGATGTTTAGATAACCCTTGGGCAAACCAGCGCGTTCGGCCGCCGTCGCGAGATAACAGATTGCCAACGGGGAAAGTTCTGGCGATTTGATTACCACGGCATTGGCGCCGGCCAGTGCCGGGGCAAGCGAGCGCGCCGCAAGCTCCAGGGGAAAATTCCAGGGCACGACCTGGGCCGAGACGCCGAAGGGCACCAGCTGGGTGTAGTCCACGAAGCCGTCGCCCAGCGGGATCAATCTGCCGTGAATCTTGTCGGCCATGCCCGCGTAGTATTCGAAGTAACGCGCGGTCCCCTCGACCTCGTCGCGCGAGAACTCCAGGTTCTTCCCGTTGTCGGCCGTCATGACCGGGACGATTTCGTCGGCCAGCGCCCGCACCTCCCGGGCGATCGCCAGCAGCAGCTGGCAGCGCTTCTCCGGCTTCATGTCGTAGAGCGCGCGGCCGGCAGCCGCACGGCGGGCGGCCTCGACCGCGACATCCACATCCGCCGCCTCGGCGCGCGCGATCTCAGCGATCTGCTGCCCGCTGGCGGGGTCCTCGATGGGAATTCGCCGGCCGCTGGCGCTGTCGACCCAGCGCCCGTCGATGTAGTTCTGCCAATAGCTCCTGATCCCGGACATATGTTTCTCCCTGGACTGAAACCGCCGACCCCGTGCGGTTGTCATTTTTTCTTTGCCGTGCTCGCGGAAGCCTCTTGTGGAAGTTCCCCGAACACTGTATACAGAATTCTATGAACGACGCAATCGTCCCTTTTCGCCTCCCAGACCCCATCGCCAAGGATCTTTGCCGGGTGCTGGAGGATGAGATCGTCATTGGCCAGCTCCCGCCCGAAACGCGGCTGGTCGAGGAGGAGGTGGCCAAGCGCTACGGGGTCAGCCGCTCGCCGGTGCGCGAAGCGCTACGCTTATTGGAGCAAGGCGGGCTGGTGGTCCGCGAAGCCCGTCGCGGAATCTGGGTAGCGCCCATCGCGCGCGCAGATCTCGACGAAGTCTATTCCTGCCGCGTCCCGCTGGAGGGGCTGGCGGCCGACCAGGCCGCGCGATCCCGCACGCCGGCCCATGTCCAAGCATTGCGCACGGCCTTCGCCGAGATGGAACAGGCCCATGACAGCGGCGATACGCGCGCCTATTTCCGCAGCAACGTCCGACTGTCCGAGGCGATTTATGCCGCAGCCAAGAACGCAACCCTGCGGCGCCTTTTGAACGGGATCAGCCAGCAGGCCCAGCGCTATCGCTATCTGGCCTACAGCAAGGCCCCCCATCTGGTGGAGCTCTCGCTGGCCGGCAACCGCGATGTCGTCGATGCGATCGTCCGCGGCGATCCGGCGCGCGCCCGCGAGGTGACGGAGCGGCTGATCCGCCGTGCCTGGGAAACCGTGGGCATGGCGATCGACCAGGAAATCGCCCAGGCGAACGCAAGCGTCGGGGCGCAGGCACCGCGCTGATATTCCACGTCCAGGAGCCCCTCGATGAGCCGCACCGCCGATCCCATCGCTGACCTTTCCGCGCCCGATACGCCCGCGCCGCTCGGCCGGCACGGCCGCCTGTCGCCCCTCGAGCGGGCGGAGTTCGCCACCGCCAAGCGACTGCTGCCGGGCGGCGCGCTAGGGGGCAATCAGCTGGCCGATGACGCAAAATTCGTCTTTGCCCGGGGCCAGGGCGCGCGCTTCTGGGATTCCAGCGGCAACGAATACATCGACTACTGCTTGGGCTCCGGCGCCATGGTGCTGGGCCACGCCCATCAGAGCGTCCAGCGCGCGGTGGCGGAACAGCTGGCCAAGGGCACGCATTACTTCGCCTATCTCAACGAGCCGGCGATCAAGCTCGCCGAAATGGTCGCCCGCCACGTTCCCTGCGTTCAGAAGATGCGCTTTACGCTCAGCGGATCCGAGGCGACGTTCCATGCCATGCGCCTGGCGCGCGGCTTCACCGGGCGCGAGAAGATCATCAAGTTCGAAGGGGCCTATCACGGCAATCACGACTACGCCCAGATCTCGACGACGCCCAAGCGCGAGTCGAATTTTCCAGAGGGCATTCCCGATTCCGCCGGCATCCCCAAGGGCGCGCGGGAGACGATGCTGATCGCTCGCTACAACGATCTCGACTGCGTGCGTCAGATCGCGCGCGACAACAAGGACGTGCTTGCCGCCATCATCGTCGAGCCGATCCAGCGGGTCATCTCGCCCCAGCCCGGCTTCCTCGAAGGTCTGCGCCAGATCGCCGACGAAGTGGGCTGCCTGCTCATATTCGACGAGGTAGTGACCGGCTGGCGCCTGGCCCTGGGCGGCGCGCAGGAACATTTCGGCGTCATTCCCGATCTTTCGACTTTCGGCAAGGTCCTGGGTGGCGGCCTGCCGGTAGGCGGCGTCGGCGGGCGCGCCGACGTCATGGATCTCTGCGATCCCACACGCAAGGGAGAGCCGGGATTCGTCTATCAGAACGGCACGCTGAACGGCAATCCGCTGGGCATGGCCGCGGCCGTGGCCACCCTGCAGGAGCTGGAGCGCCCGGGCACCTACGCCCGCCTGTTCGCCAGCGGCGAGGCGCTTCGCCAGGGCCTGCGCCGCGTCTTGGGCCGTCGTGACCTCGACGCCTGCGTCGTGGGCTACGGACCGATGTGGCAGATCCTATTCGGAGCCAAGGGCGAGCCCCGCGACTACGGCGACATCCGGCACGCCGACGGCAAGAAGCTCGCGGCCTTCGACATGGAACTCATCCGCCAGGGCTTCTTCGTGCTTCCCGGCAACCGCCGGTTCGTCTCGCTTGCCCATAGCGAACAGGACATCGAGGAAAGCCTGGGGGCCTTCGACGCCGCCTGCCGAAAATTCTGACCCGCAATCCCAATCGGCCGGCGCGTGCCTCGGTCTCATCCACCGAACCGGCCGGCCAAACCGCACCAGAGAGGACGATCATGCCAGACTCCGCCACCCCGAATACCGCATTCCAGGAAAGCCGCGCCTTCCTGGCCAAGCACGGCTACCCGACGGGAGACATCTGGGAACGGCCCAGCGGCAAGGGGCGTTTCCCGGACGGCGCCCATTTCCGCGTCGAAGTGCCCACGGTCAACTCCGCTGACGCCGTTGCCACGCTGGTGCATGTTGTTGAGGAGGAGACGGGGGTCAAAATCAACCGCATCGACCAGACCCAGGGGATCATGCGGTTCTCGGACAAGGAGCATCAGGCCTATCTCGATGTCGGTCGAAAATACGGCATCGAGATCTTCTTCGCTCTCGGGCCCCGCGGCACCTACGACATCGGCGCGCAGAAATTCGTCGACACGGTCTGGGGCCACGCCAGCGCGCTGCGCACCCGGGGCATGGAGCAGATCGTCTACGCCATGGAGGACATCAAGCGCATCGTCAAGATGGGTGGGCGAGGCCTTCTCATTTCCGACGAGGGCATGCTGATCCTGGCCTACAAGATGCGCCAGGACGGGGTGATTCCGTCCGACGTCAAGATCATGGCCTCGGCTCATCTGGGCCACAACAATCCTGTGACCTTCCGCATGCTCGAAGATCTGGGCGCCGATACCATCGCAACTCAACGCGATCTTGATTTCTCAATCTTGGCCGCCATGCGGGCAGCGGTGAAGATTCCGCTGCATGTCCACATTGACAATCCGCAGGCGACCGGCGGATTCATTCGTGTTTACGACGCGCCGGAAATGATCCGCATCTGCGCGCCGGTCTATCTGAAGACGGGGTCTTCGGTCTTGGAACGCCATGGAATGACCATCACGAATGAGCTTGCCAAGGCCATGGCGCGTCAGGTCGCCGTCTCTATGGAGACGATCGAGCGCTACTACCCGGAGGCCGTGCAGACTGGAAAGCCGGCAAAGGACATGGCTGTTCCAGTCTGATCAAACCCGCGAGGTTGATTGCATTGACGGATCTCCCCGGTGATATCCGGGGTCCGAGCACGCAGAGCGCTCACATTGCCACCATCGGCGGCGGCATCGTGGGCGCAAGCCTGCTCTATTGGCTGACTAAGCTCGGTTGGACTGACGTCGTGCTGCTGGAACGGGCCGAACTCACGCATGGCTCGACTTGGCATGCGGCGGGGAACGTGACGACGTTCCATAGTCTCTACAATCTGACCCGCATCCAGAAATACAGCATGGAAACCTACTGCACGCTCGACGAGGCGACGGGCGGCGCGGTCGGCATGAGGCGAATTGGCAGCCTGTTCCTCGCACATCACCAAGGCCAGATGAGGGCCGAGAGCCTTTCCCTGATCTTCTCTGCAGATTCGTAACCGTCCATTCCTGACACGTGGGTCAGACTGCGGCGTATGAGGGGGTCCAGTTCCAGGGCAGCAGGTCATCGAGGCGGCTCATCGGATGGCCGTTGGACATGCGTTCCAGCACGTCCTTGAGGTAGGCGAACGGCTCCACGGCGTTGAGCTTTGCAGTGGCCAGCAGCGAGGCGACGACTGCCCAGCGTGCCGCGCCGCCATCGGATCCGGCGAACAGGTGGTTCTTGCGGCCGAGGGCCATTGCCCATTCATTCTGCCCATGTCGGGCAGGAACTTGAAGTCTATTACCGCTGGCATCCCTATTTTGGCCGCAAGGTCCGTATCCGGCAGGTCCAGGAGCGCGCTGACGGCCGCTATATTCGGGTGACGGGCCCGGCAGGCGTCGTCGTGCTGCTGGCAGCCTGGATGCTTGACCCTGTGGCGTGCGCCGCGATGACGGTCGGCCCGCCGCGCGTGACGTCGGCGGCGTTGATTGAGTTGGATCAGCTGCTGATCGACGCTCACCTGAACAGGGCTCCTCCAAAAGGGGCCAGGGTTGTTCAGGAGAAGCGCGATGAAGGTTTTGACAATTCCAGAGGCATCTTTGAGCCCCCGCCAGTTAAGTCTGTTGCTCGACTCGAAGCAACTGACGGCATTGAACGCGGCGGACCGGAGCAAGGTCACGATGATGCTGGCGCAAATCCTGATACAGGCTGCCGGCCTCGTGATCGAGGAGCTCGACGATGACGAGCTCTGATCTGCTTCCAGCCAGCGTGCTGAAGCGCAAGGCTGTGGTCTATGTGCGGCAGTCGACGCAATCGCAAGTCATGACCAACCTCGAGAGCCGGCGGCGACAATATGATCTTGTCGAGGTGGCTCGACAGCGCGGCTTCACGGACGTCGAAGTCATCGATGACGATATGGGCCGTTCGGCCAGCGGCACGGTTGCAAGACCCGGCTTCGATCGGCTTGTCGCTTGGCTGTGCGCCGGCAAGGTTGGAGCGGTCGTGTGCTTCGATGCATCGCGACTCGCCCGCAACGGCCGCGATTGGCACCATCTGTTGGAGTTGTGCGGCTTGGTGGAGGCCCACGTCATCGATCAAGATGGCGTCTATAATCCGTGCCGGCCCAACGACAGGCTGCTCTTGGGCATGAAGGGCAGCATCAGCGAGTTCGAACTGGGCGTACTGCGCTCCCGAATGCTGGACGCGGCTCGCTCCAAGGCGCGGCGCGGCGAACTGCGTTTGCCGGTGCCGTTCGGGTATATCTGGCATCGGGAGGTCGGCTTGGGCTTCGATCCGGACCGCCGCCTTCAAGAGGCGATTCGGCTGATCTTCGCGCGATTCCGAGAGCTGGGCAGCGCCCGCCAAGTGCTCTTATCAATGACGGCGGACCAGATCCACTTCCCACGGCCGTCCGATGAGGGGCGGATGACCAACCTTGAGTGGATGCCAATCCGGTACCGCAACGTGATCTCGGTCCTGAAGAATCCCTTCTATGCCGGCGTCTACGTGTACGGCAAAAGCGAGAAGCGAACCGAGATCGTCGAAGGCCGCGCCCGCAAGAGCTACGGCCACGGTAAGCCGATCGGCACCTGGGAGGTGATGATCAAGGAACATCATGAAGGCTATATCAGCTGGACGGAATACGAGCGAAACCAGAAGCAGCTCGCCACCAACACCTATGGCTGCCCCGGCGGCGCGAAGTCCGGACGAGGTGGCGGCGCGCTGCTGTCGGGCATCTTGGTCTGCGGCCGATGCGGACGCCGGCTCAGCGTTGCCTACACCGGGAATCCCCAGAGCCGTCCGGTGTATCGCTGCGACAAGCCAAACCTTATGATGGGCTTGCCGCGATGCATGACCTTTGGGGGGTCGCGAGCAGACACCGCAATCGCCAAGGAGTTGCTCAGAGCGGTCGAGCCCATGGCGATCGAGGCGGCCCTGGAGGCTGAGCGTATGCATCGCGATCGACAAGACGAGCAACAGCGCATCCTCGACTTGGAGCTCCAGCAGGCGCGCTATGAGGCGAACTTGGCGGAGCGTCGCTATGCCGCCTGCGATCCCGACAATCGGCTCATCGCTGCACAGCTCGAGAAGAACTGGGAAACCGCCCTGCGCCGGGTCCACGATCTGCAGGCGCGCCATCTGAACCAGAAGCAGGAAACGGTCGGGGTCAACCCCGGCGCGTTCGCCGACCTGGCGGATAACCTATCGGCGGCCTGGCATGCGCCGGGCGTCACGATGCGTGCGCGACAGCAGCTATTGCGCGCCTTGATCGTGGATATCGTCGTCGATGTCGATGACCAGGCGCGCGACGTAGTGCTGACCATCCATTGGCGTGGAGGCCAGCACTCGGAATTGCGCGTACGCAAACCACGAACCGGCGAGCATGGCTGCGCTACTGCGGAAGACGCCTTATCCGTGATGCGCAGCATGGCGGGCCATTGGTCGGATGAGCATATCGCCGCCTCGCTCAATCGGATGGGCATTCCCACCGGGCAAGGCAAGACATGGACCGCCAAACGCGTTGGCTCGGTTCGCCGCGTCAGGAACATTCACGCCTATCTCTCAGCCCAGAAGGGCGGCAATGGCTCACGATGACGGAAGCAGCCGCGGCTCTTGGCGTGACGAATCATACGATCCGCCGCTTGATCAGGGCGAATATCCTTGCTGCCACGCAAGTTGTACCGGGAGCGCCCTACCAAATCCGCACGGCCGATCTGACCACAGACGCGGTGAAGGCCGCGCTTGCCCAAAAAGGTCGCCCGTGTCGCGCGGCCGACGAGAATACGCTTCCAATGTTCACAGGGGCTTAACGAGGGGCCGCACAATGACTCATGCATCGCAATCATCCGGACGGCGCGTTCGACCGTGTTGGTGTCGAGTTCGACGCGCCCGTCATCGAGGAACCGGCAAAGGGCGCTCCACCGGGTCAGTGCATAGCGGATCGCATCGGCAAGGCCACCACGCGGCGGGACACGGGTAAGTTCGGCCTCGAACCAGGACTTCATCGCCCCGACCAGCGGCAGTGATTTGATGCGCCGCACGCCCTGCCGTGCCTCGGCCGTCTGGCCCCGGATGGGCCCGCCAAAAGGCCTCGCCGTAACGCACGCGGGATTGGTCATGGGCCGCCTTCTACGTCCTCCTCACCTGCAAAATTGCCGGTGAGAACGGATCGCATCCCCAGCCCCGTGGAACAAGTGTGCGAGAAATGGACGCTTACGCAGATTCCCTGTTCCCTCGATTTAATTCCCTGATCTGTCGGGAAAATTCCCTGTTCCATTGCGTAGGGAATTCCTCGAAAAACTCCAGGAATAGCAGTGACTTGTGAGGCCTCGGCGCAGCGGAAAAGGCCTATTCCACGGCAAATTCCCTGTTAATTCCCTGCTTATCAGGGAATTTGATGTGGAGACGGGTTCGCTGAAGACTGGGCCCACCACCACCTAGTCCCGCCTGTTTCCGGTATGCGCCGGAGATGGCCAGAAAGTGCCCATTCGTCGGCGGTTTTGCGAGTCGTCGATTGGCAGAGACGCGCGATTTTACGGTGCTTTCCCTAGCCGGTACGCCGCCGCCGACCCCGACCATTGCGGCACCGTTGCGCACGACTTGCGCGACCGCGCTCAACGCTTCCACGTGGAGACGAAGTTTTACCGTCGGAAACCGGGCATCGAAAGCCCGCACCACGTCGATGAGGCGCTCAGTCGGCAGCATCACGTCGACCACAACCGAAGATCCATCGCTGATCACCGACGATATGACTCAGCGCGATGTCGTGGTGGCTCGGCGGCGCTTTGCGTGGCCGACAGTCGTAACCGACTCGCTGAGCGAGTTCAGCCGGCCCCAGGATCCGGTACACCTCCTCGCCCGTGTGCCTTTCTCCGCCTGTTCACCTGCGCGCAGTTGGATATAACCGCTACCACATCCATTTCAGTGCGAAGTTGTATGTAGTTGCCTCGCTTGCTCGGTGATTTCGCAAGAGCCCTGCAATAGTGCCAAACACCCGAGCCGGCGTGCTTCCTAACCCGGACATGCTGCAAGTGCAGCGAAGCTCTCTACGGCTCGGTCGCGCAAGCTCCTGCTTGGCGGCGGCCTTCCACAACTTGGTAGGTATTCACTCAGATCTTCGGGGTATGACGGGTGAAGGTCATCGGACAAGACGGTCCCGGCATCGGGTAGTAAGGTCTAATTCCTGGTCCGGCGTGACACCCGGCTCAGGCTGCTGTTTCAACGGCGCCACCGAGTATAACCGTAACCTCCACCCCCGAACAGCAGGATCAACACTACGATTATCAGAATGGTCGTCATGCTTAGCTCCTTGATTTCAGGTTCTCGCGAACGGCCTTGCAGGGCTGATTGCTGCACATGGCCTCATTCAGATGTCCTTCTACTGCCGCGCCCCTCGCACCGCTGTCCAAAACGGGACAAGTGCACGACGAGGACCGCTAGCACTCCCTTCTCAGGCGCCAAATCCATTGTCACGGTGGGCTAAGGGCGAGGGGCGATGATCGCGCTCATGGATCGCGGGGCAGTGTGCGGCTAGTCTGTTCCGGTGTAGGAGGCGCTGATTTGCAGTGCCGGCGCCGATGTAGCTATCCACCAGGAGAGAGTCCTGAACTACGATCTTGCGGTCGGACTATTCGTCGTTCTAGCGGTGCTTCATTGTCTGGCGGCGGCGATGGTTACCGCGCATGTGCTGCTAAGAAAGCGAGACGTTCGATCGGCGATTGCCTGGATCGGTGTGGCTTGGCTGTCGTTCGGACTTGGGGCGGCCCTGTATTTCGTTTTTGGCATCAATCGGGTCATTCGCCGGGCTGCGCGCATCGGCCGCCGAGCAACGATGCGCAAGGCGCAGGTTGCCACGCAAACCGGTACAATGGAAATCGCCAATTTGTCGCGCAATATTGCCTCTATCGCGAGGGTGGGTGAGCTGACGACAGGCTTTCCACTCACCGCCGGCAATAGGCTGTCGATCTTTCGGGGTGGCGACGAAGCTTATCCTGCCATGCTGGAAGCCATTGGCAGCGCCAAACGCAGCATAGCTTTTGCCTCCTATATGTTTCGCGCCGACGCTGTCGGCCTTTCTTTCGTCGCTGCACTGACCAAGGCAAAGTCGCGTGGCGTCGAGATTCGCGTGCTCGTCGACGGCGTCGGCAGCGGCTACCCGTATTCACCCATAGCCCGGCATCTGGCGGCCGCGGGCATTACCCATGCGGCATTCCTTCAGCACTGGCTGCCATGGCGCATGACCTTTCTCAACATGAGAAACCACAAGAAACTCCTGATCGTCGACGGGGCGGTCGGTTTCACGGGCGGGCTGAACATAGGGATGGAAAACGTCGTGGCCGAACACCCCCGGCACCCGGTCGATGACGTCCACTTCCGGCTCGATGGCTCGGTCGTTCGGCAACTGATGGTGACCTTCGCGGAAGATTGGCAGTTCACGACGCGGGAAACCCTGAGCGGGGATCTCTGGTGGCCGAGGGTCCCAGCCGCGGGCTCAATGCTGGCGCATGGCATCAGCTCGGGCCCGGACGAGGATATCGGCGTGTTGGCGTCGATTCTAGCCACCGCGATCGGCGAAGCCGAACATCACGTGCGGATCGTCACCCCGTATTTCCTGCCCGATCAAACGCTCAACGCCTGCATCGTCCTGGCCGCGCTTCGCGGGATCGAAGTCGACATCGTGGTTCCCGACCGCTCGGATCACAGACCGTTGGACTGGGCGATGCGCGCGCATCTCGCGTTGCTCGCCGCGCCGGGGATCAACATCCACCTGTCGCCTGCCCCGTTCGACCACAGCAAACTCATGACCGTGGATGGAAGCTGGTGCCTGCTGGGCAGCGCCAATTGGGACGTTCGAAGCTCTCGATTGAACTTTGAGTTCAACGTAGCCTGCTACGATCGGGATTCCGCGGCCGCAATGGATAAGTTGATCGATCAAAAGATATCCGGCTCGCGGCGCATTTCCGGCACCGAGCTCGCCCAAAGAGGTATGGCAATCCGTCTTCGCGATGCCGCTGCGCGCCTTATGCTGCCTTATCTCTAAATGGCCGCCATCAGCAAATCCGACGGTTCGTCAATTCGCAAGTGGCGCCTTGCAAAGCGATCTTGCGTCACGAAGCCGAGTGTAGCGGAGCGCGGGCGCCAAAAACCAAGACACCCGACATGCCGGTTCTGTCGTGATGCCCGGAGCGTCCAATCTCGTGACCTTGTTGCTGAAGGCCATTTGTCGCCACCCGCATTCCAGAAGGCACTTGCGGTGGGCCCCGGTCTGGAACGTGGAGGAGCGATAATTTGAAAGTTGTCAGCTGGAATCTCTTGCGTCAGATCGGGGCAACGGTCGAGGACGTGGCGATCTTGATCAAAGAGCAGCGCCCGGACCTGCTTCTTTTGCAGGAAGCGACGAAGGAGCTGGAAGCCCTGCCGAGTTTCGTCGGCGGCCACTTCCACCGGGTGCCGCTACCCAATCGCATCCATGGCCTTGCGGCCTGGAGCCCACATCCTTTTCCCGAGCCGCAGGCCATTCCCCTTCCGGAGTCTCGGATGCCTGGCCGAGTGCCGCCGCGCGTCGCGCAATTGGTGCGCATGGGCGATATCACGTTCGCAAATGTTCATCTGTCGCACGGGCAGTTGCTTAATCGACGCCAATTGGCCCGGATCGTCAGCCACCTGGAAGGTCCTACCGCGGTCATCGGCGACTTCAATGCCTTCGGCCCCACTATGCTGCATGGCTTCCGAGATGTCGGTCCGCGCGAGGCGACCCATATCCAGCAAAACCTCCTCCGCTTTCGCCTGGACCGATGCCTCGTGCGCGGGCTCAGCTGTGTCAGCGCACGGGCGCTGAAGAGGGGCAAGTCGGACCATCGTCCGATTGTTCTCGACCTCCGGGTCGCGGAGGAGCGAGTGCACAAAGCCAGCAGGCGGAGGGCATTGGAGGGACCAGCCTCCGTCCGCCTCTTCAAGGAGGCGCGTTCAATTGGGGCATCCCCGCGTATTCGTGCAACGCGTCCAAATCCCACGGCAAAGTGACGTGTAGGGTGACAGCCTGGCCATCCGCCGTCAGTTCCGGGCTGGGGCATCGTTATCTCGGCTTCACTCATGGCGACCCGGCGAATCTCGCTCTGCTTGCGCCGATCAGGCAGTAGTGTCACCAAGAAATATCAACCCCGGTTGTCGCCATGCGAGCAAGACGACCCTTGCTCGGTAAAGGTGGTTGGGGCCCCCGATTTGAAGTGCGTCAGGAGAAGCTCATGATGTCTAGTGGATGAGAGTTCCATCGGGGTAAGTCCTAGCCAGACGCCCCATAGCGAGTCTTGGGTCTGAACCGGTAACGGCAGGGCCAAGCGTAGAC
>Ga0265313_10002417_pt1 | contig 16146 bp, 16 predicted proteins | sample 4123metaG_FD_203122 | JGI IMG/M metagenome (GOLD analysis project Ga0265313, IMG submission 203122) | Rhizosphere microbial communities from Carex aquatilis grown in University of Washington, Seatle, WA, United States - 4-1-23 metaG | ecosystem: Host-associated > Plants > Roots > Rhizosphere >...
AACAAAATGAGGTCGGCTTCCTGTGGCGAATTGGCGACGACTCCATCCAACGGCGCGAGGTGGGCCTTGAGAAGTTCGTGGATCGGACGATCCTCGTAGGCCGTGACAACCGACGGTGCGGTCACACCGGAATACCGCGGCCAGATCCTCGGCTTGAAACCAGCTTGCTGGCAGACGTAGCGCGCGAGGAGCAGGCAGCCGATTTCATCGGCGCCGGGATAGGTGATGGCGCGTTCGGTCAGACGACGGGCGCGGATATGCGATTGCAGGCTGCGCGCCTCCGCCACGTTCCAGCCGAAATCCGCCGTGTCGTCCTGCGGGAGAAGCAGGTAATCGAACACTCCATCGGCCACCCAATCCAGCATCGCCCGATTGACGGCGTGATTCCGGGCGCGTCCGCGGCGATAGTCTTGGTAAACCTCGTCGGGGATCTGGGCCCGCAGCGCGTCGCGCTGGAGAATTTCATCCGGCGAAGCGTCGCCGACCCCGGCTTTGTGCTCGAGAAAAGAGAGCCGAAACAGCCGGCTGCCATAGATCGCGCAATAAGGTTTCTCCTCCTCGGAGGAGTTCGACCGGTTGATGCGCATTACGACACTGGAGGCGAGAATGGGTCGCTCGGGTCGGGCGGAGTGGAGACCGCGCAAAACTTCCAGCCGGGCCAGCACCGTTTCGGTCGATTCCGCCAAGGTGCGCGACGGGATGAGCCCACCGTAGGCCAGCGTGTCGATCGCCACGATCAGCGCATCGGCCTCGGGCGCGGCCTGGCCCAGCCAGTTCACCAGATCGGCATGCCGGCTGGCCCGCCATGGGTTGCCGAGCCACTCGCGCGGCGGCAGCACGATCTCCAAGCCCGCGGCGCGGCCGAGATAACGCGGGTAGTCGTAGTTAACCGGCCGATCGTCCATCGGCAAAACGGCGACTCGTTTCATGGCACGTTCTCCGTTGACGGCGAACCAGCGGCCGCCAGTTGCGTCAACTCCCGCCAACATAAAAAGAGGCCGCGCGGGACGTGAAAGCAGCCTTTCCATTTTCCACCTTTCAGAGGCAACAAGACATCTCCGCGGCGATCAAGGTAGCCGAACCATTCCCCGTATTTTGGATCGGGAAAATGTTTCCAGGTATATTCGTGCACTCGCTCAAACCAGTTCCAACACGCCTCGCGCCCGGTCAACCGGTAGCCTTTGAGCAGGGCAACCAGCGTCTCCACGTGCACCCACCAGAGCTTTTGATCCCACTCGAGTTGTTGCGGTGGATGTCCGTGCGCGTCCAAAAAATAATAGATGCCGTCGTGCTGTTTGTCCCAGCCGAGCTCGAGCGTGTGCAGCACGACGTCGACGGCCTTTCCCATCAACGCCCGGTCGTTTCGTCGCTCGGCGATGTCCATGATGAACCACATCGCCTCGATGCCATGTCCGGGATTGAGCACGCGGCCTTCGAAACAATCGAGCTGGGCCCCGTCCGGAGCCACCTGCTCGCGCAGAACCTGCGTCTTTTCGTCGAGGAACAAGGCGAAGACCTCCGTCAGGCAGGCATCGACCGCTTGATTGAAAACGGCGGGATCGAGCAGCCACTCCAGTTCCAAGGTCAGGTTGGCCAGGATCATCGGCAGCGCCAGCGAGATCATCGGCCGCGCGCCGGGAACGGCCTTGGAGTATTTGCCCTTGGGATTGGTCTTGCGAAGGAGGATATTGCGGTAGGTGCGGTCCGCGATTTCCCTGGCCGGCTCGTCGTTCGCTGCCAGCGCGTATTGGCTGAACGCCATGGCCGCGAAACAATCGGAGAAAATGCTGTAGGGCTGCACGAGTGGCCGTCCCTCGCGCGTGAGACTGAAATACCAGTTGCCGTCAGCGTCCCGGCCGTGTCGCGTTAGAAACCCGGCGCCCTGCCGCGCGAATTGCCGCCACGCATCGCGTTTTTCCAGGCGGTTGTAGAGCATGGAGAACATCCAGACCTGCCGCGCCTGAAGCCAGAGGAATTTGTCCGTGTCGTAAACCGAACCGTCGCGCGCCAGGCAGGTGAAGTAGCCGCCGTGCTCGTCATCGCCCGAATGCCGCAGCCAGAACGGAACGACATCGTCGAGCAGCGCCCCGGAATACTGTTGGGCCAGCGTGGAGAAGCTTGGGCTCATGGTGATCCCTCAACTCGCCATCACGCCGTTTTCGCAGGAAACTTCGAGCGAAGAAGAAAAAGGCTAGAGCTGTCCATGGTGCAAAAACTCCTCGGGGCTTTGGCGCCTGAAGGCCTCGATCGCCTCGTATTCGGCGAGGCCCAGTGCGTTGTAGGCTTCGGCCAGCTGCCGGCTCCGATCTTCGGTTCGCTGCCAGAACTCGCGGCGATCTTCGCCGGGAAAGAGCGCCTGGTCTTTTTGCGTTTCGTGCCGGAAGATCGCCCGCCGGCGCCGCAGCACTTCCTGTGGACTGAGTGGCACGGCCAAATCGATCTCATCCAGTTCCCAACCCGCCCACGCGCCGCGATAGAGCCAAAGCTCCACTTCGGAGAACCAAGGTTCGCCCTTGGCGCGCGCCAGCGCCTCGCGCAGCGCATGCAGGCAAAGCCGGTGCGTGCCGTGCGGGTCATCGAGGTCGCCCGCCGCAAAGATCAGATGCGGACGCACCTCGCTGAGCAGCCGGTGCATGATCTCCACGTCGGCTTCGCCCAGCTGCCGTCGGCGAAGCGAGGTGCCGGCGTAGAACGGCAGATCGAGGAAGCGAAGATGGCTGGCCGGCAGACCGCAGACGGATGCGGCTGCCATCGCTTCATGCCGGCGAATCAGCGCCTTCCAATGGGTCAATTCGGGAGAGGCGGGCCATTCGTCGGCCGCCTCGTAGGCGGCACACAGGTCCCGCACGCGTTGGGTTGTGGCCGCATCGGCCAGGCCGGTGTCGCGGACGAACAGCAACGACCGCCACAGCGACGCGTCGGACACGGCGTTGGCGCCCGAAACCTGATAAGCCACGTGCACCTCGTGACCGTGTTCGACTAACCGGCAGAGCGTGCCACCCATGGAAATCACGTCGTCGTCCGGGTGCGGCGAGAGCACCAACACGCGTTTCGGAAATACGTTGGCGGAGGATGCCCGCAACGGGCGCACGGGCGCGTCATCGGACTTCGTCCGCGCGGGATCGCGCCCGCCCGGCCAGCCGGTGATGGTGTGCTGCATCTGATAAAACCCGGCCAGGTTGGTCTCGTAGGCGGACCCGTAAACCCGGAGCAAATCCTGCAAACCCGATTCGTTGTAATCGTCGTCCGTCAGCTTGAGGATCGGTTTCTTCCGCAGTTGCGAAAGCCAGAGGATCGCCCGGCGGGTCATGCGTTCGTTCCAAGCGAGGCCCTGGTCTTCCAGCGCACCCGCGAGCCAGGGTGTCCGGTAACGCGTGAGCGCACCGGCGGCGGCCTGATCCAGAACAAAACGCACCTGATCGCATTCCTGAAGGAAGGAGGCGGTCACCTGAGGGGTCGTCTCGTCCTCGATGGCCGCGCGCAAAATGGCGGCCTTGTGCTGGCCCCAGCCCAAAAGCACGATGCGGCGGGCTTCGAGAATCGTGCGGATGCCCATCGTGATCGCGTAGCGGGGCGTGTGTTCCTCGCCACCGAAATCGCCCGTCGCATCGCGGCGCGTGAGCGGATCGAGGGTCACCAGCCGGGTGCGCGAACGGCGGGCGCTGCCCGGCTCGTTGAAACCGATGTGTCCGGTCCGGCCGATTCCGAGGATTTGGAAGTCGATTCCGCCCGCGGCGCGGATGAGTTCCTCATATTCGCGGCAGTGCGCATCGACCGCGGCATTGGGCACCGTGCCGTCCGGCAGATGAATATTGGCCGCGGGCACGTCGACGTGGTCGAACAGGTGCGCCCGCATGAAATAGTGATAGCTCTGGGGATGATCCGGGGCGATGCCGCAGTATTCGTCGAGGTTGAAGGCGACGACGTTGGCGAAGCTCAGGCCTTCCTCACGGTGCAACCGAACCAGCTCGGCATACAAGCTGACCGGCGTGGAGCCCGTGGCGAGACCCAGCACCACCGGGCGGCCCTCCCGCTGGCGGGTCCGGATGAGTTCCGCCATCTCGCCCGCCACGATGCGCGAAGCCTCCTGGCTGCTCGCGAAGACCGCGAGCGGCACGTGCTCGAATCGGTTGGGGGCCAGGATGTGTTGCGCCAGCATACAGGAAGGGAGTGCGTCGCGAGGCGACTCGCGGAGGATAACCTTGCCGGCCCCCTTGGGGAATGGCAAAAATGACGAAGTTTTTAACATAAATGACAGTCGCCGCCCCCGTCTACTCGCCGTCGCTCGACCGGCTCGTCGCGCTGCTGCCCTCGCCGTTGCGCCCGCTGCACGGCCGGCGGTCCGCGCCGCTGCCGCTGCCCGACAACATTGTCTGCTTTCGTCGCACGCTCGCGACGGAGCTCAACCGCCCGCAACGCGGCCGGGCGCTGCATCACCGTTTTGTGCTGATCCTGTCGCTGGCCACGACCGTGACCGTGCGCATGGACGACCGCTCGACCCGCCTCCATGCCGGCGAAGGGTTGTTGGTGTTTCCCTTTCAATTTCACGACTACATCGATCCTGATCGCCGCAAGCTGAACTGGTTGTTCATCACTTTCGAGTTGCTGGAAGCCCAAGCGCTGCAGCCGCTGCGTTTTCGGCCGTTTGTGATCACTCCCGTCATCCGGCAGCTGGCGGCCGATCTGATCACGGCGTATCTTTCGCCGGGCGAGGCGGACCTGACCACCCTCCTGCTCACCTTGTTGCTGGCGCGGCTCCGCCAGGCGAAACCGGCGCTTCGCCGCAACCAAACACCGCAAGGCACCTCCGCCCTGGTCAACTAGGTCAACCTGCTCGCGCTACGGAAGGGTGAGCCCATGGGCGCGAAAGAAATCGCGCGTTCCCTTGCCATGAGTGTGAGCCATGTGCGCGCCAGGTTCCGTGCTTCCTGCGGAGTCAGCTTGGGCCGGCATCTGCGGCGTCTCCGTTTGGAGAAAGCCTGCGGGCTGTTGCGCCTGAGTCAGAGCCGGGTCTTCGAGGTCGCGGAAGAATGCGGATTCGCCTCGATCTACAGTTTCAGCCGCGCGTTTCGCGTCGCCTACGGCGTCTCCCCGCTCGCCTATCGTCATGGTCAACGCGCCCGCCGCCCCGCCCATTGAGATCCGGCCGAACGATGCGCGGCGCCGCGCCGGTTCTTCCGCATTCATTCTTTTTTTGGAAGCAGTTTGCGACCGGACCAGATCATCAGCCCGCCGATCGCCAGGGTGGAAAGCGCGACGGCCGAGATTTCCGCCGCATGGCCGGCGCTGCTGGCGGGAATCAAGAGCAGCAGAATCGCCAGCCCGATGGCCGCGCCAAATACGCCAACAATGCGAAGTTGGCGGCCGTCGTTGCCCACGCCGATCTCCGCGATGAAATCGACCGGCCGGTTGCGTCGCGAAAAGAACTCCGCCTCGCGTTCCTCCATCGCCGCGTCGGGCCGTCGCAGCGCGCGAACCAAGAGGAAAGTGATGGTGCTCACCGCGACCACGGCTCCCATCTGCGACGGGAAACCCCACGGCTTCGCGGCCGATACCAGCGGCGCGAGATAGATCGAAAGCGAAACGCAGAAGCCCGCGGTGATGGAAGCATACGGCGCCGCCACCGGCACGCGGCGGAGAAACAGGCCCAGCACCATCGGCGTCGCGAGGGGCGCCCCAATGGTCGCCATGACATCCATGAGGATTTTGAAAATCCCGCCGCGACCCAACCGCGCCATCGCCAGCGCCGAGCTGATGATGGCAATGGCGCAAAGCAGATTGACGAATTTCCCGAGGAAGAATCGCGCGCGCCCTTCCCAAGGCGTCACGTGGACCAAACGGCAGGCGGCCGGGTAGATGTTCTGCGTGATGTTTCCCGCGAGCGACGTGAGGCCGGTGTCGAGCGCGCTCATCGTGGCGGCGCACATGCCCACCAGCACCAATCCGACGAGCGCGGGTGGAAGAAAATGCATGGAGATCGCGGCGTAGGCGCCTTCGACCGGGTTGGCCAGCGGCATGCCCCTGACCTGATCGGCGATGAGAAGGCGGGCGGTCATCGGAGGCACGAACCAGATGAACAACCCGAGCAGGAACAAGCCGCCGGCGAGCGCCGCCGCCCGGCGCGCCTCGCGGCCGTCCTTGGCGCTGAGAAATTTCGCGCCGTTGTTGAGAGAGAGGCCGTTGATCAGCAGGTTCGCATACCACGCAGAAAAAAACGCCACCGTGAACCAGCTGGGATCGACTCCGACCATGGTGCCCTGCACCGCGGGCGTCTTGATCGGCGCGAAGGCGGCGGTGAGCCCGGCTTGATGAATCGCCGCCAACATGCCGCTGACGCCGCCGATTTTCCACAGGCAGATCACAGCGAGCAGAATGGAAATGGGCATCAGCACCAGGGCCTTGATGAAGTCCGCGGCGAGCACGGCCCACGCTCCGCTGAGCGCCGCATAAAACAGCACGACGAAACCCAGGAGCACGATCGTGTAGTCGACGTTCACGCTCAACAGCGTGGACGTGAAAATCGCCAGCCCGTAAAGCTGCACGCCACCGTAGATCGGTCCCGTGAGCATACCGAGGTAGGCGGTGAACTGCTCCATGCCGGCGCCAAAACGCAGCCGGATCAGATCGGCGCCCGTCACGCAGCGCAGTTGCCGGATCCACCCGGCGGAAAACGCTGCCATGGCCGCAAAGGCGAGGACGTTGCCGAAGAACATCACGGGCAGGCTCCAGCCCGCCTGAAAGGCCGCGCCCGCCGCGCCGGTGAACGTCCATGCGCTGAAATTCTGCATGAACAGGCTGCCGCCGAGCAGCCACCAGGTCGCCTTGCCGCCGGCGCGAAAGTAATCGCTCGTGTTGGTGCTGAAGCGCCGGAACGCGAGCCCCACGCTCACCAGCATGATGAGAAATCCCGCAACCACCGCGAAGATGGTGGACTTGTCCTGCACGACGAGGACGGCGAACATCGGCTCGCCCGGACAACAGAAGCCTGTCGATAGGCGCATGAGCGGAGTTGGTGGGGTTGCCGGCTCTCGGCCGGCGGTCAGTGCGTGTCGAACACTTCCTGAATCTTGGCGAGGTGGCTTCGCACGGCTTCCTTCTCGGCCTCGGTGGGATGCGCGGGATCGGCCGCCGGGGGCGGGCTGCCGTAGCGCAGCAGGCAGGCCATCAGCAACACCCGCGCTTTGTTCGCGTTGAGATTGCTGCCCTCAACGAGGAGATTTTCGTCGATCCGGCCCATGAATGCACCCGACGCGCCGCGTGAAACTTTCACCACGACCATGCCGGAAAGCGCCGCCTGGTCGATCGCGAGCGCATCGTTCCGGTCGAAGTGGCCGCTGACCGGCGCCTCGGCCACCAAGCCGCACAGCGGCGATTCGCCGAGACAACGGGCGATTGCCGACTCGACCCGCGGGCCGACCGGATCGGGCGTGCCCGGCGCATTCGAGGTCATCCAGGAATTGAAATCCAAAATCTCCACCTCCGGAATCGCCTCGCCCCGCAACTGGCCGGTGTCGTCCTTGACGGTCACCGGGGCCTGTTCGATGCGGCCGTTCGCGGCGCGACTCAATCCGGGCACGGTTTTGGGAATCGCCGAATAACGCACCTCGGATGTGCGCCCGTGACGGTTCAGCGGGAGAAACGTCAACCGCGGGCCCGCCGTCGTGCCGATCACACCGCCGTGGCCGCCCAGCGTGCCGAAGCCGCCGGGTCGCGGCGCCTCCTTGATCGCCTCGCGCGCCGCGGTGATGTGCTGGTCCTGCACGACCACGTCGCCGACGCGGTTTTTTCCGTCCGCGTCGCGCCACACATCCGACAACACAAAATCCACGGCATCGACAATCGTGGCCGGCGCGTCAGGCGACACCATCCGGTTCGGACGGTTGGCGATCACGCCCACCAGCATCGCATCGGTGTCGATGACGAGGTTGAACCAGTAGATCGAGTCCTCGACGCGCGGGCTGCCTTCCAGCCACAAGCCGCCGCGATACGCTCCCGTGTCCATCGCGCGCTGCACGCTGTTGGTGATTTTCGCGAGCGTCGCACGGCTGGGATTGAAGTTCTCGTAGGTCGCGTTCGCTCCTTTGTAAGTGTAGGGAAAATAGTCGACACCCGCCTTTTCAGGTGGGATGTCGCCCGTCCCCTTGTCCGTGCGCTGTGCCGCCGGCAGCCCGTGCACGTAGCCGCCGGGAGGCGCGGGACGGAAGAAATCAAAATGCGCACGGCCGAAAAGGTTGCCGGTGGTTTCCGCGCCCATGCGTTCGATCTCCTCGAAGAGCCGCGAGGCGTCGGGATAAAACGGCTGCCGGATCAATCCGTTGGCGCCCGCCGCGGGCTCCCAGCTGTCCCACGCGGTGCCGTCGGCGCGGCGTGCCATATACGGCAGCGGATAAAGCCCGTCCTCGGGACGCAGGACGACTTCGTAGACCGGCCGGTCGGCCGGACTCGTGCGCTCCTTGTGAAATACGTTCTGCGCGTCGAGAAATCCGTCGGGCGGCGCAAACAGTTCGGCCGAGTCGCGATCCAGCGGGAGCGCGCTGAACTGCTCGATGTAAACGGTGACGGGCGCGGCGAGTCGCTGAAATGTGAGCTGGTCCTGAACCACTTTGTGTCCCGACCAGTCCTTCAACGGTGGCAGACCGTATTTGTCCCGCGCCTTCTGGCTGGTCCGCGGCCCCATCAAAGTGTTGAGGACCGTGGCCGTCGGCCCGGCGAACACCGCAATGCCGGGAAGGGGCGAGACCGCCGGAGACGGCGCGGACGTGGCGCTGCTTTTCGCCGATAGTGGATCCCCGACAGAGTCAGCCGCATCCAGCCCGGTTGCGCAGATCACGGCGAGGGCGGAGACAACGAGACCTTTCACAGCTGGGCACGTTTGCGGGTCAAAAAGAGAAATGCGAGGGCTAAGCGAATCCCGTCACTTCGTGCCGAAAAGGTGCCCAAAATTTGGTTCACGTGCTGCAGCACCGACAATTGCTCGCCGCTTCATTCGACGCCGATTGCATTCGCTCGCAGAATTTTTCGCTCTGCCATCTGCTTCGTTGCCCAAAGTGCCAACTTAATTGGCCATATAAAAATGACACCTAACGTGGCCAAACGTGACACGATTCGTGTCATTTACCAACCTCCTATTGCTAAGAAGTTAAGCTGGCGTCCCCACGGGGATTCGAACCTTGAAGACGCTTGAAGCTAAGTTGCTCTACCTAAGCAGACTTAGTTAATGGTTAATGTTTTAGAACAAGCAGGAGGATGAAGCGTCGTGCGGAGAAGTGAAGGCAAAAACAGATTTTTCGGCAACCTTTGGACAACTTCGCGCGCAAGTTTTGCCGATTTCTGAAAAATATCCAGAACGGGGATACAGACCCCGTGGGGAAGGCACGACAGTTTTGGGCAACCTCGGACAACCTAGTTTTTAGCGCGGAGATGCACGATGCGCGGCGCAGTGCCCCAGCACTTTTCCCAGCTCTTCAAGCCGAGCCATTTTCTCACCTCCGCGTCGGCATATTTGCCGTAGTCATGGATCGAAATAAATGGGTGCAACTCGCCGGCCACGATGTCCGCCCGCACCTTTCTGCGGCTCTTGTAGCCGGCCTTGCGCAGCGCCCCCGCCGTCCGCACCCAGAGGCCCGCAAAGGGGCCAGTGGTTTCGAGATGCTTGTGGTTATCCACGGGCTGGATTTTCGAGCAGAGGGCACCGCAATGTGAACAAAAAAGCGGCGGGCGCCGAAGCACCCGCCGCCCAGGAATCCCCTGCAACTACGGACGAACGGCGTTACCAACGGGCCGCACTGTCTGGTTCATGGCTTCCGTCTTCGCGGCGTTGATGAACGCCCGTTCACGGTTTGCCTCCGGCACGTTGCGGATGCGCTCTTCGATCTTCGATTTGATCTCGGGGTGCTCTTCCACCCATGCCTTGATCTCCTCGTTGCGACCGTTGGTGTATTCGCTCCGCTGCATCTTCCCGAGCATCTGCTTTCGGATCAGATCATCTTTGCTGAGTGCCGAGTAATACTCGAGCAGCTTGGGATTTTCTGCGATGAACTTGTCCAGCTTGGCGTCGATCTCCGGGTTTTTCCGAAGCGTGGGTTCCTGCGCCTTTTTGTCGGCGACTGCTTGTTTTAATGATGGCATAGTGCCTCCTGTGTTTCCCCAGCCATTGTTTGAACAAGGCGGCTGGTCGCCATGGGCATTTGACCTTGTCTGAGCGAATATCGCCCAAAGTTAAAATTATAGGCAGTCTTCATCGAATTCGCATTCCTCGTTTGGGTTTATGGTTTTCCGTTTGATGTCGAGGACCGCCCGTTCGAATTCGCGCTGGATGCGCCCGGACGTGCCGCACGCGACCCACAAGCGCACCAAAGCCGGCACGCCGGGACTCTGGCCGTAGAACTCTTTTATCAGGCTGTCCGCCTTATCAAAATTGGCCGTCAGATGGGGCGGCAGCACGAGGGGCAAGCCTTCGAGCGTGGGTGATTCTGTCGTTTGCATTTCACTTCCCTCCTTCTGTGCCCGGCGTCGATTGCTTGGCGCGCATTTCCGCCATGTCTTTGGTCAACTTGGCCAGTTGGCCGGACAGCGCCTCGTTCTGCTCGATCAGCGAGGCCATGAGCTGATTTTGCTCGGTAATCTTTTGCTCCAGCTCCGCCGGCAATAGGCCGGGCGTTTTTGCCGGGTCTGCCACCGCGAGCACCGGCCCGAGCGGCACGACCGTCGGCGCATTCGGATTGAGATTCCAGTTTGCCCCGGCCTCCCGACGATAGACCGTGTGGGCCTCGTGCATGAGATTGGGATCGTTCGGATCAACGAGCCGCCCGACCGGGTAGGCTTTGAGCGATTCGCTCATGCGCACCTTTTCGGCGTTGTTTTGATCCAAGTCCGTGCCCGCGACGGGCGCAGGGGCCGACTCGATTGGCGGGGCCGTTGCCGTCTGTTTGGTCAGCAGAGCTTGGCAACCCGCAAGGGCGAGCGCCGGGACTAGCAGTAGTAGTCTAATTCTCATTTCCCTTCCTCCAAATTTCTTCGTTGCTGCGGTTGCCTCGCGTGCCCTCGGCCTGGTCGATCGTTTGGGTCACATAGAGGTAAAATTGCTTTCCAGCCGGCACCCGCACGAAGAAGCCATCGCGGGCAATCGCCTCTTGGATTTGCCGCGCATACACGTTGAGCACGTCGGCCGTGCCCTGCAGGCCAGCGTTGCGCCCCGTGCCCGTCACAATCTGTGTGACGCCGAATGCCGTGCTCTGGGTCTGTAGCTGCTGAAAGCCGCTCGCGACTCCGGCAAGAAAAGTGGAGGCAAAGAGTTTTACCTCCTGCAAATTGTCCGTGCGAATGAGATCGCCGACGAGACCGGCCGAGCCGTCCCGAAGGCCGAATTCTCCCGAGGCGTCATCCTTTTCGCGATCCAGCGCGATGCCGCTCGTGACTAGCTCCGTGCCGTTCAAATCGGTGCTATCGCGCCAGACGATGACCCATTTGCCAGAGGCTGCGATCCGCTCGCGCGAGCGGTCGAGAGACGCCTTCCCATGCACCTCGGCACCGGCTGGGATAATGAGCCGCCCGTTATTCCAGACATCCTCCGTGACGAGTCCGATGACGGGAGTGTCGAGCTTGGAGGACTCCAAAGTCACGACAGTCTGGCATGGGATCATGCGACCAAACGGGGCGTAAGTTTTCGACAGCTCCGATGCGTCCGGCGACTTCTTGCCCACCGTGAAGAGTGAAATCGGCAACACTTTTGGTTTCGGCACGCTGGCGACTGTCTTGCCACGTGCGACCGACGGGCGCGACGGCTCCGCGCCCGTGGCCTCCGCCGGAGCGTCCGCCGAATTGTCCCCGGCTGGGGGCGACCCTGCGGGCTTGAACGGAGCGGCGACACGATTGATCGACGTTACCGACGCACCGGGCTCCACCGCCTCAACCTTCGTCATCTGACCCACCTGCGCCTTGGCCCGTGCGTTGCTCTGGTAAAGCAGCACGCCACCAACGGTCACGAAGCCGAGGAAGAGGGCCAGGTTGCCCGATGGAGATTTGAGGAACGCGAGGGCGCGCATGGCTATTGAGGCAAGATGAGCTTCGCGTCGCGCTCGACTCGCGTGACGATGATGTTGAAGCCGTTTTTAACGCTGAGGTTCGCGCGGCTCCCATTCGGGCTGCCGGTGATCGCAAAATAGGCCGTCGTCACCGCTTTCGGCGGAACGATGCCGGATGCGTCCGAGATGGACGGATAATAAACATTCTGGCCCACGCGCGCGGCCAGCCGCTGCGGTTGGTAGTAGATTGGCGCGTCGCTCTTGTTCTCAATGCGCAGCTTGAAAATGAGCGTATCCTCCGGGTCGAAACGGAAGACCTCTTCGACCGTCACTTGAAAATCCCGGTAGTAACAAATGTTTCCCGGCTGCGCGTTCTCAATTTGCTGCACGGCTTCCGGGTATTGCATTTCGATCAGGCGATAGCCCTTTGCGCGGTCCAGCAGCCCGAGCAACACCTCGGAAGTGACGCGCTTTTGCTGCGCGTGATTGCGGCCGGAAAAGTCGTCTTCGTAAAACGTGACCGAGCCGTAAGGCTGCACGTCTTCCTTAAACCGGATGACGAACGTCCGGTTGTGCCACACGACGTTCACCGCTCCCTTGGCTCCAGGCGTCAGCGCCCGCACGCTGAAAAAATACTGTCCCGGAGTGTAAGCAAGGAGCACCGGGGCCGGCGCGTCGGGACTGCTCGACACGTTCGCACCCTCGATGGCGGAAATCGCCGAGGGAAACATCAACGTCGTTGGCACTTCGCGTCCGATGCCGATTTCGTAAACCGTGCGTTCATCCAACGGGAACTGTTTGATCACGTTGGTCTGGAGCGGACGCGGATCGGCGAAAGCCGCACACGCCAGCAGCGGCATGAAGACCGCGACTAATTGAGTGTGCAATCGTAGCTCCATACAGCGAGCGGGTAGCGTTTGTTTGCGAGCATGTCGGGATTCCTCACGAGTGTGAGGTTGAGCGTGAATTTCGGAGATTCCGCGAAAGTCTGGCCGGAGAAGCCTTCGACCTGCTGCTCGACCGTCTTGCCCGGACGGCGCTTGAGCGCCCGGACGAGTTTGCCGGCGAGGACGATGTGGATGGGCAGCCGGTGCGACAGGGCGCGCTTGGAGGGCGTTTTCGGCTCCGTGGCGATACCTAGCCGGGCATACGCTTGGCGCAGGCTCATGCCCTGCAAAAACGCGATGTCCGCGACGCACTGTGCGAGCCTCATATAACGCTGTGCCGTCCGCTCCGCACCGCGGAAGTTCGTTTCGAGCCACAGGCACCACGCACCCGGCCCCATGCTGTGGCGCACTCGCTTCTTTTCCGCGAGCAGGAGCTGGCCTGCGTGCCATGCGGCGGCCAGCGCACCGTGCAGGGCCTTGCGCGAGGCGATAGATCCCCCCTTGGCCTCTTCGTGGAGGCGGTTGATCTCCGCCGCTGCCGTGGTTGCTGGGGACGGGTTCATGGCGCAAACCCCGTGGTTTCGCGGAAGCTGTCCGCGAGTTGATGCACCGCCTGCCGCGACCGGCCGCCACCGTGCCCGATTTCTTCCAGTGTGGCCTCGCCGATCAAATCGGGCCGGACGCAGTAGAGTGCCACCGTCGCGCGCACGCCGCGCTCTTCGAGCGAAGCACCGTCCGCCATCCAGATCAGGAGCCGGCTAATTGCTTCCAAAGCGAGGAAGCGAGCTTCCCGCCTGGTATCTACCGGCTCCGCAAAGAACGAAACATTGTTGGTTTTCATAGTATGGTTTTTTGTTCGTGCCCACTCTACGTCACCGCCGAGATTCGTAATAGATACAGCGTCACTGTGCCGCGCTGATCCTATTTTCACGCTACTGCATCGCCCCGCATCCGACAGGGCGTGTGTCGGTTGCTCCAGAAATGAAAACGCCGCGCCGGAATGAACCGGAGCGGCGGTGTAGTGGCGGATACAAAAGTCACCCGCGCGGCTGCACCTTAAGATTAGTGCGGATGTGAATCGAGACCTCGACGGGATCGAAATAAACAAAATGCCCGACGCGGTGATGCGGGATGCGCCGGAGTTTTGTCCAATCGCGCAGCGTGCGGATGGAGGGCTCCTTGTCTTTCGGAAAAATTCCGCTGAGGCGCAGGCCGATGATGTCCGTGAGTTGGCCCTGACCGGGCGAGGGCTGTGTTGTCGTTTCCATACCCCTGCCTGCCGGTCAATCCCGGCAGACAGGACGTGGACTCTTACGCGGCGAAGGGCAGCGCCGGGGCCATCGGCTTCGGCAAGGCGGCCGAGTATTTGGGCAGGATGCCAAAGAACGCGTCCGCCTCCGCTGTGGTTTTCAGGTCGAGGTAATGCTTGCGGATGATGCTCTCGGAATTCCCGGCCTGAATCGACGCTTCGCCGATGGAGCGAAATTTCGCGACAAACATCGAAATAAACGTGTGCCGGAGCACGTCGTGCGTGAGCCCGAATTCCTTCGCGAACTTCAACCGGCGTTTCTGAAAGTTGCCGACGACCAGCGGGAATTTGTCGAGCGGGTAGGCGCGCAGCCAAGCCGCGAGGTTTGGCTGGATCGTCACCCGGCGCGGTTCGCGGACCTTCGAGACATCGGCGGATACGAAGATCATGCCGGCCTCAAGGTTCACGGCGTCTGCCTTGAGCTTCGTGATTTCGCCGTGGGGCACACCGGGCCGGATGCCGGCGAACAGGCAGAGGGCGAAATAAGGCACCCAGCGCCCGCCCTCGAAAGCCTCAAAGTGATCCATGAGGGCTTGCGCTTGCGCGATAGTGAAGGTCAGCGCCATGCCGCGACGGCGTCGGATGCGGAAGTGCGGGACCTTGGGAATCGGGTTCTCCGCAATCCACCCGCGTTGAAAGGAGAACTTGAAGAACGTGGAGACGATCCCGCGCCGGTTGTTAAAGGTCTTCATACCGGGCTTACCCGTCTCCAGGAATTCAACGACCTTCGCGACGGTAATCACGGCGACAGTAACGCGGGGGAAGTGCGTGTTCAGCCGTTTCAGGTCCATGCGAATCCGCTCCATTTGCGGGGGAGAGATATGATCCTGCTCAAGCTCGTGCTCCTTCGCCGCGACATACTCGGTCACGGCATCCGCAAGCAGCTTCTGGCTCTCGGGCTGGTGGTAGTTCGCCAACGCAAAATCGACATAGAACGAGAGCGGCTGGGCGTTGCCGGCCAAACGGTGGAAAACCGCCTCAGCCTCGCGCACTTGCTCGGCGGTCAAAACGGTCGCAATCGTGTGCAGTCCGTTGGCCGCGTTCAGTGCCTTGAGTTCGAGAACCGATTGCTCTGCTGCTGCCTCTTCCCGCGTCTTGAAATTCTTGCGGATGCGGACGCCGTTGAAATAACCGTCCACGCGCCACGAGGTGTTTCCGTTCCGATTTTCGAATGAGCTGACAACAAACTTAGTGTGTTTCATGATCTAGGTTGTCCAGTCAAGTGGGCAACCTAGCTTCACCGAAAAATGAACTTCTTTGATTAGAAGAAGTTAGATGGCGTCCCCACGGGGATTCGAACCCCGGTTCTCACCGTGAAAGGGTGGTGTCCTAACCGGGCTAGACGATGGGGACCCAGCGCGGAGTGGGGCAAGCTATGGCCTCACCCTGACCGCGCAAGGATTTTCGCGGCCCCGGCTTTCGCCCAAATCGGCCGGACTCCTTTGCCGGCAGAGACTTGCCTTTCGCTTCTTGCCGGCCTGCCTCGGCGGCATGAAGCTACCGGCGCCCGCGGTTCCGACTTCCGCGGCGAATCCTCCGGCCCCCGATGGCAAATAATGCGCAGCTTCTGCCAAAAAACACTCCGGCTTCGCCATTGAGTCAAAAATGGTCCATAGTAGCGTCGGGTTTCAGTCTGACCACGCATGCATGAACACCCCTACGGCTTCCTCGCTCTCTTCCTCGGCGTCGCGATCGCCTTCCCCCTGATCATGCTCGGGGTGGCTTGGCTGTGGGTGCGGTTCTTCCAGCCGGCCAAGCCGGGCGCACGCAAGAACGCCACCTACGAGTGCGGCCTGGCGCCCTCGGGCGACTCTTGGATCCAGTTCAAGGCGCACTACTATCTCTACGCGATCCTGTTCCTGATCTTCGACGTCGAGGTGCTCTTCCTCCTGCCCTTCGCCGTCGCCTTCACCGGCCTCTCCACCGG